>Ga0208018_100151_pt1 | contig 23761 bp, 5 predicted proteins | sample 31_taG_FD_184105 | JGI IMG/M metagenome (GOLD analysis project Ga0208018, IMG submission 184105) | Marine viral communities from the Gulf of Mexico - 31_GoM_OMZ_CsCl metaG (SPAdes) (version 2) | ecosystem: Environmental > Aquatic > Marine > Oceanic | place: Gulf of Mexico | collected 2015-07-12 | reverse complement strand
TTATCAAAAAAATGCAGAAGATTATTATAGAGCAAGACAATCTGTAAAATCAGGTAGACTATCTACTGATGCTTTTAATAGAGCTTATCAAGAAAGAGGTTGGCAACAATATGATAATAAAAATGTTATAACTTCACCAGAAGATCAAGAAAAATTAGAAAATATTTGGTATGGAACACCAGATGCAACAGGTAGAAGAACTTGGATGGATGACCCTAGAAATGTAGTTGATGTAGCTAAAACCGCTGCTATTGGATCTATTGGAGCTGCTGCTGCACCAATATTGTCTCCTACTATCGGAGCAATACTTCGTAATCCATTAGTGCAAGCAGGACTAACTACATATGGGGCACATCATGCAGTTACTAAAGATATTCCTGAAGCATATAAAGATTTTAGTGAAGGAAGATATTGGGAAGGTCTAGGTAATACAGGGTGGGCTGCATTAAATCTAGCACCTATTCCTGCTTTTGGTAGTAATATTGTTAAAAGTTTACCAAGTGCAAAACAAATAAGAAGAGCAGCAAACTATATACCTGGTCTAGAAAGCCCAGCTTTTGTAAGAGCCCAAAATATAGCTTTTGAAAGAGGTAAGAAATTTGGTAGTGACTATCTTTTTGATCCTAAAGCTTTAACCAAAGTTCAAAAAATAGATGCTGAAGTTAGTGCAATAACAAAAGAAAAACAAGCACTTCAACAGCAAATGAGAAATATGTCTGACGACCCTGTTAAAAAAAATGAATTATATAATCAAATTAAAGAACTTGCTAGTAAAGAAAAAGCACTTAAAAAAGATTATGTAAACCCAATAAGACCTGAAGTTTGGGAAAAGATGAGTGCTTTAGATAAGCAAAGAATAGCTTCTACTGGGACTTTAAGAGAAGCATATCCAGGGGAAACTGTTCTAAATTATAAAAATCTTTTAGTTAATCCATCTAAACCTAATGTTAATTATTATGGAGATAAGATAAGTCTAGGAGATTTAAAAGGATTTAGAGACAGTTGGTTAAGTGGTTCTATTGGTCTAAATAGAGCAGGTGTGGGAAATTGGGCTGCTACATCTAGAACTGCACCGCCATTATCTAAATATAAGTATAATCCTTTTAGGTATACTTATAGGAATATGAGTCCAAAAGAAATAGCTGAAACAGCTGCTCACGAAACTAGGCATACACTGCAACAATTAAAAAATGATTGGAGAAAATCATTAAGCTCTCAACCAAAGTCACCTTTAGGAAAAGAATTTGAAAACGCATTAGTTGACAAGTCTTGGTATAAAGAAGTAGGAGAATTAGATGCACAAACTTTTGCATCAAAATTTAATGTATACAATAAACTTTTAAAATCAGGTGTTCCAAAAGAACAAGCACTTAATATGGTTACAAATCCTAGTGATGAATTATGGAAAAAAATACTTAAAGAACCATTAAATCAAAGAAGTGTTAGTGGACATTTTAAACCTAATGTTAGTATTAATGAAAAAATAGATCTTTTAAAATATTTACCAGCAACTCTTGTAGGTGTTGGTAGTGCAACAATTCCTTTTTTAGGACAAGAATCAAATACAAATTCTAATGCTTATAAACAAGGAGGTAAAATACCAAAATATCAAACTGCTGGAGAGACACCAAACAAAATACTTACACTAAAAGATAATTCTAATTGGTTTGACTCCAGAGCAAGATATTCTGACAATCAAACATATGATGACCAGATTAGAGAACGTGTGTATTCTGGTAATTGGGGTTACAATCCATATACACAAACTTTACATAAATTAAATACTAACCAAAAAACTAAACCAACTGAAGAACAACAATTATATAAAGAAGATAAAAAAGTAGTTCAAGCACATTTAAACGCTTTAAAAAATCAAGATAAAAAATGGTGGGAAGACCCATCCTACAAACCTACTCAAAAAGAAAGAGATGAGTTTATTAAAATGGGTGTTGAAAAAACTATAAATAACCCAGCATTTACAACTGCTGCATATTTTACTCCACCAGGTATGGCTATTGGAGCAATGCAAGGTGCAGGAAACTTAATTAAAGATCGTATTTATGGTGAGTTAGGATGGCATAGTTTATTAGATGCAGGTATGGTTGCGACACCTTTTATACCACGATTTGCTAAAAATATAAAACAATTGCTTAAATCTAAAACACCAACACAAACACAAACATTAGCACAAGAAGTAAGACTTAAACCAAACGCTAATCGATCACAACAAGCTAATGCTGAAGTTTTTGATATATATAAAGGTAATGAAAGGGTAGGTGAAATTTCAGGCAACAGACTATCTACAGGAGATTTTGAAACAATAGATATTGGAATAAATCCTAGATATCAAAAACAAGGTATAGGCACAACTGCTTATACACTATTAAACAAATCTTTATCTCCTGGTTCTAAAGTAAAATCATGGGGTGCATTTGTTGAAAACCCTCAAGGAATTAAACCAGGTATGAATACTTGGGAAAGCATGGTCAATAAAGGTTTAGCTAGAAAAACTCCACAAGGTGGTTATGAAATGATTCCAGGGGAAAAGGCACAAATTTACACAGCTGGTTTAAATCGGAAATTATTTGATCCATTATTTAAATTATTTTCAAATAAGCCAAAATTACCTGTAGAAAAAGGATTTAAATATTCTTATAACAAAGTACCTGAAAGACTAAATTATATAAAAGAAACAGGTAAATATTGGGATAATGTAGGTATAGCTGGTGATCGAATAGTAAATCCTGACATGCTTAATTATAGAGGTACTATATCTGGAAGACCTGTTGTTGATGTTAAAATGCCTGATCAGTCTATTGTTCCTTTTTATAAATCTAGTGGATCGGCTAAAAAATCAGGTGAAGGTATAGGGGGTACTACTGAAGGTTTATGGCAACCTTTTGGAGGATTTTCTGATAAACCAACAGGAACAAAAAACTGGTTTATAAAAGATAGAGGATATAAAGATTGGTATGGTAGTAATACATATAAAGATATGGCATACAGTATGGATGTTAACTTAATGAGAAAGTTTAACATTAATAACTTAGATGAGTTAAATAACATGTTAAACTTTAAAAAAATAAGACGTCCTGGTGATGATTTCATACCTGGTTATTCTTACGGAGGCAAAATAAACAATTACAAAATAGGAGATGAGGTAGATGAAGATACTTATCTTAGGTTAAAAGAATTAGGTTACGAATTTGAATAATTATGAAAAAGACTTATAAAATAAAAGCATTACCTGCAAGTAATAATTTTATAGAAACTATACTTACACAAGAAGAAATAGATAACTATAAAAAAGGTGGTTATTTTGTTGAAGAGTTAGAAACTTATCAAAGTGGTGGTGAAACTGTTAGTCAAACATGGGAAAGAATGACAGGTTTACCTTGGTCAGAAGCTAAAAAACTTGGGTTAACAGATGGATCTAGACAAAAAAATTTAGATTTAGTAAATAAGCTAAAAGCAGGTTTAGTAACACTACCTCCAAATGCGCAATCTATAGTTACTACACCTAGAGTTTCTACAACATCAAAACCAACGGCTGTTGAAAAAAATAAAGTTTTAGTAATAAAAAATGCATCTACATTTAAAGAGGCTTTCTCAATTGCTAGAAAACAATTAGGACCTAATCATATATTTGAGTGGAATGGAAGAAAATATGGTACCAACTTAGAAGGTGAAACTTTTGAACCATCTGAAGAAGTATTAAAAAATGCAAAGATGTCATCTCCTCAAGTTAAGGTAAGATTAAATGTTCAAAATCAAAATTTAAACTCTCCTTATATAAATAAAAGAACTGTAAAATTAGAAGATGATAAGTTTGAAAAGTGGGAAGATATTAAATTAAGAAATGCAGAAATAAATAAAAATGATAATGCTAATAAAATTATTGAGTATAAAAAAAATAATCCTGGTACTCAAAACTTTGTAATAGTAGATAAAGAAAAGGGTTTAATGCATTTATATAAACCAGATGGTACACTATTATTTACTGAAGGTTTTAAAGTAGATGTAGGTGCTAATGCTGGAGATGCTCAAACTGTAACAAAATATAAAGATCTTAATAATAATGGTATAACTGATGCTAATGAGATTTTTAGAAGTAATATAGACTGGTCAATGGGTAACAGGTCTACAGGAGCAGGTAAATTTTATATTTCAAATATAGACCGAAAAGGTTATGGTGGGTTACCTATTCTTAACATGATGAATGAAAGACAATATGAAAATTTTTTAGAAACAGGTAAAGTAGCAAATGTTTCTACATCTTTTCATAAAGGTTATGTAGAAGATAATAAAACTAAAGTTTCTAATGGTTGTATAAGATGTAATAAAACTACTCTTGACAATCTTAGCAGGTACTTAAAAAATTCATCTGAAGTATATATCTTACCAGAAGATGATAGAAATAAGTTTGTAATTGAAAATAATAAATTAAATTTTAGAACAGGTTCAAATAAAGATTTCTATATTCTAGAAGATGTTAAAAATAAAGTATATAGAAGAGATGATCCTAATTCTTTAAATTCCTGGAGTGTTGCTACACCTAAAGGTAAATTTCAAAAAATAACAGATCAAAATAAAATAGATAAGTTAAATGAAAAAGCTGTTGCTGCAGGAAATGACTATTATATTGATGATTACGAAAATTTACAAAAGGGTCAAGGTATAAACAGAACAGTATCTACATTAGCATCCTACCCTATTAAATTAGATCTTGATGAAGAAACTTTTAAAAATGATGCATATCAATGGTATGATTTTAATGATGATGAAGAATTTCGTAATGTAAGAAGTTTTATTAGAGGTTTAGAAGATAAAAAATCTGACATAATGAAAGCTGCAAAAATAAATGGGGATATCTATAATGAAATTGCAAAAATGGCATTTGGTATATTTGGAGCAGAGTCAAATTATGCTGATGAACATACTGGGCTTACAAACTTTTTAAAAGCAGCAAATAAAGCTATAAGTAGTGGACCTACAAGTTCTCCAGATATAATATCTAAATATGAGACATATGGAGAAGGAAGCGGTTTTGGTCGTTGGATTAATGAAATGGATGAGGTAACTCAAGCACATAGAAGTACAGGTTATACACAATTAAGATGGAATGATTTAAATGACAAAGAAAAAGAAGCTTTAAGACAAGTAGGTATAACTTCATATAAAGATTTTTTAAATCCAAGATCAGCTGCTACAGCTACAGCAGTAGTTCTAGGTGTAAGGTATAATGAACAATTAACGCCTGAAGAAAAAGAAGATATGTGGAGTTACTTACCTTTAAAATGGAATTCAAATCCAGAGTATCCAGATAGAGTTCTAAATAATTCAAGATATGTAACTGTTTTACAGTCTAAGGATAAAGAAGTACCACCTAAAGAAACAATAAAAGAAAAACCCACTGTACAAAAATTTATAGAAACTGTAGAAACTAAAACAAAAGATCCTGTATATTTAGAATCAATAATACCATCAGCAGAATCAACTACAAGAGTAGCTCCTATAACTCCTGATCCTGATACTTTAAAATGGTTAGAAGAAAATTCAGGTTATAAAATAAAAAAGCAGCCTCAAAAAGCAGCGCAAAAAGCAGCGCAAAAATCACCTCTAAGTAAAGAACAGTTAGAAAAAATAGATTTTGATATACAATCTAAATATAATATATTACCTGGTGATAATCCTATAAGAAATTATGAACAACTTCAAGATCAAAAATATATTTATGATTTTTCTGAGTTTCCTTCATTACAAAAAGGAGGATATATTGATGCAGAACTTGATGATGAAGAAATAGAAAGTTATAGAAAAGCTGGTTATGGTATTGAGGTTATTACCGATCCTTTATTTAAACTAAATAAGTTTAACTATTAAATTAAAAATTAGTATATTATACATATAGTCTAATTATGAAAAAGAGAGTAAGAATATATAAAAAAGGAGGTCAACCAGAAAATAAGTTAAGAAACTGGATGATGCAAGTTGGTGGAACACCACAACAGTCTCAAATTACAGATGAACAAATAACTTCATATGTAATGAATATACTTCAAAATGATCCTACTGCAGATCCTAATGATATTTATAAATCTTTAGTTTCACAAGGTGTTAATGAATCTAGAGCTAACAGTATACTTAGTAGTATAATAGACTATATAAATGATGCTAGAAAAGTTGAGATGTCTGAAAAAACAGATCAACCAGAATTAGCTGAACAAGAGGCTGAAGAGATGAACATGCTTAATAACATGGCAGAAGCAGAAGCTCAAGCAAGAAAAGCTGCAATGATGCAAATGGCTATGGAAGATACGGAAGCTAATGATATGACTGCAGATGATGTTGACAATGCTATTTATGATGACACACTGATGATGGAAGGTGGTGAAAAACTTCCAAGTAAATCTAAGTTTGTTAATAAAGTTGTAAAACAGTATAAAAAAGGAGGTTCTACTAAAATAGGTCAAGGTCAAAAACCTGATGAAGCAAGTTTAAATGCCGCTACTAACTTTATACAATCTTTAAATAAAGAAACTAACATAGCTAAATTAAAACAAGAAGCTGAAAATTATTATGATAATGTAATGCTACCTCAAGCACAAAGAGGTAGAGAAATGAGAACACAGAGAATGCTTAATAGAGGACTTAATCAAATCTTTGGAGGATCTTCTGCAGGCATAAGTCCTTATGCATATAGTGGTGCTAATCCTTTCGGTGCTCAGCTAAAAACAGCTAATATTGATGTTAGAAAAACAGGACTGTTTGGAAGACCTAAACAATATTCTGTTCAGTTTGATTGGGATTATCCAGAAATAGCAAGAGAAGTTATTAATCTAGAAAATAATAATGCAAGAGATGAAGCTATTAAGCAACAGCAACAACAAAAAGCAGCTGATAATTCTACTGACTATAATAACTCAATAAGAAAGTATGCTGAAAAAAGAGCTAAAACTTTAAAGAAAGGAAACAAAGTTGTTAAAAATGAATCTAAGCGTGTTGGAGGTGGAGATTTAGAGATTGATGAAGAATGGTTTAAGAAAAACAATATTAAAGACTTAGAAGGGGAAGATGCTAAAAAATGGTTAGAAGAATATGAAAAGAGACTTTTAAAGATAGGAAAGCTAAGGAGAAAGCCCGATTGGCAAATTGAGCAAGATGAGCGTTTAAAAGAGGTTCAATCAGAATATGAGCGGTTAGTAAACGAGGATCCTTACGAAAGTATGCTTGCTGTTCAACGAATGAACACAGGTGCTGCTACAGCAAGACCAGATTTAATATTTGATGCAATACTTCCTCTACGTCAACTTTTTACAGCACCTGTTAAATCACCTATAAATTGGAGTTGGTATAAACCTAAACCTAAAGGTTACATACCTTCTCCAAGTGCGCCTGGTCTTCCTAGTCCAGGTTTACCTAGTCCAGGCCTTCCTGGTACAGGTCTTCCAGCAGGACCAGCAGGATATTTACCTTCAGGACCAGCAGGATATATTAATGCTCCAGGAGGTACTCAATTAACTATTCCTTTTGGATATCAACGAGGAGGTAATTTGCCAAAAGCACAATCTATGGGACAAACTCCTTATTATTCTTTTGGAGACTATATGAAAAATTGGGATGCTCCAGCATCTGACACTACTGCAATGAATATTGCTTCTTTACTTAATAAAGATATGAATACACTTACTCCTCAAGATCTTGATCTAATGAGAGCTGCTGACTTAACATATGGTGAAGAAAAAATAAAACAATTAGAAAATCTTTATAAGCAATTAGAAATATTAAAAACAAATTATCCAAATGCTGATAGTAGTAATATAGAAAATGCTATTAATCAATTAGAATCAATGGTAAGAATGCAAAGAGGAGGTAATGTTAATCCTTTTGAATTAGATTCTAATGGTCTTTCTAAATTTGTTTACGGTGGTAAAAAAAAAAGATTAAATAGTTATCAACGTGAAGGTGAAACTAATGAAGAAACTACTGAAGAAACTAATGATTACCAAGCTACTATAGATGCATATGAAAAAAGGATAGCTGATTTAGAAAATAGATTTAAACAAATGTCTAGACTAGGTACAGATATGTACGGTAGACAACTTCCTCCACCTTTATTTGGTGGAAGACAACGTAAAAGAGCAAATCCTTTTGGATACGCAGGAATGTTTGGTGGTTTAGCTCCTATTGCACAATATGTAGGTTCTTGGAATCAAACTTCTGATATATATGATCCTGAAACTGGTGAAATTTTACCAGAGGAAGTTGCTAAACGTTTACCTTTCCCTACTAAAATTGATGCTCATATTAGACCAATTCGTGGAAGTAAATTTAGTTTTGAATTTGGTACACCTGGTTCAATAAGTAAAGATGAATTAAAAGAGCAGTCAACTAGTACTGATGGTACTACTACTAGTACTGATGGTGTTAATGCTAGCACTGATGGTATTGATACTGAAAATCAAATTACTAAAGTTAAGGAACTTTACCCTACAACAAATAAAAGAGGTACTCTAATACCATATAAAGATAGGGATCAAGATAGTTGGTGGCAAGGTATGAAAAACCGATTGCGACATAAAAGCGAAATGAATAGAGAGTTCCGTAGTAATGAACTTGATCCATACAGAGAAATGTATGACAACGGACAAGAAGAATTTGATAATCCTTTTGATGGTAGGACTAGAAAAAGACGTGTAAAATCTTCGGAATATGAGTATAAATTAGGAGGAATACCTAAATTCCAATCTGAAAGTGAAGTTAGGTATAATCCTGATGGAACAGTAGATACTTCATCTATTGAAATAAATTTACCAGAGGAAGAAAGACCCGACTATTCACAATATTATGGTGGTAAAGAGTACTGGTTTAGTGGCAAGGATGACAGTTATATGGGACCTGCTAAAATGGATGTTCAAACAAAAAACACTTATGTATTTAGTCCTACTGATTTTTTAAAAGGATTTAACCAAGCTGGTTTTGCAGTAGCTAATGAGGCTAATCAACCAGAGCAAAATTGGACTGCTTTTACGGGTCCTGCTGTATTTGACACTAATCAAACTTTAAATGATCAAGGTGGTTATGATCCTAATTCAGGATTATATAGACCTGAATATATGGGATTTAAAGGTGTAGTACAAAAAGGTGGTTCTATTAATGTTGATGATGAAATTGAACTTACCGAAGAAGAGATAGCAGAATTTTTAAGAAACGGTGGTCAGCTAGAATATTTATAATATGAAATATAAAGTAAAAATCAAAAAGCTTCCTAAAGCTAGGGCAGGACAGCAAGTAAATTATGGTTTATATAATACTCCTGCAATGATGGGTGGTATGAATAGTAAACCATCTAATGAAATGAGTGTTGCAAAAACTATTGGTTCAGTACCTAGATCTGAAGCTAACTTAGAAGCTGAAGGTGGTGAGACTGTTGTTACTGATTTAACAGGTATAGGTATACCTCAGCAATATACTATTACAGGTCCTAGACATGCTCAAGGTGGTGTACCAATGTATTTACCTGATAAATCTTTTGTATTCAGTGACTTTAATCAAATGAAACTTAAGGATCCTGATATGCTGAGTTATTTTGGTAAAGGAGGTTCTAAAACTAAAGGTATTACTCCTGCAAATATAGCTAAGCAATATGATATAAATGAATACATTAAAATATTAAATGACCCTAATAGCGATAAATTGTCTAAGCAAACTGCTGAGTTAATGATTAAAAATTATAATCTTAAGTTAGGAGCTTTAGCTTTAGCACAAGAATCCAAAAAAGGATTTGAAGATGGTCAAGTACCTAAAATAGCTGAACCATATATGAAGCATATGGGTATAACACCTGATGACTTAGGAATAAATAATGAGCCAATGATGAGTCCAGAAGAAATGATGTATGGAGGAAATACACCTAGAAAACTAAAAAAACAAGAAGGAGGAGTACCTCCAGGTATGGCTGCACCAACTCAACCAAATATGCCTCAACAGGAACAAGACCCTATGATGCAATTATTACCTGTAGTTGAGCAAATGATGAATCAAGGTGCAGATCCTAATTCAATAGCTTTAGAATTAATGATGCAAAATATTTCTCCAGATATGATTATGCAAGCTTTTGTTTCATTAGGTATGCCAGAATCAGAAGCTGAGTTAGCTATACAAGCAGCTATGAGTGAGATACAAGGCCAACAAGCTATGATGCAACAGCAAATGCCACAACCAGAAATACCACAACAAGCTATGCCTATGGCTATGTATGGTATGGAAATGGGTGGTTATGGTATGCCTATGTATCAAACTAGATTAAAAGAAGGTGGTAAAATACCTAAAGATATTTTAGAGTCAAGATTAAAATCACACATGTCAGATTCAGAAGCTAAAAATTATTTAGCTAAGTATCAAGACGATGGTCAGTTTAATGTATATGATGAAGAATTAAGAATACCACTAGAAGAAAAAGGATATACTTTTATTAATCCTAATGTTGCTAAGTATACTGGTGGTAAAAGAGTTGGTTCTCAAACTCAAGCTGGTGGTTGGAAAATAGATCCTGAATCAGGATTTTATTATAATGAATCATTAGGTCAACCTAAACCAGGTACTGCAGGTTTAAATGACTTTATAGAAAGACATAAAGAAATCATTGAAGCATATCCTGGAGGAGTAGAAGAATGGAAAAAAGATCATTTAGCAAGTCCTGGTAAGAAAAATTCAGCAATGACATTTGTAGTAGATACATTAAATGATTTCTACGGTGATCTTACTGGAGGCATGCAATTAGTTGATACTTCAGTATCTAGTGCTTATGTACCTGGAACAGAGTTATATAACTTACCAGGTATACAAAGAATGCAAGAGCAAGTAGAAGAAACTACTACTCCTACTACTACTACTACAACTAGACCAGATTTAAATACTATAGGTGAAGGTGTTACAGATTACATACCTCTTCAACCTTGGGGTCCTGATATAGAAAATATATATAGAGCACGTAAAAATAGATTTGGAATTAATAAGTATTATCCATGGGCTCCTCCATTTGAACCAGTATATCCAGAGTTTGCATATATGGATCCTACTAGAGAACTTGCTGCAATATCTGAAATGCAAAATCTTGGATCACAAGCTTTAACATCTTATACAGGAGCTCCTCAAGCTTCAGCAAGAATTACAGGTTCAACTAGTGCAGATGCTATTGCTAATACAATGTCTAGATATAATGATGCAAATGTAGGTATTGCGCTTAAAGCAGCTATGGCAAAAGCAGATATAGCAAATAAAGCAAGACAATATAATGCAGCACAAGCTAAAGAATTATATGATAAAGGTGTTATAACTAAGCAACAATACGATAATGCTGTAACTCAAGCTGAAGCTATGGTAGGCTTTATGAAACAAAATGCATTTAAAAACGCATTAGATACAGCATTAACAAGTGCTAAGTATCCACAATTTAATATTGATACTGGTTTTGGAACAGGAACACCAGGTATAGAATTTACTAATCCTAGACAAATAACTCCTACACAAGGAGCAGACTTTAATTATTGGTTAGATTATTATAAGAAAATGGGAATGGCAGATAGAGAAGCTATTACTGCAGCTAATTCAGCAATGAAAGAGGGTTATACTGGTGATCCATTGCTAGGATATCAAAATGGTGGTCTTGTAATGGGGTCAAATGTGTTCCCATTTATGTTCTATTAAACTTTTAAAGTTTATTAAACTTAAAAAATTTGAATATATTTATATTATAGAAATAAATTAACATGGCAACTTATCTACAAGGAGTTACAGATTATATACCTCAGATTCAACCATTTCAACCAAACCTTAATCTTTTTAATGAGGTTTTAAACGTTAAGCAAACTAGGTACGATCAAAATTATAAAGCTATAAATGATATTTATGGCAAGTTTTTTTATAGTAATTTAACTAGAGAAAATAATATTGAAAGAAAAGATGAGGTATTAAAAAATATAGAGTTTAATCTTAATAAAGTATCCGCATTAGATTTGTCATTAGAGCAGAATGTTACTCAAGCTAAGCAATTATTTAAACCTTTCTATGAAGATAATTATCTTATGAAAGATATGGCTTGGACAAAAAACTATATAAATCAAAGAAATAAAGCAGCTACATTACAAAACTCTAAAGACGAAAAAGAAAGAGCTATGTACTGGGAAACTGGTATAAAAGATCTGGATTATTCAAGAGAAGAATTTAAAGAAGCTACTGATGATGAATCTTTAGGCTTTGGTAATGTTAGTTATACTCCTTATGTAAATGTAAATAAGGCAGCACTAGATATTGCTAAAAAAGCTAATCTTCAAATTGAAACAGTTGATTTTAGTCCTGATGGTAGATGGATAATTAAAAATAGAAATGGTGAAGTATTAAAAAAACCATTAAGTCAATTGTTTGAAGCACAGCTTGCTAATGATCCTGCTGTTCAAGCAGTTTATAGAGTACAATCTAGAGTAAATAGAAAAGATTATGCTAGAACAAATGCTGCACAATTTAACGGAGATGTTAAAGCAGCTGAGATGGATTACTTACAAAAGAACTATGAGAATTTAGCAAGACAAACTAAATACAGATATTTAAATCTTGCTGATCAAAACTTAGTTACTAAAAATCAAATTGCTGAAATAGAAAAGAAAATTGCAAGTGGTAAAGCATTACCAGGAGCACAACAAAGATTAAGACAACTTCAACAATCTCAAGAAATTAATGAAGCAGTATTATCAAGAGTAGAAAATTTAAATGATCAATTAAATGGACCAGCTTCAGAAACTGCAACTACAAATAATGGTTTTAGAAATCCTTACGGTGATTTAGAGTCTTTAAGAGCTAAAGTAGATGCTGGTGTAGCGTCATCTTTAATGTATAAAGATCTTAATGAAGCAGCAGAGACATTTGCTTATATGAATGCTAAAACAGATATAGAAGCTAATCCATATAAAGTTATGGAAATAAAACAAGCTAATACTATGGCTGCTATAGCTAAAAGAGGAGAAATTCAAGAAAAACTTTTAAATAAAAAAATAGAAGCTGATAGAATAACCAATATTCTAAAAATAAAGGAAGAAAATAAAAATGAATACTTTAAAGACTTAGCAGAAAAAGGTTTAGGTACTTATGATATTAATGGTAATTTTGTACCTAATGAACAATTCTTCCAGTCATATTCTGTAGAAGAAACTAGAGGAAACGTTACTGATGAATTAAATCAATTAGAAGTTTCTAGAACTATAATGAATGAAAATTATAATGAAATTGATAAAGATGTTTTAAAACCAGTACTTAATGAAATAAAACAACTTCGTGCAGATAAAAGAATAGATGATGCTGAAATTTCAAAAATTCTTGACGGTATGTCTTATGATGATTTTGTAAAAGATTATAATAAAAAATCAGATGACTTCAAAAATAAAATGCAAGATGATTTTATAAAAATTGCTAATAATTGGGATGAGTGGATTAATGAAAATAAAGATCAATTACCCAATCCTGATACATACTTTGAAATGCATAATAATCGTATGGTTAAAGTTAATGCTTATGAAAAATTAAGAACTAAGCATAATGAATGGATGTCTGAAACTAGAGCAAAAGTAAAACAAAGTTTTATTAACAATGAAGATGTTAAAGACTATATTGAAGATCTCTCTGATGGTATACCTAATCTTGATTCAAATACTTTAGTTAATGCTGCCGTAGATGCAGTATCTGAAGAAGATTTTAAAAGAAAAACAAATTTTGAACAACGTTTACCAGATCTAGATAAGCTTTGGAATGAATACTATTTTAATACTTATGGTGAAAATTATAGAAGACCATCAGGTAGTCAACCTGAATTTGCTAAGTTAACATGGACTGCTCAAAAATTAAGAAGTTTAGGTTTTGAAAATACTACTAAAGATACATATAACAGGTATAGAAAAGATTTTTTAGGATTATATACAAAGATTAGTAAAGTATCAAATGATGTATGGTCAAAAGAAGCTGGTAGCTATCCTATATTACCTGCCTATGGTGTTACTCCAACAACTGATGGAACTTTTACTAAAAATTCTTCAGCTATAATGGTAAGCACTAGTACTCCAAGTGTACCAGGTGGTGCAGCATGGCGTAGTTTTATGGATGATATGAATAGAATAAAAATTGATGGAGTAAATACTCAAATAAGTTTTGAAGGCGGTACGCAAACAGGTATAGAAAATTTTGATAAAGATTTAGAAGCAGATCAAAAATTTGATAAAATAGCTTCTGTTGAATCACTTCTTAATTATATATATAATAAAGGGTTAACAGAAAATCTTAATTTTCAAATGAAATATAATAGTATTGCTAAAAATAAATTTGGTAAAGAGTCAATGACTATAAGTGTTGATAAAGATATTCTAGATGAGTGGGGTTCTTTAAAAGAAGATAGTGAAGAAGTTTTTGGTCCTGAAGATACTAGAGATATTTTAAATAATGGTATTACTATTATAGCTGATGATGGTGTTTTTCAAAATTCATTAGCTAAAACTTCTCAAGTGAGTATTCTAGAAAAAGCTGTTGATCTTTCAGGAGATGATGGTTATACTTTAGTAGATAAAGCAAATCCAAATAATTCAATTACATTTAAAAAAGATAAATTAAATGATGATTATGATTTTTCAATAAAAATGGATTTATCATCTATAGGTGGAGGAATACATGAAGAAAATGAGTATGGATCATTACCATTAGGTAATACATTAGATCAACAAGCAGCAAATGTTTTTCACACATTTAATGATATGAACAACCTAATAAATTATATAGATGCTGAAGGAAATTTAGATCTTTCTAATAAAAAAGTTTTTAATATAATTAATAATAATCCTGTACTTCAAGAAATATTAGCACCTCAATTAGCTGCAATGTATAATATTCCTCAATAATATTTTATGGCTGAAGAAAATAATAATACTTTAAGTTTTTTAGATCCTACAGAACCATTAGGACCTATTACAGGTAGTACTAATTTACCTAGTACTGACCCTGTTAATATGCAACCTTTTGAAGGAGATAAGTTTAGTGTACCAGAAATAAACTTTCCAACAGCTGTTTATAATAGACAATATGCTGTAGATCCTACAATAGAAACAAAAGAAAATGTAGTAGGTAAACCAGGAGAACCAGCTAAAACAAAAAATCTTAATGCTAAAATAAATATTAAAGATATTGCAGAGGCTTATATGAATAAGACTTTAGCTACAGGTAGGTCAATAGCTCAAAATGCAAATGCTTATTCTAAACCTTATTCATATGATGCAACTCCACATGCTAATTCGTTTTATGATAGATACTATGGTTATGGTCAAGAAACTTTTGATAAAATAGGATTTTCTCCATTACAAGATAATGAAACAGTATTTAATGCTAGTACATCTGGTTGGGATGATTTTTCTAGAATGATGAGTCAATCATGGTTACCCTTATTTACAACAGGTTTTGTATCAGGACCTAAAAGTTTATATAGAGCTTTACAAGGAGATTTTGGTGTAGACACTGATGATGCAGAAATATATGAGAGAGCTGCTGCAATAGGTCAATCAAGTAGAGGTGGTTTTGGTCCTTTTATGTCTAATGCATTTATGAACTTTGGTTATACTGCAGGTATCATAACTGAAACTATGTTAGAAATGGGTGCTGCTGCTTTACTTGCAGCTCCTTCTGGAGGTAGTTCTTTAGTAGCTGAAGGAGCCCTTTTAGGTAATAAAGCAAGAATGCTTGGTCAGGGTTTATCAGGATTATCTAAACTTAAAAATGCAACAACAGCAAATCAATTTAGAAATAGTTTACAGTCATTAAAAAGTGTAGACAATGCTAGAAAGTTTTACAATTTTACTAAAGCTGAAAAAACATTTACAAGTCCACTTGGAACTTTTTTAAATCCTCTTAGTAATACTACTGAAGCATTATTTAACGTAGCTAAAAATTCTAAAAACTTAACAGGTCTTGCAAAAACTAGACAAGTCTTTGGAGGTTTTTGGCAAGATATAGCTACAATTAATGCTGCTTACTCTGAATCAAGATTAGAGGGTGGTATGGTAGAAAACAAAGTATATAGAGAATTATATAATGATTTTTACCGTGAAAATGGCTTTGCTCCTGATGATAATAAACAAGAAGAGTTTAGATTACAAGCAAAAGATGCAGGTATTGCTGCTTTAGCTTTAAACGTACCTATAATTTATGGTACTAATAGATTAGTATTTGATAATATATTAGGTGGTAAAGGTGCAATGAATCGTCTCTTTGGTAGAAAAATGAGCGATGTTATGGATCTTAAAACAGGAAAAATTATAAGATCATATACTAAAAAAACTATAGGTAAAAAAACAATAAAAGTTCCTACTGCAAAATATGTAGAAAACAACTTAAAAAATACAGTAGCTAATTTCTTTAGACAACCTTTAAGAAAATCTACTGTTGGAGCAATTACTTATTTTAAAGCAAACTTTGCAGAAGGTATACAAGAAAACTTTCAGGAAGCTATTGCTTTAGGTACTGAAAAGTACTATATAGAAAGTTTTAAAAATCCTGCATTAGCAACATCTGAATTTGCTAGGGCTGCAACTAAAGAAGGTATAATGTCTCAGTTTACTAAACAAGGATTTGAAGTATTTGCTTCTGGTTTTGTAATGGGTATGTTTGCGGGTCCTTTAAATAGAGCACCTTCTTTTGCATCTATGGCTTACAAAAGATTTTCTGATCCAAAAGCATATCAAAAATATAAAGACTTAAAAAAGAACTATGGTGAAAGATTGGTTAATCAACTTAATGCTGTAGATGTAAAAGATTTTTATGAGTCTAGAATATTTAACTATGGTTCTCAGGCAACTATAAATAATGAATTAAAAAAGCAAACTTCTGAAGATACTGAAGCTATATTAAAAGAAAATGCTTTTGTTGATGGGGTATCAACTGCATTAGAACATGATACATTAGATATTTATACTGAACAACTAAAAGAATATAAAAACTTAACTCAAGAAGAGTTTGAAGAAGCTACGGGTTTAGAAGCAGGTGAAGGTGTAGACTATCAACAAAAAATTGATATAGCTCTTGATAATATAAAAAGCATAGAAAAAAGTTGGAAAGATGCAAAAGAAAGATTCCCAGATCCTATTGACTTTACTAAAACCTCAACATATGATGAAAATTCTCCTGAGTATGAAAAAGCTATATTGCTAGAAAATGCTTGGAAGATTGCAAGAAGAAACTATGTATTCTTTAATTACGGATATAAGAATACAAGAAAAAGAATGCTTGATACAATACAAAGTGTATTAGCTATTCCTGAAATAGGTGATGTAAATGCACAGGATGTTCAAGTATTGTTTGAAGATAATTTATTACTTAATCAAATTAACATATTAGAAAGTGAGGTAGAGTCATTAGAAAGATTAGATAAAATTCCTAATCAAAAAGATTATAACTTTAAAAAGAAGCAGATAAACACTTTAAAAGAATTACAGTCTGCTATATCTATATATAAAAATGCTAAAAAGAATAAAGCAGAAGTTAAGGCTCAAGTAAAAGTTCAACTTGGTTTACTAGAAGAAGACTATAGTCCAGAGGAGTTGGAAATGTTTGCTGAAGAAATATACAATACTAATCAAAGATTTATTAGTCCAGCATCAGTAGAGCTTGAAAAGGCATTTAAATCATATATACAACTACTTGCTGATAAATCAGGTACATATACTTTTGATGAAAACTTAGATAAAGCATTTGAAAGTTTTTCTAAATACTTTGAATTAGACAGAGAGTCAAGAGACCTAGCATCTAGTATAAATATTCTACACGATCCATTAGAATATATGGAGCATGTTGAAAGAAACATGAAGTGGATGAAAGATCTATATGATAATAGAAGATCTTATTATACTGAGATGGTTAATAAAGGTTTTGAAGATTTAGAAGATAATGAAATATTAAATTGGTTAGCTTCTAGAAATATATATGTCAACATTGATGAGTTTGAAAAATGGAAAAAGGAAGGGATTATTCCTAAAGAGTTTTACGATGATACTAAAAAAGCAGTAATAAGAGAAGGTCACCATCAGTATAATGATTACGCAGTTATCTTTTATAGAGCACTATTAGTTAGAAGTAAAAAAGAAGAAGTTGTAGATAAAGTATACAAAGATAAGATTGATGCACTTATTAAGCAAAGAGATGCAGAAATAAATGCATTAGATAAAGTAGAGCAAAGGGTTGATAAAAATAAGATAGAACCCAAACGTTTGTCTAAGAGTTTTACAATTAAGAGAGTTGATGAAAAATCTTTTTCAGGTCAATATATAGAATTAACTCTTAAAGAAGATGGTACTACTATTACTTTATACAAAGATAAAGAAGGTAACTTAAGATATGATAATGAAGATGGTGAACTCTTTGATATGAAGAGTAAAGATAAATATACATCTGGTCAAACATATATCATAGACTTTGTACCTGATCCAAAAGAAGTAGAAAGAGTTGTTAAAGAGTATGATGATAAGATTGCAAAATTAAAATCTGAAGCAACAGCTGAGGTAAAGAAATCTGGTTTAAAACCTAATGTAATTACAAAAGATACTCCGTTAGATGATATGCCAACAGAGCTTGCAGAAGCAATTGTAAATGCATATGTAGAACAACAAATTAGTTTAAATATACCTGTTGAACAAGAACCAACAGATGAACAAATTATTTCATTTATTAAAACAAGCCGTGTAGCTGCTGATTTAATAAATAAATATAATGCAGATCAAGAATTAAATGATGCAGTTACTGATCCTGAATATGATCCTGAACTTATTGTAAATGGTGAAACAAAAAAAGCTAGTGATTTTTCAGAAACAGAACTAAGAAAAATGAAAAAGATACTAACTGGTCAGCTTAAAGTTTTAGAAGAAAAGAAAGATAAAACTAATGAAGACCAAGTAGAAATAAATAGAACACAAGCTACAATAAATCAAATAGATGCATACTTAAAAAATCTTGACAAAACTCAGATGACACCTGAGCAAAAGAAAACTATATCTATTTTAGAAAATCTTTTACAAAAACAAAAAGAAGAGTTAACTACTCCAAAAGATGGATTAAAAGCATATATGGTTGATGATGTAATCTTAGACCGTGTAACTAACAAGACTAAAGAGTTAAAATATCAAAAGTATGAGTATGAATTTCTTGCTGATGCTTTAGTAATATACAATGAGACAGTTAAGAATAATAAAGCAACTGAAGAAGATATTACTAAAATTATTGGTGAGTTTAAAAAGAAACGTCCACAAGGTTATTCAGAAAAATCATTTATAAAACTTGAAACGGAATTACTCAGAAGAAAAGATAACTTAACAGCACAAGTATTAGAAACTGCAATTAATGAATTTCAAAATCAAGAAACAAGAGATGCAGGTAAATATATAGATAAGGCTGTAAGAGATATGTTTAGCGGTGCTGATGTTAAGTTTGATCCAAATATAATTACTGCAGAAGCATTTGAAGAACTCTTTGGTGAAAATGGTTCAATTACTAATATAGTAAAGTTAGTAAAAGATAACGGTTTATATTTAATGTCTGAAGAGCTAACTCTTTATGATAAAGATGCTAGAGTAGCAGGAACAGTTGACTTAGTAGCTGTAGATAGAAGTGGTAAAGTATATATCATAGATATCAAAACAGGTAAGAAAAACAAATGGGATAAGTTTGATACACACCCAAGTAAAGAAGCTTATACTTTACAACAAGCGGCTTATAGAAATCTTTTATATAATATGACAGGGTTACCATCTAGTATATCACTTTTCCCTATAGAGGTTAATGATGTAGTAAAAGATGGTAAAATTACTAAAGGTACTTTACCAAAATCTTCTAAAGGTAAAATTAGAATACAATTAGATAGTGATGATTCTTTTCACAAAGATGGACCATTAGAAGGAAAAACTGTACAAGAACTTATTGATAGTATAATACCCGTAAAAGCTAAACCAGGTAAGCCTGCACCAGTTGCTGAACCTACAATGCAAGTTGGAAGACAACTTTCAGAGGCAATGATGAATAAACTTAATAGAATAGGACTTGAAGGACCTATTATTAAGTTGATGACTGATGAAGAAATAGAGTTTGTAAAAACTACTTTAGATGAAACAGAGCTTTCTAATTTTGCTAATAGTATCATAAAAAAGTATGGTGACCAAGTAGTAACTGAAACTAAACCTGTTACAGATACAGAAACTGAGAAAGAAAAAGTAGTTCAAACTAAACTTGCTGGTGTTAAAATAGGAGGTGAAAAAGTTAAAGCCGCTGGTAAAAAAGTATCTGTAGGTGATGAGTTATCACTTAAAATAGAAGAGGGAACAGAAGAAAGTCCTTTAACTTATCCAGGAGATACTGCTGAGTATTTATATGCTATTTCAGTTTTAAATAAAGATGGTGAAGTAATAGGTTCAATTCCTTATGAAAGTGAGGCTGCAGAACTTATCCGAAGAAATGAGAATAGAGCTAGAGTTAGTGTAGTTGCATTAAAGCCTTTAGATGAAGACGCTACATCTATTACAGTAGAAATTGCAATACCTACAGAAAAACAATTTGTAGAAGAAGTAAAAGGTAGTCTTAGCTTTAAACCTACTGTAAAAACAACTACAAAAGAAACTCAAAGAAGGTTTGAAGGTTATTTAAGTGAAATAACAAATGCTAAAACAGAGGCACAACTTGATGAAATAAGTTCTAAGATAAAAAATACTATATCTGAATTTAGTACTGAACAAGCTAATCAATTAAGAGAAGCTTACAACACACAAAAACAAAAGTTAGAAGCAGTTACCGAGGCTACTGAATCTAATGTTAATGTTGGTAATGAGTTTATAGTAAGAAATAATATTCCAGCAGGTAAAGAATTATTTGGACAGGTAGGAGAAACTCTTAAAGTTACTAAAGTAAAAGGAAATGAAATAACTCTGCAAAATAGTGAAGGAAAAACATTATCTTTGAGTATTCAAGATCTTAATAGTGTGGCAACATTTAAAAGTAATATGGGTAAAGAAGTAGAAACACCAACAGAAGTATTAGATAATACGGATAAGGAAAATATTGGTAAATCAAATGATGAGGTTGATAACTTTATTAATACTGCAAAACTTGCAGAAATAGATAGTAATACTGAGGATGTTACTGAAGAGGATACAAGAAATAATGTTTTAGACGATTTAGATTGCTAGAGTTATGGGAAAAATTAGTTGTGCTTTATCAAGTACTCAAATAGAGAATTTATACAAAGATTTATATAAGAATATGTCAAACTTAGGAAAAGGTCAAACCTTTGATCCTAATGCTTATATGAGTAAATTATTCTCTGACATAAAAAATAAAAGAGATAAAGAAACTGCAGCTAAATTTGTGCAACCTATTCCTAGATTGCTAACAAATATAGCAATGAGGTATCCTGACATTGAAGTTAGTGTAGATGGTGTGAGAAGACTTATCAAACAATATGAAGATGTTAATTCTGGCATAAATAAAATTATTGCTGATTTAGATGAAGTAGATACAACTAAATCTTTAGAGGCACTTAAAAACTTAAATGAATACATAGTTACTAACTATAAGTCAACTGAAGGTTTAGAAGATAAAACTTTGCCTGATTATGAGTATTTACCAGTTAGTGTTTATGCAGGAACTTTACAGGAATTAAAACCAGATGTAGAAAAAAGAGATGCAGGTAGAATTGACCTTGAAATATTAGCAGATGAAACAAAGTATATCTATAGTTTAATTAAAAATCTTAGTTTAGGTAATAATAACTTTAATAATCTTAATGGTTATGTTAATTACCAAGGTAAAAATCTTCAGTTAAAAACTTATACATTATTTGATTTATATAATGATAGAACTTTAGCTAAAAATATTCCAGCAAAAATTAGAAGTCAAATAGGTGCTTCTACAAAAATGGCAAAGGATAATCAAAATTTAAGCCGAAGAGTAGCTTTAGTATTTGTTGATTCTAATGAAAACTTTGTATTCTTTGATGAAAATGGTGATATAACAGACCAAGAAAATGGTAAAATTGCTTTTCAATATATAAGAAGAATAGATAAAGAAGGTGATAGATATCAAGCTGTAAACTTTGATGGTACAGACATATCTGTAATAAGTCCTTACATGCTTGCTAATAGAGACTTGACAATTAATCCAGAAGAATTAGAAACATTACAACAAGAAGAATTTAAAAAAACATATAATCTAATTGAAAAAGTTAGAAAAGGTGAAAAGTTTAATTTATCAATAGAAGGTGTTAGTGATGGAGTACCTATGTCTATTAACCGTAAAACTTTACCATTAGCAGAGTTAGCAGAAGTTGATTACTCCATAGCTGAAATATTAAAAACTTATGATTATATAGACAAGCCAAGGAATAATTTTGAAAAAGGTAGTAATGTTGTTACTGTAGGTACTACAGAAGTTTTACTTGAAAAAGTAGATTCTACAAAAGAAGTGAATGAAAATGTTATTGACTTTATTTTAAATCCTAACTTTTCTGTACAAGAAAAGTCTGATTATTATCGTCAATTTTTTAATATGCCTTCAAGCATAAATGCAACAAGAACTCAAAGACATATTATTTATTTTGATTTTAAAAATGATAAAATAACTTTTTCATATAATACACTTACTCCTCAAGAAAGAACACCTAAGAACCAAGGTAAAATACAATCTATTATTATTGATAATAAGAATATTAATCCTCAAATAAAAAATCAATTAGTAGAAGTTTTAAATAATGCAAAAGGTAAAAATGGTAATTACTTTCCTTTAAAAATGCATTATAATAAAGGATTAATGTCAAATGACTCATTCTTTAAATATAATCCTCAAACTAATAAACTTGAAGAGAGTAACTATATTAATTTTTTATCTGAGTTTCCATTAACAATTAATACTGTAAATGGTCAAACTTATTTTAATAGTTATGTAAAATATTCTTCAGAACCAATAAGTTCAACAGAGCTTAGACAACGAACATTTGAAGAAGTATTAGAAGAAAATAAAAATAGACCACAACCTATAGAAGAACAGTTAGCTTATGAAATAATTAAAGATGTTAATGATCCTGTGTTTAAACAAAGTCTTTTAAACAAATTAAATAAAGAGTCTGCTAGTGATTATCTATTAAGAGTAGCTGCATTAGAATTTGAAATTCAAAATAATCCTGATAAATATAATATAGAGATTGCAGAAAAAACAATGGATCTATTAGCTCAAGCTAGTGGTAAAACAGTTATTCCTAAAGATGTAGCTGACATATTTTTTAATAAAATAAAACCTTACTTTGATCCAAGCCCTAAAAATACAGAGAACAATAGTAAAGCTCAAGATAATGATCAAACTGGAGAAGATTTTGAATTATTTAGAACTCAAGCTAAAAATTTAAATGTAACTAAAGAAGAAATAAGTACTGCTGAAAAGTGGTTTGAAACCTCACCTTTATCCAAATACATAAAATTTGATTCTGCACAAAGGCTTGTTAATTCTCCTGTTTTTGCTAAGTTTATTGTTAGTGGTGCTAAGCTTTATAATGATGGTAAAATTGCAGAAATAAAATTAGGAAAGGGAACAGCTGTTGATGTTTATCATGAGGCGTGGCACGGATTCTCACAATTATTCCTTACTAAAAATGAAAAAGTAGAATTATATAATGAAGTTAGGAATAGTAATGAAAAGTATAAAGATT
>Ga0208018_100150_pt1 | contig 23911 bp, 5 predicted proteins | sample 31_taG_FD_184105 | JGI IMG/M metagenome (GOLD analysis project Ga0208018, IMG submission 184105) | Marine viral communities from the Gulf of Mexico - 31_GoM_OMZ_CsCl metaG (SPAdes) (version 2) | ecosystem: Environmental > Aquatic > Marine > Oceanic | place: Gulf of Mexico | collected 2015-07-12 | reverse complement strand
AAAGAAGATTGGAATGGATCCTATATTTGATGTTGATTATGACCTACTAGAATCAACTAAATGGTTTGATGTAGAAATCACTGCAACCAAAGAAGGAGACTTCTTTTACAAAAAACAAATTGACTATAATAAAAAATCTAAAAGTATAACTGCAAATGACTTATTCTAACATGAAGTATCCAAAATATTATTGGCTTAATGAAGAAAGCCGCAAGTTCCTCTCAAGAGGTTATATTAATGAAACACCTGAGCAACGTATAAAAGACATATCCATAGCTGCAGAAAAGTATTTAAACATAAAAGGCTTTGCTGAAAAGTTTGAAGAGTATATGTCCAGGGGATATTATTCTTTATCTACCCCGGTGTGGATAAACTTTGGTAAACAAAAAGGTTTACCTATCAGTTGTTATGGATCTAATATAGATGATAACTTAGATAGCATTCTTAATGCTGCTAGAGAGATTGGTATGATGTCTAAATACGGTGGTGGTACTAGTGTTTATCTAGGTAATATAAGACCCCGTGGATCAGTTATATCTACGGGTGGTAGTGCAGATGGTCCAGTACATTATGCTAGAATGTATGACACTGTAATTGATGTGTGTAAACAATCTGAAGCAAGACGTGGAGCTTGTGCAGCTTACCTTCCTGTAGAACATTCCGATATTCTTGAGTTTTTAGATATTGGTACAGAAGGTAACTTAATACAAAATCTTCAATACGGTGTAACTGTAACTGACAAATGGTTGCATGAAATGATTGCGGGTGATGAATATAAACGTAAAGTATGGGCTAAGATAATCCAAAGACGTAATGAGTTTGGATTCCCTTATGTTATGTTCAAAGACAATAGCAATAATAATTCACCTTACCAAGAGTTAGGTATGGATATTACAGCATCTAATTTATGCTCCGAGATCCAATTACCAACAGACAGCTATAATTCTTTTGTTTGTTGTTTGGGTTCTATTAACCTACTACACTGGGATGAGATTAAAGAAACAGATGCTATTGAAACATACACCTTGTTCTTGAATGCCGTGATGGATGAATTTATTGTAAAGTCTAAAGTAATGCCAGGAATGAAGAGAGCTTACAACTTTGCAAAAGATCACAGAGCAATTGGTCTTGGTGTTTTGGGTTATCATTCTCTACTCCAATCAAAGTTAGTTGAGTTTGATTCCCTCCAGGCTAAAGCTTTAAATCATGATATTTTTAAAACATTAAAAGAAAGATCTGAAGCTGCATCTAAAGAGTTAGCACAAACCTCTGATATTCAATGCATTAGAGAAGGTTATGCAAATACAACTTTAATTGCAATTGCTCCAACCAAATCTAGTTCATTTATTTTAGGTCAGGTGAGCATGGGTATAGAACCAATTAAATCAAATTACTTCATTAAGGATTTAGCTAAGTCTAAAACTATCTACAAGAATCCTTTCTTAGAATGTGAGCTTGAGAAATATGGTTTAAACACCCCGGAAATTTGGGATGATATTCTTAAGAAAGATGGTTCTGTCCAGCATTTAGACTTTCCCACAAAAGGAGTGTTTAAATCTTTTATTGAAATATCACCAAAAGAGATTATCATCCAAGCAGCGCAAAGACAAAAGTTTATAGATCAATCACAGTCATTAAACTTAATGATTCACCCTAGCGTCCCGGCTAAAGATATAAATCAATTATATCTATATGCCTGGAAAGAAGGGATTAAAACATTGTACTATCAATTTAGTCAGAGTTCTGCACAAGCATTCTCAAGAAATATTCTTGAATGTGCAAGTTGTGAGGGTTAAAATTAGGGGCTTCGGCCCCTTTTAAATTTATATTATGGAATTATTAAACACACACCCAATTAAAAAATCAGATTTAGGTTTTCATGGCAATTTATTTGGAGGTAAACTATTAGCATGGTTAGATGCCAGTGCCGCTGCATTTGCATCTCAATGTTGTGATACACCTCGCATGGTTACAGTAGCTATTGATAAATGTATATTTAAAAAACCTGCTAAAGAAGGTCAACTATTAAAAATATATGGTCAGGTAAAACAAATAAATAATAGCAGTATAGAATTAGAACTAGAAGCTAGATCTCATAATGTATATAATGGTAAACAACATATCATACTATCAACAAATATAACATTTGTACGTATAGATGAACAAGGTGAACCTATTCCTATTAGTGCAAAGGTTAAAAATAAATATGATACAAAAGATATGATCTAAATCACCATTGTAAAAACTTCGGGGAATAATGCACACCCACCCCTATATAAGGCATTATTCTCCCCGAATAACCCACCCCAATCTGCAGTCCCAAACCAAATTGCTTTCGCTGGCTGTATGCTAATTTCTTAAGCTCTTTGTCATTCTGAATTAATATACCTTGTGCATCATTAAATGTCACCCCAGGATAATCTGTTTTTAAATGCACATAAACCTCCTTGGATTTCCTATCCTTAGATATGCTTGCCTCTAACCAGATGTTCTGGCTTAAATTAAGTTTAGTCTCTCCCACACGTATTGTATCCTTACTCCAAACCGGCATAGTAAAACTAACTATCCTACTACTCTTGTTAAACTCAGACGTATCCACGTATGCTATTCTTTGTAAGAGTGTACTGTCAACCATCGTAATACTATCCACCACAGGTACAAATATCAAACTATCCCTGATCTCTGTTATATAGCTTATGATTGTCACAGGGGGTTTGTTCCTTTCGTATTCTATGCTATCACTTAGTTCGTCTAACTTCAAGGTTAGTCCTCGTATCACTCCTATACTATTTCCCCATTTGTCCTTGTAGTTCTTTATGGTGTCATTAAGGGCTATGGTATTATTGTTTATTCGTATTATCTCATCCTTGGCATTCTTGGTAGAGTTGCACTGGCGTAATAATAACATAAACATTACCATTATGATCGTTACTAAAACAAATTTAGTATTCTCTAAAATTAATTCTAATACTTTCATATATATTATTTAATGTAGAAGTCTTTCATTTGAGAAAAATTACTCCACTTTTGCAAACTATATAAAACAGGAACTGCATCTTTCCAAGCTTTAGTAACTTTTAATTGACCTTTTCTTGGTTTTCTTTGATAAACAAAAGTACTATTTTCTTTAAATTCTTTATCACTCTGGTATAACATTGCAACTGGTGTCCATAAAGTTAATGATAATGCTTCACCTAGTTCACCTAATGTTCTTGTTGAAGCTATAGGTGATTTTACAATTTGATGTATTTGAGTCCATGAATCAGGAACTATTGGTATCATTAATATTAATTCTTTATATGTTCTATTAGCTTGATACATCATGAAATTTTCCATTTTCTTTTCAAACTCACTATCATCATCATCATCGGCAAATAACATTTGCAATATACTAGAGATTCCATATGTTGCGAATATGATTGCTATTTCACCTAAAGTTCTATATGTATTTAATAGTTTGTTTTCAGCTTTCTGATCTGCCTGAGAACCATCACCTTTAAATCCTTCATCTCTTAAAAAGTTTTCACCATATTTTGTAAATTCTAATTCACCTTTAATTATCTGATCAAATGAATATTTAAAGAATTGAAGAGCAGATAAATATCTACCTTCCATCCAACCTAAATTTTCATCAAAGTATTCTCTACGGAATCTAGCTTTAATAGCAGGTGCAACCCATTTGTGGAATTGTGCAGCTAATCTACCCACAGCATATGATTGTATAACCATTCTATCTTCTTGTGCATAGTTACCGTGTATTTGTTTATTTACTTCACGTATTTTATTTCTTAAGTCATATCTAAAAGCATCATTAAAGTCTACCACTTGACCATTCTTCTTACGTACTTTAGTATAACCATCTTTCATTTTTAAAGTTTGTGTTTCACCATCAAACTGCATTGCATCATACAATGATAATGTTCCACCTGTATCTGGATTTAACATAATTACATCTATAACCATAGCCATACCAACTTTAGTTTGAACATTATATTCAGCTGCATCTTGTAATATATAACCAAAAGCAGATGCTTTTTTAAACCAAGATTCAATAACTTCATCACCCTTTCTACCAGATTCACGTATATCTGACATATCATCCATCATTCTAAAAAAATCAACAAAAGCTTCATATTTATTTGTTGGTTTTTTAGCATCATATGCAGTTTGATCACTAAATCTAAATGCATTAAATGTTGCTATATCTCCCAACTTAGTTAGACTTTCACCACTTGCCGTTCTTGCTATTAAACTTGGTAATGCCTTTGTATTATATTCTCCTACTGCTCTCATGTAAGATTTCTTAGGAAAAAATCTACCACCTAGCATCTCTATGTTATTGTTTATCCTACCTAGAGCATAGTTATTAAAATTACCAAATGGGTTAAATGCAACATAAGCTAAAGATGAATAGGTAATAAGACCATCAGAAACTTTTTCCAAAAACCCTTTAGTAACTTTTTCATTATCATAGTAGACCATGTTCATCCACTTCTTAGCTCTTGCTACCACATTAGACTCTGTACCTTTTATACCTCTTTTAATAAGTTTACCTTTTACATAATCATACAACTCTGTATCTTTTGTAGGTTGATACTCTCTCTTTTCAAGAACTTTTATTAATGCTTTCAATGTATCCTCTACTTGACCCATTGTCTCATAGTGTTCTGCCATTGCATTAAACTTCATAAGGGCATTCCCAAGATCTAAGTTTAATTCACCAACAGATGGTTTATTTTCTACATTAAACCTTTTACCTTCTAAAAGTTTTTTCTTTTTTGTATATTTTATTTTATCTATTTTGCCTTCCTTTCTTAGTTTATCTAATGCATCAATCTCTTTAATAATATTTTCAAGCTCTAATTCATTTCTTAAATTACCTGTGTAAAATATAGGTAAGCTATCCACTAGATTACCACTCTCATCTGTTAAAATAACTTTTTGTTGAGTAGTTTGAGTTATTAAGTTCTTTACACTCCGTGTCATTTTAGTCCAGAGTCTTGTTACAATATTAGGTTTTTCTTTTAAGTTTTGATATAACCTTGCTCTTTGTAATGGTAGCTTTCCTAACATTTGATTTCTTTGACCCATTGGTAATTTTTCTAGTAATTCATTTTCATAAATTCTTACAAATGTTTCATAAAAATCTTTTTGAGCTCTACCTAATTCTGTATCAGTATTAGACATTATTGCTTTATACTTTTCACTTAATAATGGAGTACGATCTAGAGCTTCTTCTCTAGCAATTCTATATTTTCTTTTAGGTACTGAAATAACTTGGTCTTTAAAAATTTGACCAGTAGCTACACCATTTACTCTTACAGCTTTTGTGTATTCTACTTCCTCATAATATTTAGCTTTGAATTTAGCATAAGCTTGTGATGATACAGAAGATTTTTTAATCCATATACCATGTTCCCCAACAGGTGAGTAATATTCAAATTTAGCTCTTTCATCTTTAAACTCTTGTGAATAATAATGATAATTACCCCCAATTGGTTTACCACCAGCACTTTTAGTTTCAGCTCTCCAAAAATCAGAATATTCTTTTTTAGCTTGTGCTAATTTTTTATTAAAGTTTATATCTTCTTGTGATGCATTCTCTAAGTCTGTTACATCTCTATATTCTAACCATTGACCATTATCATCTATAAGTTTTGCTCTTAACTCATTTAACTTACCATAATAATTTTTACCTAATTTCTTTACATACTGACCTGTAGGTACACCATCCTCATCAAACTCAATCATATAGTGATAAAGTTTTTGAGGATCACTTTCAGGAGAAAGTCTTTGGAGTTTAGCAGCTTTTTGTCTTATAATTTCATTTCTTAATTCTAGCTTATCTAGCAATTCTTGTTTTTTAGCTTTATATATTTTATCCATAACAGCTAAAATAGTATCTCTAGATGTTGCCATATCTCCAGTAAGATATTCTGCAGTATTTATATCTTCTGCAAATGCTAAAAGATCATCTAATTCTGTTTCTGTAAAGTCTCTGCTTGTTGTAGATCTTATAACTTCTCTTGAATAGTTTGTTATAGCTTTATCAATTAATCCTTCAGATGTTGATGTATTTACAAGTTTATTAAGTTCTAATTGTAAATTTAAAATCAAAGATCTTTGTGTTGCATTAAGATCATCTAATGTTTTGATTTCATGTAAACCTCTAAACGTTTCAATAAATCTATTAAAATTTAAAGCATAACCAATATACTCAGGCTTACCATAATTATTTGGATCTTCAGTATACTCAGTAAAACTTCTAATTTGTTTTAATGCATCCCTTAATAATGATGTATATAAAGCAGATCTTGCTTTTGGACCTTCACCCATTGATACATTTATAGCAGCAATGGAATTCATTATATATTCTTTGGTTTGTTCTTTACTTCTGTCCATAAATATGTTACTTTTAATCATATTTATGGCTTTATCTTGTTTTATTAAAGCTCCTTTATAAGCTTGTAAAGCTCCAGAAATAACTGCATATTCTGTTTGACCAATAGAATCTAAAACATCCCTCTTAGCTTCACTATCATCTAATAATGTCTTTTGATCTATTGGTGTATCATCTGACAATTGTTTAGATTCATCTATTTGTTCTTGAGCAACTACATCAATAATCTGTGGTATAAGCATGTTAACCATATCTATATTTTCAGAAGGTGGATGAGGAACCCAATCATCTGTTTGGAACGTTCCCATAAATTTTTGATCTAAACCTTTACCTTCTATATCTACTTTAATATGAAATGTAGATGCAGCCCATTCACTTTGATCAACTTCATAACCCATGTTTTCAAGCATTCTTCTATATAGATTAACCTGTAGATTATGCTGCTGCTTTGTAGAAAGTTTATCTATACCTTTTTGCTTTAGCAATGAACCAGGTACTATAACTTCTTGACCATTAATCATTTCAGTTTTAGGTCCCTCTAACGTCCATTGTTTTCCATCATAACTTTCATTATTTTTTACAAAATTCTTACTTGTCTTTAGATCTAAAACTTTTATTTTTCCTTCTTTTGTAATAACTAATAAATCAGCAGTACCTGCTATTCCTGTAGTTTTATCATATAAAATAACTTGAGGAATAGCTACACCACCATCAGCTGTTATCATTCTAACAATACTTAACATATTATTATATGCCAGTTCAGCATTTGTTGAGTCTAATAGTTTTAAGTTATCTTTTATAGCTTCAAAAGATTGATCAGAAACTATAGCATCCAAAATCATATCAAACTCATTACCTATCTCCAAGTTAAGTTGAACTTCTTTTTGCTTTTCTAAAGTCATCCCACCTTTAATTGCAGTTGTAGCTGACAAATAAAGCTCACCTGTTATAATATCTATATATGTATGAGACTCCTTATCAAAAGCTACTAAGTTATCTGTTGGTGTAGGTTCAGAAACACCCACAACTAAATTATCAAATTCAGCTTCCTCAAGCATTGCTGTATTAAACATTCTTTTAATTACATTAGCTTGATGAGGATTTGCTTGTGATAATGCATATTCAATAACTCTTTGTTTCTCAGGAGTAAGGCTATATCTTACTTTATTATTAACCATTCTTCCTAAACTAAACTCTATATCAGATGTATTTAACATTCTAGCAACATCAGATAATGTCATACTAGAATTAAAGTCTCTAACATTAAGTCTGTATACAGGAGTTTCTGTTTCTTCTACAATAGTTTCTTCTTCAACACGTTCTTCAACACCTTCTTCTTGTTCCATTAAAGCTTGATCACCTTGATAGTAATCTATATCTCTTTCAATGGTTGATAGTTTTAAACCTGTTAAGAACTTATAGAAATTATTTACAATTCCCGCAAACCATTTTAAGAATTCTACTACTCTATCTTTAAGAGATTGAGTTGGATTATTTTCAAATTCATTATTAAAATATCTAGATAAAGACTGTGTGACTAACTCTAAATTTCTTTCCGTTTCAGTAAACCCTCTTTTTTCAGTGTATGAGTTTTGAATATTTTGCCACAAAGCTGGAAAGTTTTCTTTAGCTTCTTCAAGTAAATTATCAAACAATGGGCGGTTATTTAAATAGAGTGCATCTATAAAAGGATGCAGTATTTCTTCTATTGCTGTCTCATCACTTGTTCTACCTTTAATTAATACAGCTGTCTCATTAACATAAAAAGATTTTACTTTGTCAAATGGCATTTGACGTTTTTGCTCTTCCGGCAACTCTTCATAATATTTTCTTGCTTCATTAACTTCAAGAACTTCAATGTTTAGTTCTGGGAAAAGACGTTTTAAATGCACTAGTAATTTTCCTGAATGTGGTGATGTCCTATTTTCACTTGCCTTAAGAACATCATTAGGCATATATTTTAAATCAGTAGTAACTGTAAGTAAAGGTCTATTAAGTTTATCTACTTCAACCTCATTAATTACAATAGCTTCAGCAGGTATATTATTTATATACAAATATCTTTCAATTGCTTTTTGATTATTCTTAGCAATCTTTTCATTGTACTCTCTACTCTCAAAATCATTTGTGCTTTTGGATGAAACAGTTACATAATAGTTATCATTATACTTATGAATAAGATTGAGTCTACTTAAGTTAGCTAACAATGTATCTGCAAATTCTCTTTTCTGTAGTTTAGAAAGAGTTTTTTGATTCTTAACAAATTCATTAGCCTGGGCTAAAGTAGGAAACTGATCTGAATTATTTAACTCTTGCCATGCATTAATAATATTATCAGTAGCAATATTTGTTTTAAATTTTTGTCTTAAAACTTTATATTCATCTGTATTTCTATTTGGACACTTTGCCATAACTTATAAATTACATTTTTTAATTTGATCTATAAAATTCTCTTCATCTGTATAGAATCCATTGTTATACGCTTCTACAAAATCATCTAGAGTATCAATACCATTTTCTGCTAATTTACTTCTATTTTCTTTATTAATTTGTATTTCACTATCCCAAAATTGTGTAAGTTTAGGGTAATTATTTTCTACAGGTCTACCTAATATATTATCTAAATTTGCAACTGCTTTAGCATCTTCAGGTAAAACTTCTCTTTCAGCAAACTTAACATCATTATTTTCTACTATATTATTGACATCTTTTTCAGTTAAGTCATTGATATTTTTTCCATCAATTTTTAAAGTATTACCATCATAATTAACGTCTGCATCATTTTTAATTGCATTTGATGCCTTTATAGCTTTTTCTCCATAATCTATATTGTCTAATACACGAGAATCTAACTTTCCAGAACTATCATCAGCATCAACTACACGTGAATTTATAAAGTTTTTAACTTCTTCTTGTGTAGGTATACTACCAAACATAAATCCTCCGGCCCATTGACCTGCTGACCCTTGCGGTATAAATTCTACATACTCAGCATAATTAGCGGTTATTAAGTTTGATGTTGTCATTTCTTGAGGTACAACACTCTGGTATTTATCTAATACAAAGTATCTATATCTAGGTACATCCTTTGTTCCTACATTTATTCTTTTTACTAAAGGAAGACTCACTTCAAGATATAAATTACCATTTACTTTTATATTTTTTAAAGTAAAATCTTTACGATTTAAAATACTATAGACACCCTTTGCTTTATCTGAATTAAGTTTAGGCCTTCTTAAACTAAAATTTTCAGTTGTATCAGTAATTTGTTGACCAGGGTATGTATTTATTTTTAATCTAGCTACATCTCCTGTTTGATCAATGTATACTGGTTCACTTCTTACCTCTTCTATTTTTTTATCTTCCTTAGTTCCCTTTAATAAATCATAACCAAATTTTTGTTTTAATGTGTCTTTTAAATAATTAAAAACTTCAGGGCTGTATTTTTTAATATTTTTAATTTCAACTTTAGGTATTAAAAATTTAGGGAACACAACTCTTTCATATTCGGCCATTAAATTCTTTAATGCTTCTAAAGATTCATCATATTTTTCTACAAAAGCATCCAACTCTTCATCTCTATAATAGTTAGATTCAACATCTGCAAAGTTCTTTTTGTATACTATTCTAGCAGTATTACCTAAATCTCTAACAGCTCTATTACCATCTCTACCATTTTGTGCTTCGTTGTCTCCATAAATATAAAGGGTGTTTTTATTTAAAGCTACTTGATTAGGATTATATGTTGTAGTTTGCACATCAACCATGTTAATTCTGGCATCATATACAGGTACACCATATGATAGTTTTAAATCATATTTATTTTTTACGCTCTTTAAATAACCTTTAATGAAATCATCAATTAATTCATTATAGGTCATACCAAATGTTAGATTAAATAAACTATCTTCAGTTCTTCCTCTTAATGCTACTTCAGCAGTATCTATTTGACTTAAATATGTTTCAAATGTAAATGGTGTCACAGCATCTAATAAGGTAAAAGCACCATATGAAAAACCATCTTTAACCATCATGTAATGTAAAATCTTAACTGCGTCAGCTCTTGTATCTAAATCTGCATAAAGTTTTGCAAATGATGTTTGTAACTTTACTTTTGAATTATCGCTTAAATTGTTAAATGTATTTGCATTTGCAAGACTCAATCCTGTTTTATTTCCCTGATCCTTTGATTCTTGTAATACAACAAAAGCATCCAAGAAGAAATTATTAGGATTGTTTATTCTTAACTTTTTAATTACCTCTGTTATTTTTTCACCTTCTAACTGTGGATATATAACACTATTACTTAATGACCCAGCATATTTAGAATCTTCATTTAAAAGCTTTTGATCATATGCTTTAATGGTTAAATAACTTAAGAGATCCATTCTTATTTTTTCAAGTTTCTCTTCACTTAATGAATCCGCCATATTTAAAACAACCTTATTATATATATCCTGGAAACTTGCAGTTTGTGTTAAAAATACACTAGGTAATATTTTATTTTTTATTTCATTAAAAATTTCAAAATACCGTCCTTGCCAAGTTGTTTTAAATAAAGGTCTAACATCAATTACAGGGAGTTTTTGTTCTATTCTTGACTCTTGATATTGTTCATATTCCCTATAATTTAAATATAAACCTAGATCTTGAATGTCATTAAAAGTTTTATTAATTGCACTCATATCTTTACCTAAACCTTTTCCGGCAAGATTTAATATAGCACTTAGCTTTCCAGTATAATCTTTAATATCATGAGCAATTAAAAATTGTTTTAATATAGAATATTCTTTAATGGCTTTTTCACGTGTATATCTACCTTCTTTATCAGTAATCTTTGTTAAATTTTCATTTATTTCTTCAGTTAAAAGTGCATCTGTTACTAAAACAGATTCTAATTCCGGAAAAGTTTTAGTTAAATCTTCCATTCTATTATTTACTAATTTAACAATACCCGGATCTGTAGGTTGTTCTTTATTTATAGCTCTAAAATAAAGTTCTCTAATAATCGGTTGATTTATTAATAAAGTAGAAGTCTTGATAGGAACACCTAATGCTGTCATATTAGCAACAACAGCTAATGCATCTTTATTTAATCCTAGCTTTGATGCTAGTCTTAATTTAGCGTTATCCGTCATTGCTGTAATTAAAGCGGATATTACATATTGAGTTCTATATTTACCATCAGAACTTTGAGTATCACCAAAATTATTATATTCTCTACCATTTAATTCAAGGTTTGTTGTTGTCTTTTGATTTTTTAATTTTTTTGAAAGTATCTCTACACCATATTCTTGAAGTAAGTTTAGATATAAGTTAGGTAATACAGCAGCACCAATTGATTTTGCACCTTCTTTATTAGCCGCAAAACTTATAAGTTTACCATATAAAGTATCAACATCCATCTCTTCATTATCAAGTAGATTTTTAAAATATGGAATCTCTTCTGCTAAGTCTTCTAATAAATCTTCTAATGGTTTTGTGTCCGCTGGTTCATGTGATATAGCAACATCTCTACCTGGAGTATTAGTTACATGATCATTACCCATAAGGGCATACTTATAATCAAGAACTCTATTGTCTATTGCTTCAACATATGGTTCATCCTCATATTTATCTTTATAGTCTAAATACTCTTTATAAGTAATTGGTAAACCAGTTACGGATAAAGCTTTAATTGCATTTTTACTAAAACCATTTTCTTTTGCTTCTTCTATTTCCTTATTGGATAAAGCTTTTATACCTCCAGAGTTCTTATGTTTTAAAAGTGATTGATTAAGGAATGAACCTGCAGTATTAACACTTCTATTTGTTGCTTCAATATAGTCCGCATACTTTTCTTTTTCAGTAGCACCTTTACCATATTCAATGAATTCACCATTCTTTACATAAAAATCTTTTGAATGTACATATACCTTATCAATATCAAAGTCAGCTCCTGAAATCTCAATAAGTTCTCTTGCAAATATTCCAGAAGATCCATAATAACCTGGCATAAAATCTACTACTTTTAAATTTACAGTAGAATGGTTATCTTGAGAAGGAACACGTACAGCAAACATTTTAGATATTACTTCCGGTATTTCTCTATCTGTATTAGCAATCAAATCACCAACTTCAGTATAATGAGCTGGTATCATTGTTTCAGTATACCTTTGTTTATTCCATTTTCCATTTTTATCATAATCTTTTAAATTAGATCTTAAACGGTCAATTATAACAACACCTTCAGGTCCTGCTTTTTCTACAGCTTCTGCTAAACCTGTTAAATTAGAATCATCTGCTTTATTAGCACCATTATCAATATTAAATAATATCTCCGGTCTATCTGACATACTCTCCCAAACATTTTCTCTAATAACTTCTTGTCTATCAGGCATTCCATTTTCATCAACTGAAAGTACTCTTCTATATACTCTAACACCTAAATCTGAAACAAGTGTCATACTCATACCAGTTGTTTTTTCACGCAACACACCTTTAGAAAAGAATGATAAAAATAGTTGCTCAAATTTCTTAACGGTTTGAGGATTGTTTAAGTTATATTTTTGTTGACCGTTTTCATCAACTGAAAACATTTCTAAAATATTACTTGTTGCATTTGACGCTTCTAACCCAGACTTTGCATAATTTAAATAAACATATAAATCAGGTTTTAACTCACCTTCTTTAACACTTTCTTTTAATAGATCCATAGCATAGTCTATATCAAAATTGAAAAGTAAGTTTCTTGTATTTAAATATTTTAATGTTACTCTTTGCTTGATAGCATTATTATAGCTTTCTCTTATTTCACGTATAGTCGTTGATTTACCATCAATAATAACTTCTGTTTCATCATTTTGCTCAGAAGTTGCAAGTGTTTTAATCTGTGATAAATCTGTAATGACAAGTTTATTAGATGGTGTAATTGTTTGTAGCCCCATGAAGTTTGCATCCAACTGCATAGATTGATCTGCAGTAAATGCAACATCCGTAGATAATGCTTCATTAATGTCTTGAATATTTTCAATCATCATTTTTAAAGCAGATTCTGGAGCAGCAATAGCAATAGTACCAATACCTTTTGACCATTGCTCTTCTTCAAACTTTTCCATTCTTTCTCTTAAGTTATGAAGCTCTACTTTGTTTTCTTTTGCTACCCATTTACCATTTTCCTCTCTAGATGTAAAAGCTTTAGTCAAAACAAACCCAGACGTTTTTAGAAAGATTTGACCATCTGCATAAACAATTTTTTTAGAGTTAAGCATTGCACTTATCTTAGCATAACTTTCATTTGATTTATCAGCATTACCTAAAAGTTCTTCATAAGGTATATTTTCACCTGCTTCTATTCTATCTAATAGTTTTGCTTGAGAAGCACTAAGCTTACCAAAACCAAACCACATATATCTAAATGCTTTAGTTGTCATCCACGACTGAGCATCTGCATAATCTATTTTTTCTTTATTAAATGTTGCATCAGCTTTTGGTTCTGTTAATGCAAATAAATTCATTTGCTGAAGCGGATGATAAATACCATGTTGCGGAGCACTTATTATACTAGCTGCACTATCATATGCTGCATTTTGTGATTTAGCTCTTTTTACTGCCTCTACTGCACCTTTTAAACTTATTGCAGTATCACCAAGTAATATTTGATTTATTGCTGTAGTATTAAGTTTGTCATTAAAATAAATTTGTCTTAGGTTGTAATTAACATCATCAGTTAAGTTAAGTAACCAATTAGCTTTAGCAACAGTTGGGGTATTATCTCTTCCCATTTTATCTTTAATACCACGTTTTATACCATCACCTAAAAAACCTTCACCAGCAATTTCATCAAATTTTGCTTTAAAGTTTTGATAATCTAATTCCAATCTATTTCTCAAAAACTCTTCAAAGATTTCCATACCACCTAAAGAATCAATAACTTCTTCAAATGATAACGTAGGATCATCAGCTATTGCTTGTTCTATATCTTTTTTCCAGTTTCTTGAGTTTGTTGATACAATAGCAGGTTCTTGAGTAACTTTAACCTCACTAGTTTGTTGTGTTGGTTGAGAAACTTCTGTCAGCTGAGTTTCTATTGCACTTTCTGCTTTAGATTCATTTAATACCTCATTACCAAATGTATAAACAAACAATTTTATTTTACCTTCAAGAAATTTCTTTAAATCATTTGATTCTGTATAGAAAGTTGCGCCACCATATTCTACTACATATTTTGCAGTATCTGTTTTTTCTTCAGATATTGCATCACCAAGTAAGTCAAAAATTTCTTCTTTAGTTTTTTCATTTACACCTATTAAACCTAAATTCTTAACAGGTACTTCTATTTTATTACCTCGTTTACCTTTTTCTTCAATAAATGCTTGTCTAACTTCATTTGTATCTGTATAATTAAGTATTTTTGTAGCAGTATCTTTATTATAAAATAATGCTTTTTGTTGCCCATCTCTAAGTCTACTAATTTGAGAACCTGACGTAACAAACCTTACAGATTTTGTATAAGTATCTATTAAGTTTGCAGGTGTTAATAATGATGCATTCTGATTAAACTTAAGTGCCCGCATTGCACCATCATTATAGTTTTTAAGTTTTCTATTAGTTTTAGTTTCAGGGTTAGTTTCTCTTTTAATTCTTTCAAACTCTGTTTTAATGTTATCTATAAAAGCATTTAAAGCTTCATCTGTTAATTTGATTGCACCCTTACTATCTAGTTGAACAGCTTTAATTACAGGCAGTTTAGCCATGTCACCTGTATTAGAAGCTTCAATTACTCTTATAAGTACAGGTGCTAATGGTGTTTCTGTTGTAGTACCATCAGGATTTTTTACAATTACTGTAGATTCTAACTTTCCAGATTCAGCATTAAAGCTGTCAGTATAACTATCTAATAAAGCAAGAATAAATTGTTTAGGTGTAAAATTACCATAATCAGTACCTTTACCACGAGATTCTTCTAATCCTTCATCAGTAATATCAATATTACCTTTTTTTGATCCTGCAATTCTTGTTATCCTTAATCTTTTTTCTCTTGATAGTTGTGTAAATGCTGGAGAGTTTAAAAGTAAATTATCTTTTAGGTACTCATCATTTTGCATTAACTCTTCTAACTTAGCGGGATCATTTAAAGCTGCCATTTTCTTTAAATGGAAAGTTGGCTTTTGATGTGCATATACTAAATTACCTTCTGCATTTTTAAATACTGATGCACCAATTGTTTCATCAAATGGAGCATTTGCCATAGAAACTTTTTTAAGAAACCTTCCCATACCTTCATTAGCAGTACTAAAAACATATTTATCATTATAAACAAGTGCGTTTAAATTGCTTATATCTTCACTATTCATTAAAAGAGTATCTTTATTATTCTCTTTAATTAACTTTTGATTATCTGTTAACTTATCGGTTAAATCTATAATATGATAAGCAATATACTGACGGCTTAAGCTAATTCCTAAATACTCTCTAAATCCATCAGCATATTTTTTAGACATTTCAGCAAGTATTTCATCAGAAATAGTTTTAGGGTTTCTTTCTAACTGTTTTTTAAATCCCTCTAAAAATTCCTCAACCTCCTTTTTAAATGCAGGATCTAACATTAATTTATTATTGTATATTGTAGCGTATGCTTGCCCCCATCTATCTATCTGAGAATTTGCATCATCTCTATTAGCTGCAGAATATGTTATAATTCTACCATTTACATTTCTATGTATGAATAAATAATCAACACGGAAGTTTTCTAAACCTTTTATAAGGGCATTAAAAAATAAAGGTTCTTTAACACCACTTTCCCATTCATCATTAGCAATGTTCTCTTCAGTTAAACCTAAATCATTAAATATTCTTGTTACAACTGCATTAGTTTGTGGATTATTCTGACCAAATAAATAAAGTTGTTGTAATATTTTATTAGCGTCAGTTGTGTTCTTTACAGCTTTAAGCATACCATTATAGGCCTCATTAAAGTCTACAGGTACAATAAGTTTTTCACCAGGTTTTAATTCTTCATGATCAAATATATCACGTTCTTCTACCGTGGTACTCATAATATATCTTCTAAGCTTTGCAGATAAAGAACTAAACCCGCCAATTAATGATGCATCTTTATCCCAATCATCCACACTTCTTAAACCTTCTTCCTCTTCTTGTTCTTCAGCTACATTTATTTGTTCTTCAAAACTTATATCAGCCAACTTTAAATAATTAACTACAGAGTTTGTGATCTCAGTTTCAAATTTTTGAAATGCATCATCATACTCTAACATTACATCTATTTGCTCATCTGTAAGATTTATATTTGCTTCACTAGCTACATCATACAAATTTTTAAAATCTTTAATAACTTCACTTAAAAGTTGCTTTCTAGTTTTATTAGGTTCTGTATTTTCTTCTTCACGTTTTATGTAGATAGCAGCCATACTTCTAATCATAGCATTTGCTCTATCTGGATCTAAGTATTCATATTCTTTTTTATCATTAATTATATTTTCTTTATATGGTATAAGAGCATTAGCTTCTATTGTAACACCCTGGATAACAGCATCTGTAAATCTGTTTTTAACCATACTTGCAGATTTATACTTACCTGCATCAATATTTTTATATAAGTCTGTAAGTTCATTTTTAGTATACCTACCTAATACAGCTTTTATCCATTCAATGATACGTGTAAATAAAGATTTGTTTTCACTACTTGTAGTACTTTGTTTAGGCGATGTCTTAAATATTTCAAATTGATCAGCCAAGTACTCCTCATAATACTCTTGAATTAAACGCTCCTCAGACATATTAGTATATGTGTCAGCGGAGTTTCTAAACTTCTCTAATTCAGTTTTAAAGTCTTTACCTTCTTTTCTTAACTTTTCTCTTACCTCTCTTCTAGCTAGACCTAAATACTTTTCTATTTCAGCATCAGTCAATAACATTCTGAATACACTATGAAATGCTTCATGGTATCTAAACGGACTATTAGCACCAGTATATATTGTACCTTTTACTTTTATATTTCCAGCTATATCATTTAAGTCTAAAACAAATGCACCAACTCTAACACCACCTGATTTCATGTTATTACCTAAAACAGTAATGTCATCTATAGAAATAAATCCTGGTAATGAAGATGCAGCCCATGATTTAAATACATTAATATCCTCTACATCATTTATAGATAAGTTTGGACTAATGATTTTATTAGCTTGTATTGCTCTTAGTTTAGCTTCAAGATCATTAAGAATACTATCATTGGCAATTTCTTCTTTTAATGTTTTTCTATCAGTATTGTTTGCAATTATTTCTTTTCTTCTTGCAGCAATTTGATCCTTAAGATTTTGTTTTTGTTCTTCTAAAGAAAGTTCAGGATCTTCTGTACTTGTAGGCTCTTCATTTGTTGCACTCATTTCAGCAAGCTTCTCCTCTAGAGTTTGAGTGTTTTCTTCTTCTTGAGGTGTTGATTTAACAGATTTACCCAAGTTAGCTGGTACATTTTTTGAAGCTTGTATAAAAGCTGAATCTTGTTCAAGATTTAACTTATAATCAAATCTTACTCTATCATCTAAAGTAGTGGTTGTATTATCTACTATTTCTTGTACCTTAGCTTTTTGGGAAAAGCTTTTTCTAAAACTAGATCTATCTAATTTTATCTTTAATGATTTTGCAACATCTGTCTTATTAATCTCAGCAATTATATCATCAAGGGCTTTTAAATAATTTTGATCAGCATTTACAGCTTCAACATTAACCTGATTAATAACTACAGGATTAAGTTTCCCTTTATACTTACCATCAGTATGTACCAAAAGTTTCTCTCCTGTTTGCTTATCATATATATTAAATTCAATTCTTCCTCCCGGATCAACACTAATATCTATAGCATAACCAGGTTGTGTTGCAACATATAAATTCTTTTTTAAGCTCGCATTAAAATCCACATTATATGCTAAAGTTTTTCTGTTAGCTTTTGATGGTACAGCAGGGTTATCAAGGTTTTCTTCTCTTGTTTTTACAGCTCTATCAACTAATGATTTAACAAAATCACTCAGTTCTTGATCTTCCATAGATGTAGGCTTTAATTCAGCAAGTGTATATTCACCATTAGGTGATTTTATAATTGCAACATAAGCCCCCATGGTTCTGGCAAGATTATACATACCTCTATTCTTAAGGTCTGTTTCAATTTGTTCTAATATTTTAAGTTCTTCGTCTACATCTACATCTTCAATATTTGTTTTTGTATCTAATTTTCTAACCAATTGCGTTTTACCATCATCATCTGTAATAGTAAATTTTCTATTATCATAAATAACTATATTACCATCTACAGTATTGTAAGCAAGGTCATTTAAAGACTTTGGAGATGTTTTAAGATTAAACCTACTTGTTGTAGAAAGTCTAAAATTTGCATTACCCAGTTCATATAATGGAATAACAGCACTATCATTATCACCTAATTGGTTTTCAATAAATTTTATAAAATTTGCTTGTATTGCAAAGTTATTTCTTATTGCCATTAAAGGATTCTCTATAGATCTACTAGATGCAAAGAATGTATTGTTTGCAGTTTCTTGATCTATATTTCTTGGATCAATCTCTTCATTTTGATTATTAAATATTTTAATACCATTGTTAGGCATATAAGCAAATATACCATCAGCAGAATCTGATGGTGTTATATCTTTTGCTTTTAATGCAGCATTTACTTTAGCTTGTACATTTTCATCAGCAATTCTAATTCCAATAATATATGAATCACTAACTCTTTTTATAAAAGGATTAGCTTCTTTATCTTCATATTTAAATTCATTTTGATTTACATTACCAGCTGCAGGATTACGGCTTACAACAAATTCTATAGTAGATAATTCTTGTGGAGTTAGCGTATCAAGTATAGCATCTAATCTTTTAGTAGCTTGTTCTCTACTTTCTTTATTAGCTGTATCTCTTCCATTTTGGTGAGGAAGAGGTCTAACAGCTTCGTCCACTCTTAATCTACTTACATTACTAGGAAGTCTATTAAAGTTTAACTCTTCTGTTTTATATGAATTTTTAAAACCTCCAGGTTTAATAATTACTGTAGCTTGTTTTCTTTCCTTTCCTTTTAGCTCTGCTTTATTTTTAGGTATAATAGAAAGATTACTATATTTTTTTATAGAGTTAGGTGTTGATGTAACAATAAATTCATTACCATCTTCATCTACAACTTTAGCACCATTATATAATTCTACACCATCAAATTCAAATGTTTCATCAGATGGAACTAATTCCTCTAGTTTCTTTTGAGCTTGAATTGCTTTTTCTAAATTAGTGAATAAGCCACCCTCTGGTAATTCTGCAACTTTTAAAATTTCTTGAGGTACATCCTTATTGTCTTTTGTTTTTAATTGATAAAACTTTGTAGGCTTTCCATCAGTGTCCATTGAAGCTTGCTCAACTACAACATAACCGGGACCACTTGCAACTACCTTACCAGAGTATTCTATATTGGTTTCATCTGTTATATCTTGTTCTGTATCTACCTTATAGAAATCTGAGAAGGAAAGGTTTGCTTCTTGAAGAATGTTTCTAACATCCGGATTAGTTTCTTGATTCATTAACCAAGCAATAAACCCTTTATCTGTTTTATAAACTACATCTAATTCTTGAGGTGACTTATATGTATCTTTTATTGATTGATACCATAATTGCTTTATAGCTTCATAAGCTTTATTAGCAAGTTGAGCTTCTTTTGAATTTAACCACTCTTTCTGATCTAATGCTTTTTTACTTAATGATTGCTGATTACGTCTATAAGATCTATATAGTTTTTCAAGTAATGTTTTAATAACAGGATTTACATTTTTAGCTGAACCAAACGTTGAAACTGTAGGAGCGTCAACATCTGCATCATCTAAAATTTTATCAATATTGTCTGTAGATTTTTTTTGACTTTTCTTTTCTTCTTGTGTTTCTTCTGTTTCTTCAGCAACCTCTTCTTCCGTTTCTATTTTAGTTGATTCTTTGTATATATCAATCAGGTCTATAATTTGAGCATATAATGCTTTATCAAACTTAGGATCAATTATACCATTCTCATTATAAAATGCTCTTAGATAATCAGCATTACCTGTTTCTAAAAAAGCTGTGGCTTGCTCGGCATCAGGATAAACATCAAGCTTAAGCAATTGATTTAATAATTCATTTGCTTCATTTTTATTTACATATTTTTTAAGTCTTTCTTTTAAATCAGCTCTATTCTTTTTGAATATTTCTTTATTTATTTGATACTGTCTTTGAAAAACTTCATTGAATTTATCTGTATTAGCTAAATACTCAATAGCTTTATCATATACTTTTGCTCTACCATTAAGGGCTTTATAATCAACAATCTTTTTAAGAACTTCTTGTATTCTACTTTTATCTACAAAACCATTTTTTGTATCAGCTAAGTATTGTACATATGATTCAAAAGCTTTTGTTAGCTTACCAATTTTTCTTCTATCAAAAATACCTTTTGCAGTAAGATTATTTTTATCTGTTAGTATACCATTGATAGTTTGTAATTTTGTTAACTTATCTAACTTTTGTTTTTTAAGTTTCTTATTATCTTTTGTATCCTCAAGTGTTGCTATCTCAACTAATAACGTTTGAATTTCTTGAGTAATTGAGTCTTCGTTTAATAGCACAGTAATATCATTTGCTGCTATCTTACTTAATATAGGATCTGATGCAAGCTCATTATAAATATTATCCGCTCTTTCTAAAGCTCTATTAAAACCATCTTCTGTAAACATGTACAAATATCTAGCATGTTCATATGCTTTATACTTTAAATATTCTTCTTGATATTCCCTTGTACCTTTTGTAAATTGATTTACATCAAATGGATTTTGAAATCTATCTTTATTATTGTTATATGAAGTTTCTGTTTTATCAATTTGAACCAACATATCTTCAATTCTTTCTCTAAGTTTTCCAGACTTAATTTCATTTTTAGAGACTGGAAATGCTTGACTTAATTCTTCATCAGTTAAATTTAAATAGTCTCTTAGTTGTTGTCTAAATAAATCAGCTGTACCATTTTCCATAATGGTATACATTTGATGAAACTTACCAAAGTCTTTAGCATCTTGGAATCCAAATATATCATCTTGATATACAGACTTCTTCATTCCATCTGCAACTTCCTTCTGTACTAAGAAGTTTAATTTGTTTGGATCAAATATAGCACTTGGATCTTCTGCCATTGCATTCCAAGTTTCATTATGCACTTTTACTACTTGATTATAGAATTCTTCTTTTTGTGCTTTATATTCTTTAAACTTTTCAGGAGTTGCAAATCTGGTATACAAATTAGGCATACCTTGAAATAAAAGTTTTTGTGGAATACTTACCACACCACCCATTAAAAATCCTGACATAAATGTTTCAAAACCTTGAGCAGAAAACTGACTACCTACAGCAGATGATATTGCCGCATCAGTTATATCTTTTCCACCAAGCAATGGGTTACTTTGTAAATTAGAATAATACTGCTTAGTACCATAACTAATTGCCTCTTGACTTACTTCTTGTATACCTTCTGCTAAGTTAGCAGAAAAGTATCTAGCAGATGCACCCAATCCCATTTTTAAACTACCTTTAACTCCAGCAGCTTTTAATGTTTTATAATAACCTTTTAAACCATCACCAGCATATTCAAAAACATTTTTAGCAATCTTACCATCAGCACCTACTGTCTTAGTAGTTTGAATTATTTTTTTACCTATACCGGTAATCTTATCATTCATTAATCTACCTAGAGACTTGTTAAATCCACCTAATGCATTATCAAGAACCAACTTATTAGAAAAATAAATAAGAGGTGCATTCATCATAATTGTAGCAAAAGAAGCTTTATCAGCTTTATCTCTAATGTCAGCCATTTGCTCTGGTGTAATATTTGGATTAAGTGGATCTTTAGATTGTTCTATAGCCATTCCATTCTTAATCTGCTGATTAAAAACTAAACCACCTTCTAATTTACTTTCTGCTAATGCATAGTTTACAGCTCTTAAATCTCTGTAGAAACCACCAAATACATTTTGAGCTTTAGCAAAATTAGTTAAGTTTTGAGCACCATTTTTAGCTGTATTAAGATTCTTAACAGCGGCCATTGTTTCAGGTGCAAATAAAGTACCCATAAGTCCCCATTCACCTGATTTAGTTGCTTGCCAAAAACTTCTTGCATTATCAGTTTGATTTAAACCTTTAAGCATGTTCCTTGTTGCTTGAGCTAATCTTGGAAACATAAATGAATTAGCTATAGTTTTACCAAGTCTTGCTGCATTTTTTGCTGTTCCTGCTGCAGCAATAGGAGTTGCCGCACTACCTGTAACATAAGTTAAACCAGCAAGAGCTAATTCTTCTACAGCAATAGAACCAATAATACCAAACGTATATCCACTATTTAAAAGAAAGTTATTAGCAAAACCTCCAAAACCACCTCTAGTACTCATACCTATAGCCATAGCATCTTCAAACTCTGTTGCAGTTTGAAGGTCAGGTTGAGTAAAGTAATTGTCATTTGGATCAAACAAATCTCCAATACTTCTATATGTACTTATAAAACCAGAACCTGTAAGTTGTCCAAACTCACCAAACATTCTGGACATGTCATCATATATAGTTGAGTTTGCATTATAGTATTCTTCATTTTTTGCATAAGGGTGAAATCCAAGTTCTGCAAATTTAGGATGGTTATAATATCTATCAAATTGTGTAGCTTTTCTAGAACTATAAATAGGATCAGCAATTTGTGGCTTTTTATATTGCTCTAATCCTTCTAATGGTTTATTAACCATTAAATCTAAATTTCTAAGCGCACCTTCAGGTGTAGATATATCAGGTGGTGTTTGTTGACTAACCGGATTATATTGATCTACAGATTGACCCGGTATAGGATTATTAAAATTTGCTAAAGATGCAGGAGCATATCTATTTATAATAGGTTTATAATGATCAATTTTACTTATATAATCAGGATCTAAACCTGCAATAAACTCCTGAGTCATTGGTGTATCTAACCAACTGTCAGAAGGTTGAAACACAAAATTATCTGTTCTTATAGTAGGTGATATATCAACACCACCAGCAGCCTTAGATTGTTTATCTAAATTCAATTCATTAGGTAAAGCCATAGGTTTATTTTATTTAGCGTTATTATTAGCACTAGTTTCTTTATATAATTTATTATTTGCCTCAGCCTGATCCTTTAATGTTTCAGCAAAAATTGTAAATACAACAGGGTCTATATAAGACATAATATCAGTACTTCCGGTTTGATTATAAATTACCTCATTTAAATTATAAGTTTGTGTTGGTAAATTCTTCAAAGTTAATGTTGTTGGATCATAATGTTTTAATGTTACATTTGCTTCATACTCACCATTAATATTTTGAATAACAGAAACACTACCACCATTTGTATAATCATATTTAAATTGTTGATTATCAGTATTATTAATCTCAGCTAATACTGTTGAAAAATTATATTGACCACTTCTTCTT
>Ga0208018_100147_pt1 | contig 24549 bp, 22 predicted proteins | sample 31_taG_FD_184105 | JGI IMG/M metagenome (GOLD analysis project Ga0208018, IMG submission 184105) | Marine viral communities from the Gulf of Mexico - 31_GoM_OMZ_CsCl metaG (SPAdes) (version 2) | ecosystem: Environmental > Aquatic > Marine > Oceanic | place: Gulf of Mexico | collected 2015-07-12 | reverse complement strand
CAATACTTAAAGAATTATTTCTTGCAGCTCTATACTCTTGGAGAATAATGGCCAAATAATTTTGATCCACAATTTCTCCATCGCCCATTAGATTTTCTAAAATTCTTTTTTTCAAAGCATATTCATAAAACTCATTAAGATATTCATGATCAACTACAAGAAGATTACCATCGTTATCAACCATATCTCCTTCATAGTTTATATATACTTTGCCTGTTTGAAAATTAGTTTCTAACCAACCGTTTTTAAGTTTAGCTTTATCAGGAGCATCATTCCAAAATAAATTTGGACACTGGCATTCATCATCAGGATATTCTTCAATATGCAATCTATAAAAAGTCTTATAAACTCTTTTAGTAGTATGTATCTTTTGAACTAACTCATATTCATCTCCACATTTAGTAAGACATGTATTAGTACAAGGATCAGGTTCTTCACAAGGATCAACAGGAGTATCACAAGTAGAAGGTTGTCCTGGATCAGGACAATATTTTACTGGATCAATTAATCTTTCTTCTATATGTGTTCCTTGAGGAAGAGCTTCAACAACTTCATATTCACCACACATAAGTGCATAGTTTAAATACTTGAAGTCATCTGGCAATCTTACTTTACCGTGCTCAACTTCTAATACTGCTTGACGGGTTTTGTGAATCCTTAAGCCTAATTCATAATTTACTCTTCTAGCAACCTTAATTAGGCTTTGAGGATCTATTTTACCTTCTAGAGCATAATTTCTCATGTCAACTGTTACATCTTCAAACAATTGATTATAAGTTCTATATTTTAATGAATATGCGTTTTCACCCATCTTATTTCTTTTTAAACTTACCAGTTTTATTTTTCATCTGTTTATAGACTTTTGGATCAATAGTTGATTTACTTTTAGGTCTACTTGTACCAGATTTTTTTCTTTTATTAATATTATGATATAAACCTTTTTTTGCCATGACTATTTCTTTTTAGGCTTTGTGTGTGTATAACCTTTTTTCTTTAAAGACAAATGATCTTTCATACTTTTAGCCATTATCATTCTACCTGACTTACTATACATTGGATGTGCTTTAAAAGCTTTTTTCTTTGCTGCCATTATTTCTTTTTCTTTTTTGCTTTATTACGTTTAGAAATTGCTTTAGCTTTTTTCTTAGCATCAGCTTTACTACTTGCACCCCAAGCTCTTAGAGATAATAATAAACGTGTTGGTTTACCATCTTTATCTTTTTCTGGACCAGGCATGTTACCCATACGTGCTAAAAAACTTGCACGTCTTGGATTATCTCCTGATTTCACAGGTGCTTTTAAATTGCTACCTTCTTTTTTTGCAGAAGCTCTACCTTTAGCATTTAATCCACCTTTAGGATTCTTACCTTCTTTTCTTTGCCAAGCTGGTGACTTTTTTCCTTTCTTTGCCATTATCTAAATATATTTTGTTTGTTGTCAGCATCATCAGTAGGTAACTGAGTTTGTGGTAATAATTCTGCTAATACTTGTTGTTCTATTTCTGCAAATAAATCATCTGGTATATTACTTAATTGGTCTTGTCTAATAATGCAATCTGCATTTTCTACATCTTTACCATCAGCTGTATATGCTGTTACATCATCTTCCCATATACCTTCTATTTTAATAGCAGGATATTCAATATCAGGAAAATACAAATGACCATTTAGATACCAGTAATATTTATTTTTATTATACTTAAAATTTGTGGTTTTTGTCATTGATGTATATGTTCCCGGTTCAGTTCTATAAAACTCTTGAGATCCATCAATTGTAGAAACTGTTCTAAACATAGGTCCTAAAATGCCTTCAAAAGGTTTAGGTAATTTTTCTTTGGTTCTCATGATTGTGCAACCAGATTGCACACCTGCACAACAAGCTTCTACTTTATCTACTTCAATAAGTTCTACACAAGGAAGAGTTTTAAAAAAACTTCTAAATCTTAAAAGCTTATTTAAACTATCTTGTCTTTTCATAAAAAGTTTTGCGTACTTTTTAATTAAACTCCAAATGTAACGATCAGTTAAAAAAGCATCTTCTTTAACGGCTTTTACACTGTTTCTAATTCTGGATACTGTATAACCTATTGTTGTTGACATGTTAAATATTTTTATATAAATCTGAAAGCTTAATTTTACTATCTAAATAAATGTATGAGTTATACATTTCACTAAAAGCTTCAGATACATTTTTTCTAAATTGTTTTGTAGGTGTAAAACCCCAAAGTTCTTTATCAGCAAATCTATATCTCATTGAATAATTAGAATAACAAATCTTAGCTATATAATCATCGCTATCCCAATTTCTATGTGATATTAACTTTCCATATTTTATAGAATTTTTAAAATCAGGATTTAACTTTTTAGGTTTATTACATCTTGCAACAATTAAATATCCTAAACTTTCTGGTAATTCTACACCGTATTTATAGTTTACTACTTCATCTTGTATTGTTTTATTAAATGCATGAACAATTTTTTTAAACTCTTTTAATTCTAATTTTCCTTTATAATTTGGATGTTTATCTAAAAACTTATCAAATAATTTACGATTTAAAATATTTTTTACTTTATATCTAAATCTTGGTCCATTTAAATTAGGTGCTTTAAAAGTTGTCATACTATATAATAATATAATGAATATTGGCGAGGTTTACAAGTTAACAAATATCCTTTATAACCATACTATTTTAGTGTCTATATCTTTTGTATCTTCATATACTATTTCAAAAAGACATGTAGGTTTAGTATCAGAAAAATTATCCATAATCCAATCAGATGCCCCAAATACAGAACCTATATTAAAATATGTTAATTTATTTCTAGAGCAATCTAAATCTGTTAAATGAATATCACCTTTTCTAAGATGAATATCATAGTTACCAAGTTTTCTATCAATTACATAATCCATAATAAATGATTCTACTTCAGCATTTATTTTTAATGGCAAAGGTCTATTTCTATTCTTTTTATCTTTGCCGTGTGTTGTAATAAAAACTTTATCATAAATACAGAAATGTCCAATAAACTCTTCTTGGTTTATAAACTCTACTCCCGGCCATGCTAAGGTCCCATATTGTTCTAAACCAAAACAAGCGTGCCACCCAAAATCACCAGCATGATTATCATTAGTTACATTAAGTATCTTTATAGTATTTGCTATACCTGCTTTGATCAAACTTTCATAAAACCATTTATGAGTAAAAAAGTGCACTCTAGCTGCTTCTTTGTTGTTTAGATTTTGTGGTAGTTTATGACCACCTCTTGTTGTATACCCATCATATCCATCTAAAGAATCTCCAAGATCTGCTATAACTAATTGATCAAATTTACCATGGATATTAGCTACTCGTATAATTTTATCATATATGTTTACCATTCTTTGATGAAATATATGTTCATTATATTCTCTTTTATATAATGAATCTGAAGGTATTGCTGCACCAATATGTTTATCAGATGTCCAAATTAATAAACTTTTATTTGCTTTTGTTTTAGGTTCTAAAGATGTAATAGTATTAATTGATCCTATTTCTTTAAAGATTTCTATCCAGTCTTCTTTAGTTAAAGGTTCAGGATCAACATCTACATTTCTATAACTTTCACACCATTCCTTACCATTAAACCATCTTGATCTTAAAATTAAATTTTCATCTTGTGTTTTTTCTTTAGGATAAGAAACTTCTATACGAATTTCTTTTAATGCTTTTCTACATTTTTTTACATCAGCTTCTAAATGATTGGCTAATTTTCCAGGTCCCCATCTTAAATAACCTGGACGTTGTCTAAGAAAATCTTTAATTTCGTTAATATTCATAATCAATATTTTTAAATAAAAAGCCCTGAGTTAAATTCCCAGGGCTTTTCTGTCAGCCACGCTAAAACCAACAAACATCGCGTCTAACTTTTATTTTTTTATGTACATGGATTACCAGTATTTGTAATAACTAAATCAGGATTATCTAAATCTACAATACCATTATTTACTGCACAAACAGCTTCTGTTACACCTGCTCCAACACTTAATGTAGTATCAACACCATTACATGCTGTATATTGTACATTAATTGGTGCACCTGATGTATTTTCAATATGATAATCTAAACATGTATTATTTGGATCAACTTCAGTATCTGCAGGAATACAACATCCCGTTTCTGTTGCTGTATATTCAGCTGGTTTACCTGCATATAAAGAATCATCAAGACAAATTGCTACTGTTTGAGTATGTGGCAATCCGCTTGCAAGATTTACAGTAGCTCCTGTACAATCTAAACCAATGCTATTCCAAACAGGACAATCAGCAATAACAGCTGAAATTTTTTCATTTGCACCTGTAGCTGTAGTTATTGAAATATCTGGTGCTATATCATATAAACCTCCATTTGTAATTGTAAAACTAAGAATAGTTCCAAATACATCATAATCTACACCTCCACTTTGAATATCAAAATCTGCACCTAAACCTGCTCCACCTGTAAATGTAAATGGACCAATATAATCACTACCATTAGTTGTTAATGTATAAGTAAGAATTTCTCCAGAACCTCCTACAGAATCTACTGTAATACTTGCACCAGAACCTGTACCTCCAGCATCTACTATATTAATTACATCTGTTACTAAATATCCTGATCCTGCAGCTAATAAACTAGAAATAGAATTAATTACTCCATTTCCTACTGTATTAATTGATATAACAGCATCAGTAGTTTGAGTGTCTGCTGCATCTCTTGTTATTACTACAGTATCAGTTACAAGATATTCTTGACCACCATCAGTAATTGTAAGTGAACTAATTTCACCAAATGCACATTCTAATTCTACTCTATTACAAATTGGATTTGGAGTAAAATCTGCCGTCCAAGCTAATCTACCAGTTAATGATGCTTCATCTTCACAAGCTGCCTGTACATACCCTTCAAAAGTAATTACACCATCACAACTTGTAGTATTTACATCTGTATTAATAATTGCTTGACAAGAAGTTCCTCCGCCAACACAATTTACAATAGTTGTACAATCATATGGATCTCCAGAACCTTGAATTCTAAAACATACTCTGTGATCTCCAGCATAATTTGCTGTAAAATCTACCGTTATTGTTGCTGTTACTATAGCCATCTTTAATTATTTTATTGTTGGTTTAATTATGATTCTAATGTTTTTATTCTATAATTTAGAGAATAACATGTATCTCCTGGACAGTTTACTTTAACTCTTACATCATAAATTGAATCTACAACTAATCCAATAATTGTAGCTGATGTTGTAGGAATTGTAACAGTTGATGTCCAAGTAAGATCTGTTACTAATTTAAATTCTACTTGATAATCTGTAGCTGCACTAACTGCATCCCAACTAATTATAAAAGAACTTGCAGTAATATTTGTAAATGTCACATTTAAAGGACTTTGACAAAGTGCTGAATTTTCAAATACAGAACAATCAGGATATCTTACTGCTAAAACTAATTTTTGTAATATTTCTTCTAACCGATCTCCTTTTTTAATATTTAATTCTGCAATGTCTTCACCATCATAACAAATACATTCCATAGAAAATACTTCTGTACATGGTTCTGAATTAGGAGGACATACAGTAGGATCATTACTAAAACTAGATCCTATTGTTAAGGCTGAATCCTTACAAGAACATCTTTCATTTTTACATTTATTACAGCTCATATTATGTTGTTAATACTGCTACCACACTATCAGGAGGTAAACATGGTTCTGCTAATGTTGTAAACGCAACAGTTGGACAAACTGTTTCAACGCCTCCACCATTAATTGATGTTAATTCAAATGTATAATCTGTATCTGCTAATAAACCAGATATTATATTAGTTACAATTGCACCAGGATTAGAAATAATCTGAGTTGCAACTATGCTTCCTAAATCATTTTTTACTTCTGCTCTATAGGCATAACCAATAGCTGTAGTAAATGAATATTGAACACTATTAACAAATGTTTGTAGTGTTATAGTTGGACAATCTCCAGATGCAAAAATTTTATCTTCTACTACTTTATCACAAGTTATTTCATTACTTGAGTTATAAAAACAAGTTTCTGCAGTAATTGTTAAATCTAAAGCAGGATCAACAGATGTTCCTACTAATGAAAATGTTTCACCTGTAGGCACATCAATTATTGCAATTAAATTTGATCTAAATGTTGTACTATTATTTGCGGAATCTTTAACAGTAATAAGTGTTCCTTCTGGAGTACATTCTCTCCACTCTCTAGTAAATCCTGTAGAACCTGTTGTATAAACAGTTAAATTACTTCCTACAATTTGTGTTTGAAAATTTAAAAATAAATCCTGACATCCTGTTTTGCAACAGTTATCTTTTATATAACTTACAGATTCTCTAATATCATTAATAGCAATCCAAGCATTTCCTATTGATTGAGCTACATTCTGAACAGCAGCTGTCCAACCAATAAGTGCACTCATTTTAGTATTTTCAGATAAAGAATCTTCATTAGTAATATTTCCAGCTTTTACTATATTTTGAAATACTTCAGTTGTATTTCCTAAAGATTCTTGAGTATTAATTAAAAAGTTTTCTACAGTTCTTAAAGCATCGGTTACATATTTAGTAGAACCAGTAGGATCTATTTTTGTACTATTTTGATAATCTAAAGAAGATTGAGGTACATAATTAGCTGCAATAACATCAACTTCACCATTTGTAGTATTAATTTGATTTTGTAGTGATGTTACTTGATCTTGTAAAGTTTGAATATCATCAAGTATATCGCATATAGAATTACCTATTGCTGTTACATAATTAAGTAAAGGCATTGTAGTAACGGTGTCACCTGTTTCATTTTCAAAATAAAAACAAGTTGCAATAGGAACAACACAATTATCAGGACAATCATTACTTCCATCTGCTCCTGTTCCAAGATCTATTCCTTCTAAAGCACAAATTTTATTAATTAAAATTTGAATTAATTCTTGTAATTTTTCTGGACGTTCTGAAACAGAAACTTGAAGACATGAAAAATCATAATTTTCTAAATTGAATTGTTCAATAATAATACATAATTCTTCAGCAAGTTTAGCAACTACATCAGATATAGTATCTCCTTTACATAGATCTATACATTCTAAATCTGGTCCTTGCCAAACTACACAATTTGATGATACTGGATCGCATCCCCAATTATGTGCTTTACTTGAATTAGTTGGTAACATATAACTATCTTTTATTAAACCTTCTATATATAATATACAATTTTTTTCTTAATTATCCTATATTTATTGATCAGTTGTAAACACACTTTGAACACCTAATACTGTTGCCCAACCATTAGCATCTCTTACAACATTTTGAATATTTGAAGGTTCAGTAGCTGTAGAGTTATTAGTTTCAAATTCTAATGTACCTGTACCAGGGGTTTGTCCAAGAGTTGCAATTTGATACATTTTCCAAGTACCATCAAAAGATATTTCATACAAATTACCTGTTGGTGTATAAGCAAGTTCATCACTAACTACAGTAATTCCGGAAAATTCAAATTGCCAGTACTTCTGACCATTATAAGTACCCGTTGGTGTATTTTTATTAAGTATTGCTATTTGCAAAGGTTCATCTATATAATGTACTAAGAAATCACCATTTTCAATATCATATCCAAGACTACACTCTTGAGTAGTAACTATTGTTACATCTGAATCTACAATAGTCCATGAAGGAGTTGCTGGAGGAACTTTTGTATAAGGACAATCTTGAACGTTTAAAGTAGCTAATACTTCAGATGTATTACCAATTGCAGATTTAGTCATATACCATTGAGCACCGTCATACCATACATTTATGTCTAAATGACCTTCAATTAAAGCTGTATAAGTTTCAAAACCATTAAATATTCCAGTATTTTTATTAAATATTTGAAAGGTTGCTTCAAAATCTGAAATACCCCAATCAAATGCTCCTTCAAGGCAGCAAGTTAATGCAGCAACTGGATTTAGATCTAAACTTGTATTTACTTCCGTTGGTTCATCACAATCAATAGTTATTTCAATACTTGTATTTACATTAACCGGTGCATCGCAAGTAATATAGTTAGGCACTAATACTTGAGCAATTACATTGCAAGGTTGCAGACAACAATCTACTGGTAAAATAACTTCTACACATAAATCAGGATCGTAAAGCGCACCTAAATCTATTAGTTGATTTTTAATATCAATTTTATCTAAATCATACTCACAGCATGTTTCAATTCCATATTGCATTCTTTTAAATAATGCATAAACAGAATCTGCAAATTTCTTTTTAATCTTAATTACTTCATCTGGATCACAATTTTTAGTAGAGAATCCTGGTTCTCCCACTCGTGGAGTTATTTCACACGCTTCACCTATTTCAATATCTGTAGGAAAATCACAATTATCAAATGCATTAATTTGTGTAATCTCAATTGATGCACCAGTACATTGTGTTTCATCATTACAAGTATCTACGGTTTGTGGATCAAATCCTGAAAGATATATTATAAATTGTGAAACATTTCCGGCTAAAACTTGATAAATAACTTGATAAGATCCTGTTAAATTACTTGTAAATGTTGCAGTAATAGTAAAAGTACTTCCTTCATTATATTGAATTTTAAGTACTTCAACAGATGTATCTCCACAATTATAAACCGGATCTGCACATTCTGCAGATAAAGGAATTCCGTTATTAGCAAATACTTGGTTGTAGTAAGCAGGTACATTTGTAATACAATTTTCTGTTGTATTAACTACTACAGGTGTACAAACTAGTTCACTACATTCAACTACGCTGTAATTAGCATTTGTTAAAACATAAGGTGTTGCTGGATTATTAATATATTCTACGCCATCAACTAAAACAGAATCTAATTCTATATTCCATGTTTCAGCACCTAATTGAAATTGAGAACCTGGATCCGAAAGATCACTTGTTTGTAAACTATTAAAGTAAGCTTGCCTAGTAGCCTGTACTAAATATCTACAATTTAAATCGCCATTAATAGAAATATATTGACCTATATAAGATTCTAACTGATCATTAATTACATAATTGATATCTGGACAACTTTCTTTACATGATATTAAATTATAACATCTACTATCTGTATCAGGAATAATACAATCTTCACATGTAGCATAGCTTTCTGATCCAAACTCATATACATTTGTATCAAATACATCTATTGCTTGAGAACATGCAGCTGCATCTAAATCTATATCAATAGTAGGACCTCCTATAGGTAATGCTATTCCAGTTGTAGTACCATCATTAGAAATTTCTTCTACTGTACCACATAAAGTAGATGAAATATCATTAGTAATAGTAAGTTCTATAACTCCTGCACCTACATATTGAGCTAATATAGGATCACTCCAGACAATAGGATCAATTTCATCATTACATGGTACAAATCTATAACATGGTTGTGGTGGTTGTTCTATTGTAGTCCATATAGCTTGAAAAGATTGATCAGGATTAGGATCAGTAAAACTTAATGAACCTGTAACACCTTCTGTGCTTGTAGTAAATACTCTATGACCAACAGTATAATATCCATTATTATCTGTATAAAAATGTGCACCTCTTATAATAATATTTTCAGCTTCTCTTGTTCTAGTCCATGTAGCACCAATATCTGTTGATTCAGTAATATGTGCTACTAAACCTCCAACATGTCTAAATACTGTAGGTGCATAAGTAGGATACCATGTTAAATGTCTTCCAGATCTATTTGGTATATCTGGATTATTTGTAAATGTAACTCCTCCATTTATTGAAACATGTTGACCATAAGTAGTTGTAACAATCATGTTAAGAGGGTTAGCCGGATCAATCCATGCTCCATTAGCAGCACCAACAGCTGCACCACTTCCTGCATCTAATGATATATTACTATTAATTAAATTCCAAGTATTACCGCCATCAATAGATTTCCAAACCCAAGCTTCAGATGCACCTAAACCTCCACTATAATCAGACACAGTGTAAGTTCCAGCTACAATAACAGTTTGATCATTATTACCTGTTCCTGTAGATATAGCATTAATAGTTGTTGTAAATTTTGGTTTATTAGCAGGAAGTGCTGAAGGAACAGAATTAATATCAATTGTTCCTACTAAATTAAAACTAACTCCTCCATCTAAAGATTTAATTACTTTACCTGAATCACCAATTGCAAATATTATATTTGAATTTACATACCAAACTTCATAAAATGTTTTAGATTGATTCCAATTACCTGTTGGAACATTCCATGTTTGACCTGCGTCTGTTGATACAAGAACACCTTGATTAGATCCAAAATTTTCACCAACAATAATAACTTTGTCAGGATTATCAGGATCTGTCATTACATCTAACCAAGTATTATCTGGATTTTGTGGTGCAATACCTGGTGATACATTAGTCCATGATGTACTAGCACCATGATCATCTAAACGATAAACTCTATTAAATCTACCAACAACGTAAGTCTTTGTTGCCATGTTAATCTTTTTGTATTGCTGTGGCGTTTATAATAACTCCTGGAGCAATAGATGATGTTGATTTAATTTTTTGCAAACTTTGTTCATATTTAGAAACACAATTTGCACAACATGATCTGCCATCAGAAGCAGTTCTTTTTTTACAAGAACATCCTAGTTTAGTTCCACAATTACTACACTTTGCCATAATTTGTTGGTTTTAAATTATTATTATAAACAAACTGTACAAGCTAACTTATCCAGTCTTTTCATTGCATATGTGTATATATCCATCCCAAGACCTGGTTTATGACAATATTCAACTTTAGCTTTAGCAGCTTTAAGTAACATTTCAATTAACCTAATTTCTTTTAATTTTTCTTTAGTGTCTGGAATAGGATCACAAGTAGCTACATCTAAGCCACATAATACTTCATTAATTTTATTTAATGCTTTTGTGATTCTTAAATGATTATATTCTGCATAAACATATTCATTTGGTGCAATGCTATATTTTATAACATACACTCCATCAGGTAAAGAATTATTACGAATACCACAATCTGTAGTTTGAATTTCTAAATCACAAGCTGTAAGATTTAGATTAGAGAATCCAGGCTCTACATCCAGCCTTACTGCGCATGTAAATCCAGGACCTAGCACATCTAGATATGGACAATCAACTAATACTTTAGGATCATACAATGTAGTATCTATTACTCTTAAAATACAATCATTTAAAGTATCAGGAACTTCTAAACTTAAAATATGTTTTGCCATAATTTCTTTTTTTAATAAAAAAGGAGAGGAAAGATAACCTTTCACTCTCCTTTTTACATATGGTTATACTAATTTCTTAGTATGTTTCTACACCATTAGCAGTAATATCTGCTCCTAACGGGTTTCCTGCTGCTGTCAACCATGTTTCCATGAATGTTTCAAATGCAGCGATTGCACCACCTTCAACAGGAATCTTGATCAAATACTGATCATTATCAAATGTTCCTGATGGATTATTAAATCTTGGAACCGTGTGAAGAACATAGTAACAAGTGTAAAGACCTTGGCGGTTTACAACACCTGTGATATCTGTTCCTTGTGTAATCTCACGAATTCTAAGATCTGTTGCCATTGGATTTTGATTATATCTTTCAGCTAAGATCAAATCTCTAAGAACTTGTTCTCCTGTTCCCATTGCTTGAAGTCCAGCCTGAATAGCAGGATAAACTGTTTGAGAAGTAGAACCTGAAGGTGTAATACCATCAGAAATACATAATTGCTCAAATACACATGGATCACCAGTTTCATCAAGCATGGAAGCTTGAATTAATAATGGTTCAAGATCAAAGAAATCAGTTGGTTGGAAAGTACATGTATCAAATGTAGTTGATGTAAATGCTGATTGCATTACAAGACCTGCACAACAATTAGGAGATGCTGGAGTAAATGTACTAACATAAGTACTAATTGGCGCAACTGTTGCAAACAATTCTACTGTCGTAATTCTAAAAGTAGCATCACCATTACCACCTGTAATAGTAATTTCATCACCAGGTTGATATCCACTTCCCGCATCACCAATAGCTACAGTAGCAATACCACCTGCACCATCATCAGTAGTGTTGACAGTTAATCCTGTACCACTACCACCAGTAGTTGCTACACCAAGTGCACCAGTATAACCTGTACCAGGAGTTAACAAAGCAACAGTAGCTGCTGCACCACCAATTGCTGAAGTAATTGAATCTGCAAATGCAGTTCCAGCAGCAGTAGGAGTTGTACCATCTGCTTCAAAATATAATCCAGCAGTACCAGTTTGAGCATTATCAGGAAGATAAATATCCCAAGTAGCACCTTCATCACAACTTACTGTTACACCTACATTTACAAGACGTTGATCAAATAATGGAGTAAACACAGGACCGTGATTAGCACCTGAAAAAATAGGATCATTATGAATATAAGTTGCCCATTCAGACATTACATCAAAAGGATCTACTAATTCTGGAGTAGGTCCATCACAACATCCAGTATAAGAAGCTGCTACTTCATAAGCATTATGATTAAGCATTCTTAATACAGGAGATCCTTTAAGATCTACACGTAGATGGTAATTTTCATTACAGAAAAATTCTGGGCAACAATCTGCATCTGCTCCAGCAAGATCAAGATTAGGAGTTGATCCAACACCAATAATATTAGTTTGAGCTGCTGCAGAATCTACTCTATAGAATCTACTTACATAACGAGGATTAATCTTTTTAGATTTAGAAGCCTCATTATAACCTCCATGAAAAGGACCAATTCTGTCATTTTGCAACAACGCTGTTGAAGCAAGAGTTAAAGGTTGTCCAGTTGTAACTTGTGTATCTGCTACACCTACAATCGGCCATGGAGTTGCCGCATTAGTGGTATCTTGATCAAAAAATGCAAATGATCCAGTACCAAGTGACGCTGGAGTAAGATCAGTATATGCACCAGTTTCTACGAAACCTGCATCACCTGCGTTTCCTCCCCAGAGTACTTTACAAAAAGCATGATTAAAATATGCCATAACTTTAAAATTTAATTAAACAAATAAAAATATATATACTATAATATATAAAATAACTTCTTAATATCCAATAGAATTAATTATTTCTTTCAGCTCCTTGAGTACCTCTACCATATTGATTTCCGGATTCATAATCTCCAGCCAATATACTTACAGCTTCATCAATAATTAATTCAACTATATCATCTTTAAATTCAGATTCTATATTTGCTACAGAAACTTGTGTAGTATAAGGATCTGTGCAACCTTCAATCTCAATTAACCTTGGAAATCTATAATAAGTTAGACTAGCATTACTTAATGCAAAATCATTATTAGTATAGATTCTAATTTTATTACTAATAAGTGTAGAAAAAGTTTCAGCCCATAAAAAATTAGGTTTCATATGCTCATCTCTAAGCAATAAAGCTCTATTATCTTCTTCCGCAAGATATACAGTCATAGGTCTTTTTTCTTCACAACATTCATCTTTAGCAAATACATCTACACGCTTATATTCAAAATAATTTTCAGGAAGTTCTAATTCTGATTCATAATAAATTCCTTTATCCAAAATAGATAAAGGAGTTTCTATTAATAATTTTTGTAGATCATCTATTCTACGTCTAGACTCTTCATCACCATCTTGAAAAATATTACTTCCACGTATTTGACGGCGAGCCCATTCTATTTGAGCTTTGTTAAAGGTTTCAACAATTTGCCAGCATTCAATGTTATCATAATCATTAGATGCTATTTTGTTTAACCTTTGTTTATACTTAAGTTGTAATGTTGTGTTGTTCACTTCTTATTACTTAATTCCTTTAACATTTCTGCTAGCTGAAGGACGATTAATTTTTACATTATGACCACAAGGAACATTATTTTTCATTGTAGGTTGTTCAGCTAATCTTTTTTTTCCTGCTGCAGCCATTGTTTGATCAATTCCAAATGGATCTCTGCTTGTTTTATTATGTTTTGCCATTTTTATTTTTTTATTCCCAGTAAATAAATATTAAATCTGAACCAGGTCCAGAAATTTCATCTTCTTGCATTAATTATTTTTTATTTTCGTATTTACCTTTTGTTGCATTCCATACTAAACCTGGATTTTTAGTTTTAAATTCATTTAACTTATTATAAGCTTTTTCTCGCTTATTAGTACCAGGTGTTGTCTCATCAAACTTAGTTTTAAGTTTTGTAGCAGTATCTAAAACAAATTGAGGATAAATAGTATCAGCAGGAGTTACACTTAAACTATCTTGAGCTTTTCTCATACGGACTTCATTTTGTTCTCTAAAAAATGTAAGAGGATGTTTTTTACTCTTCATTATTTTTATTATTTATTCCAATATAATTCAATTACATCAAGAAGTTCTTTTAAAATTGAATCATTTGTTGGATTTTTTAAATACTCTACTGCATCTTCTGGATTTCTACCAATCATAGTTGACGTAGCTAAATGATATAAAAACCCATCTGATTTAGGCGCAATTTCTTTATAATAAGTTGCATCTTTAACTAAAGCTCTTAATTTAAGATCTTCCATTGATAATTTTACAACTGATAAAAAATGTTCAGCAGCTTTTTCTTGATCTTTTTGAAAACTATTACCATTTACATAATCATCTAATACTTCATATAGAACATCATTTGGCGTAGTTTTAGTATACTGTGGAGATCCTGGATCTACAACTTTAGTTACATACATTAATTTAACGCTATTTTTATCATAAAGTTTTTGAAGTTCTGCAAGTGCTTTATTACGTAATTTTCTAGATGTGTTACGTGTAGATACTGTTTCTTCATATCTATCTAAATAAAACTTTGGCGGCTTAGACATATTATTAGCATCTTCTAAACTTTTTGCTACTATACTAAAACCTCCTGCTTCAATAGCTTTTAATTTAATAAGATCATACGGATTAGATTGAGGATCTAAATAAAGTATATCATTACCTGCTCTTAACTCAATTTTACCCCAAAATTCATCATTGTCAGGTCTAAGTAATTTTACTTTATTCCAAAACTCTGGATCTTCTGTATCTAAAATATTAGCAGCTAAATCAGCTTCTAAAGCTGCTACTGTTTTTCTAATATCTAAAATTTTAGCATCTCTTTCTTTCTCAGGAAGTTTTTTAACATCTGGAGCAAACTCATTTAAACCTGTAACATATCTTTTAATGCCATTATTTTCAATACAGCATAATTGTTCAGTATGATATACTCCATCATGTACAACAAGACCATATTGTTCTAATCCCATATTTTCTAAATTAGGATTAAAATAAGATTTAATAGACACCTTTTTAGGTGTATTTAAACTGCGTTTTTCAACTTTTGTAAAGCTCATAATTTTAAATTGTTGGTTTGTAAATTATAGTTCCAGGTATAGGGTGCGATCCTATCATAGTGCATATTACCTGGATAGAAGAAAGGGGGAGAGGCCGGCTATCCCCCTAAAATTCTATTTAAATATTAGAATGATCCTCCTGTAACAGGGTTTCTCATTACAATTTTAAGTACCTTAGTTGGATCTTTTACCCATACTGCTGGCATTACTTGTGACATATAAACACGGTATCCATTAAATTGTCCAGAAGACTGGAATCCTTGTGTACGTCCCATGTAGTCCATAGTACCATTTTGATACCACCACTTAAGTTGGTTATCCCACTGAAGTTTCAACATGAAAATGTTATCATTTCCTGTATCAGTAATATCAAAGATGATAAAGTTATAAGATGATAGAGGATGTCCGTCAATGATTGGGTTCTCTACATCATTAGTATGAAGGTTATCAAATGCTGGGTTCAATACAAACTTAACATTTGCTAAGAAAGGAATTACATAAGAAGTATATGCAAATCCAAATCCTAGATCCATACCTGAACCAGTAATAGCCCCAATGTTGCTTGCATTAATTTCAAGACCAGCTGCATTTGCTTCACGCTTGATTGCTTCATTTACAAGTTTCATTCCTCCAATACCAGTTTGAACAATTAACTGACGTTTTGGATCTGGACCATTAAACTCAACTCTACCTTGGTAGAAGTTGTAAAGCTCTGATTTAAATAGATCAAGGTTAAAATTACCTTTGTTATAAATACGTTTAAATGAGTTATCCAATTGTTTCCAAAGACCTACAGAAAGTCTCATATCATCTGGACCATCTTGACGTAATCTACCACCATGACCCCACATTAAATAAGTCTCAATGTCATTTGCAATCTTAGTAAGGTGTGCTGTTTCCATTGATGTCAAGAAAGTACGAGAAAGTGTACCATTAGCCATTGCTTTCTTAACATAATCCTTACCCATAGATTTTACCATATCTTCCAAAGAAGCTACAGAAGGGTTCATGTTTTTATCAAAGTTACGCCAAATCTCAGTTACTGGAACTGTACCATCAGCATTCATTCCACCTTTGATCATCATATCTGCGCGAGAAGATACAGAATAGTGTACATGAGCTTCAGCTCCTCCTACATAATTGTAGAATTCACGGAAACCAGATCCTGTAACAATATCAGAAAATCTTTCTCCATATTCACCTCTAGCAGAACCTTTTCTAAAGTATTTCATTCCTTCACGCAAAAATTGATTAGGAAGGAATTTAACATTGTCATTGTTAACCAAACGCACTGTGTAGATAAATCCATCACCAATAGGAAGAATATCATCATCAGTAATAAAAAGTTCCACACCGTTGTATTTGTCATAAGTGATGATATCACCATGTCCAAATTCACGCTTGTTTAGTTTGATCTTAAATGTTGAACCACCAACACCTTTTTGTTCGTTGTTAGGTTCAATATCCTCAAGTACATAAGGAAGATCTTGAGAAATTGGTGTTTGCCATTTATACTCACCACGAGCATTGTCCACCATAATTACGTTTTTCCCACCAAAGCTTGACATCTGATAAAGAGGCATTTCTACCTTTTGAGCCATAGCCCAAATATCTACTGGACCCATATCCATAGGTTCAGCATCTTTCAGCATGTTTTGCAAATGGTAAGAATCTACATGAGAAGACGCTTTATAAGTTGTGTCTCTCAGGAAGATACCATTGTTTAAAACTGGAGTCGCCATTTTTTAAAATTTAAATTATTAGTTGTTATTATCGTTTAAAAAAGTCTTTACTAGGTCTAGCAATACTAGCACGTTTTGTACCAGTTTTAGTTTCTGGTTCATTATTTAAACTAGATGATTTGCTATGTTGTTCTTCTGTTTTTAGTTTTCTATATACTTCTTGAGTAGCTTCATTTTTAATATTAGATGCTTGAGCTGATTTATATCCTTCAGGATCAGCAAGTAACCATAAAGCTTCTGCAATTAATCCATGATTTGGTTCAACAAATTGATATTTTTCAATAAGATGACCAAATAGATTTGTATTCTTTCCGGAAATTGAAGGATAGTTTGGTTGAACTAATCCTGCATATAACATGTTTTGAACTTTAGATGGTAACTTAACACCATTTAGATCACCATTTTCTAAAGTAGAGTATACACTTTCCATATATGCATATGAAGCTTCTTCTTGTTGACGCTTCATAGCTTCTTGTTTTGCAATTTGCTCTTTAACAGATTTTTCTTGTATTGCATCTAACTTAGGTTTAAACTTCAAAGCTTTTTCTTCAAGTTTACCTAAATCTTTCCAAGTATCAATTTCTTCATCAATTTCTTCAGCTGTACCAAAGTTTGTTGATTGAAGATATTTCTTAATGATCATTTCCTGACCTCTTTCAGTTTCAGGATCTAATGATTTTACTTCTTCAGATGCTGCAAGTGTTCTAAATAAACCTTTAAGATCTGTACCACCTTGAGCAACATATTCTGTAGCATACTGCAACTCTCTCGGCAATGAATTAAAAAATTCACCAGGAACAGATTCTGCCACTTTCTTTTCTCTTTCTTGAAAGTTTACTTGAAATAGTTCAATAAAATCTTTTTCTGTAAAGTTATCTAAATCTTCTCCTTCAAATGGTTTAATTAGACCTTCTTCAATTAACTTATTAGTTAACTGAACCATTCCATTTTTATCTAATTTAGGACGGCCTGCATTTGATTCAGAAGTTTCATCAACCTCATTTACAATTGAATTAAACTCTTCAGTCTCTTTAGTAGAAGTTGTTTCTGTTGTTTCTGTTGTTTCTGTACTAGCTTCAGTAGTTTCTGTAGTTTGTGTAGTTTGTTCTTTAGAATCTGGATTCATAAATTCCATATCTACTTTTTCACTAGAGAAAAAATTTGGAGCAGTTTCTGTTGTTTCTTTAGAAGATTCATCAACAGGTGTTATAACACTATCTGCCCCAGGCATGCCAAGTAGATTGTCTAAATCTGCTTGATCAATATCCATTTGTTCAATGCTTGTGTTTGTATCACTCATATTTATTGTTGGTTTTAATTAATGTTCTATAATTAATATACCCAAAAATAATTAATTAAACTAATTAAGTTTAAAAAATAGAGTGTTTAGAATAAGAAATAGTTGAATATATGGCTATTACTTTTTCTTGTCTTTATTTTCGCCACCTTTAAAGTCGTATTTATTCTTATTTGTTCTAGCAATCATAAGATCAGTTCTATTCTTTTCTCTAGCTACATCAAGCTTTTCTTTTTCAAGATCCATTTTATCTTGATGCTGAGATACTTTATTAGATTCAGCATCTCTTTTTAGTTGAGTTTGTTCCTGATACTCTTCTGATTTACGAATCTCTTCCATTGTATCTTGATAATCAGATTGTCTATTTTCATTAATATCAACCATTGATCCATAACCTGCAGCTCTAATTTCAGCAATAAGAATATCTTTACGTCTTTCTTTTTCAGCTTCCATAGATTTATAATCTCTTTCTGCTTGCTTTTCTCTTTCCATTGATTGAATCTGCTCTTGTTGCATTTTTTGCTGATGCTCTTGTTCTTGCTGTGCTTGTTGCTGTGCTTTTAATTCAGCTTGTTTCATTACATCAGTAATCTCAGGAATACTATCTGCTTTCATCATGCTACCTAAATCATAAATACTTGCACCTGAAGTATTATTGTTTAAAGCAAGTTGTCTTAACTGTTCTAATACAGCTCTATGATTTGCTTTAGTATTTGCGTATACATGAATATCTCTAAGTAACAAATCAGTACCATTAATTCTAAAGTTCATTTTCTCTTCATTACTACTTAAATATTGCAATGTAAGAGATGGTGAATTAGAATGATACCATTGTGATAGATCTGTACGCATTTGATGTACTCTTGGCATTAAATGATCTGAATGCCAAATAAAGTATTGTTCTGTTTGTGCATATGAACCATTAATTGCAGCTCTAACTCCTTCTGCAGTTTCTTGTTCAATTTGCTGACCCATTCTTTGTGGGCTTACTCCTATGTTTTCAAAAGCTTGAACTTTAAAGTAATTAGCTAATTGAATTCTAGACATCAAACGATTAGTTTGCTCCATATTCAATACTTGATAATGCTGGAATGCTAATGGGTTTTCTGTGTTTGTTATAGTAGAATCTAAAGGTAGCATTTGAAAATCCTTCATTGCTACGTATGCTTTAGCTAAATTATTTTTACCCCAATCTTCACCTAGTGAATGACGTGGTATAGCATTTTGATCTAACATAATAACTGTACCAAGTTCATCTACAAGTATATCAGCTATTTGATTATTTACAATATTATAACCAATTTGCCACGGTTTCATTTGATCAACAAGAGAAACAGATTTAGAATTTCTATCTGTAAATACTCTTCCTTCTACTGGAAGCTTGCATCCGTATAATGTTTTATCTCCTTTAAATTGAAACTTAAGTTTATTAATTTGATTTTGATTAACACCAAGATACATAGGATTTACACCGCCTGGATTATTCATTCCCCAATAACTAGAATGGTTAGGACCTATTTTAACTCCTCCCCATACTTCATTAATCCATACCCAATCAATATGTTCTCCAAATACAAGATTATCAGAAGATTTATTTTTAATAAGATTAGTGTTATAAACTGGTTTATGAGTTATTTTATAATCCTCGCTTACAATAACTTGTTCTACTTCACCAGTCTCACTAATTCTAGTAAGCTTTCCTAATTTTCTTTGAGATTTCCAATATACAGTAGTTACTCTTAAAAGATGAGTACTACCAAAATCAAAAAAGTCTTCAGATTCACCTAAAATCCAAGAAACAATATCTCCACCATTTTGCCAAAAACCATCATGCATAGAAACAAATTGTCTATATGCTAAAGATGGCATTTGAGTATTCCATTCATGAGACTGAGTAGCATCATAATAAGAACCATCATTTTGATAACCTTGAATAGGGTATCCTGCAGATCTTACTGGATAAATAGCTTCTAATGCTTCTAATTGATCTTGAGTCATTAACCAACCATATTTATCTATAACATCTGACACAGACATCATATCTATTTTACCAACCCAGTTTCCTTCAGAAATATATCTTTTTTCAGGAGATTTATGATAAAAAGTTAAAACCGGATTCCAAAGTTCTACATCATAATCATCTTCATACATACTAAAATGCCAAAACTCACGATCAGCACAAAGAAGATCTTTAAATCCTCTTTCTTCTAATTCATCCATATTAAAGCGTTCCATATCTGCTTCATATTGATGTTGAGCCCATTCTTCTGCAATAGACTTATAATCTTTTCTAAAAAATTCTTCAATTTGAGGAAGAGTCTTAAGATTTTCAGGAGACATTTGTTGCTGACCTTCTTGAGATTCTAAATCAACTCCAGCTTCAATAAGCTTTGTAAGCATTTCTTGTTGAGCATCAGCTAAAAGCGCTTCTTCAATCATAGCTCTTTTTTGCTCCATCATCTCATTATAAGAAAGCTCATCTACAGATCTATATGTAAGTTTAGTATTTCTTTTAGAAAATTCATTAGCTAATGTATTAACTACATTAGGAATAATTGGATAGAATTTTAATTCTAATGCAGATACATCTTCTTCAGTTAATTGATCAATAAGATCTGCATATTCATTATCTTCTTCAACTATATAATCTGATTTATCTATAATACCATTTGCAAGTTTATAATTTTTAAGAAGTCTTCGCGCATTTCTACGTAATTGTTTTAAACCTTGCCATTCATACCAATCTAGATTCCAAGCTGCCCAATCCTGATCTTTCTTTTTAGCTGATAGAAATTGAATAGGCTGAGTAAGAGTACCCATTTTATTATAATCGGCTTTCTTACCACTTTTTAAATCTAACGCGTTAAATACTTCCATAGTAATTTATTATTTAATATGTCTAAATGGATTTTTATTTTTACGACCACCTAAACCCTTGTCACCTCTTCCTAAATTACGAAAAGGAGTACTTTTTAATTTAAACAAATCTTTAGAATTTTCCAAGTTTTGAGCATCCTTTTCAATGACCTTTTTATAACCTCTATTAGATTCTTGAACTTTTATAAATGCTACTAAAGCTGCAAATGAAACTAAACGGTCAACATTTAATCCATGTCTATATGCTGACATTTCTTTTAATAACATTGTATCTGGAATTCTTTCTACACCATATACTGTATTAAATATTTCCCCATCTTCTCCTATTTCTGTATCTAATTCTTCAGATAAAAATTCTATAGCATAAGAAAGTAAATGAGACTTAAATATTGTACCAGTATTTTTCCAACCATAATCTTGATAAACAGATCTATTTGCTCCAATATCTTTTAAAAATAAAATTTGATCTTTAGTTACTAAATACTTTTGCTTTCTTTTAGCAATCATATGTTGGATAAAATGTGAAATGTTATTCTCTACTAATGTCCATGCATTATACCATTCAATAATTAACTGAAGTCTTTCATGAGTTTTATTAAGATCATCAAATCTTCCACACCAGCACGCAACTATTTTACCTTGCTCTATAAAGTTTTCAATATCTCCTGCTTCATTTAATCTAGTAACTTGTCTTGTGTTTTTATATACATATATTGAACATAATGATTCTGATGTTGTAGTTTTACCTTCAGATACCGGGTCAATAGATGCATAATAAGTTCCCCATTCAGCATCTTTAATTGGACGTTCCCATACAACTACACATCCTTCTTTATCTACATCATTTTTTCTTACAGGAAATTCTGATATAGGAGATTTTTTAGATTCTTTAATTACTATTGAATCTTGCTCACCTTTTAATATATTTAAATATTCAGCATGATATTTTTTATCATCAATACGTCTTTGTTGAGCAGAAACTAAGTGTGGAGGAAATAAAGCTTCATCTCTAAAATCAAAAGCTTCTTTAATATTTATTGGTTTTTGAGAAACACGCAATTGATATTTAGAAGGATCTAAATCTTTTTTCCATTGTTTTCTTTGTGCTAATATAGCTTCTAAAGCTTCTTCTACTAATGAATTACCAAATTCATCAATATGCGGAGGCATTGACCATTGCTCAGGAATAAATAAAGCATGTCTTCCCCAAGTATTTTTTTCATCTATAAGATCTGATTCTACAGCATAAAAATCATTTTCATCAGGATGAAGTATAAATTCTTTTAAAGGTTCGCATTGATCTAAATCACCTACAGATCCTGCTGCAATAAACATTCCTGTTGTAATCATTCCTGAATGTAATGCTGGACGCATAAATTCATATGTAGAATCCATACGTGGTGCAATTCCAGCTTCTTCATGAAAGAAATATCTACAAGGTCCACCTACTCCAGTTGTAGGATCTTTATCAAATGAATAAGCAGAAAGTGTAGATTTTAAACCTACAGTAACATCTCTACCATTTTTAGTCATTTGTATTTTTTGTTCCCAGTCTCCTACTTTACCCGGATTATGAGGACGAATCCATGCAGTATGCTCATTTAAAAAATCAGAATACTCATTTAGCATTTTCCAAGATCCTTTTAGATTTATATAATCTTTAAGAGATGCCCCCATCTTAAGTTTAGCTCCTTCTTCAAACCAATAATAGTTTATCAATTTTGCACAATGGAAATATGAAGAGGCTATCTGACGTTTTTTTAAAATAGCTGAGTGTTTATTATTAAGTTCTGCTAGTATTTCATACAAAGCCATATGATATTGCACATCCCAAATATTTGGAAAATCATATTTATTTTTTTCTTTATCAAAGATTGGTAAAAAGTTTAACCAAAAATAATAGTCTCTAGATAAATACCATTGATTACCATTGCTATGGTATATTACACCTACTCTTGCTTTTTGTTTTTCAAAATTCCAATAAGCTAAAAAATCTTTACTTCTTAAAGGTGCTTTACAATAAAATCCAAAATCATTATAATGTTTTGCTTGATCTTGCCAATAAACTGTATTTTCATCAAAATTATATTTACCAGGTTCTTTAAAAAGATCTGTTAAATATGCAATAAAATCAGATTGAGTACTAAATTCAGTATTATCAATCCATTCTCCATTTTTCCAGGTAGGTATAAATATTGGATAATCAGCTTCTCTAAACATTATATTACATTTGATCGTATCCTAAACCTTTACCTCCTCTAACTCTAGATTGCTGTTCATCTTGTAAATCTTTATATGCTCCTTTAAATGCATTTCTAATAGCTTCATAATTTTTAGCTGCTTGAACTATTTGAGATATATTACCATCTCTACCATCTGATATATTTGTAGTTTTCATATAGTATGCAATTTTATCTAACATACCAGCTATACCTTCATATGCTCTTGATGTAGGTGTTTCATACATTTTTTTAATGTTTCTTAAAGCTATTTGCACATCTTCATCTTCTGGATCAAAATCAGCATCAATATCATTTAATATAATATCTTCTTTTTCTAAAGGATTAAAATGAAAATAAGGATTATCATCAGGATTTGGATAAGTCATATAATACAAATATAAATACACCTTTAAATATTCTTCATCAGTATTAAATTTATCCATTATATCTTTTAACCAATTAATTGTATAACAATGTTCAGTTGGTATAATTTTATTATTTTCTACATCAAATAATCGAGCTATCATTTGTTTTCTTTTAAATAATTAATCATATCAATGACTTCTTGTTTTAAATAAGGAACTTTATATTGAGTAACTTCTTTAACAATTGGATCTCCATTTTCATTATACTTTGTAATTGGATATCCATATTTATCATCACCTTCTTTTTCAAAAGTTACATGCTCAATTACAATTTTACCAGGCTTATACTTTCTATTGTGTTTAAGCATAATATACATGTATATACTAAGCTGTAAAGTATAATGTTGCAAATGACAATCATCTATATGAGAAACAGGACCATTTAATTTTTTTCTAACTCCTTCCCAGTTTATATAAGGTTCCGTTTTTAATTCTTTATTTGTTTTGTAGTCATAAATATTTATTACTCCATTAATAACTTCCACTCTATCAGCTTGACCACATATTGCAGCAGATTTTAAATATACAAAGTGTTCTGGATAGATTCCTGCTATTAATTTTTGTTCAGGTGCATATTTAATATCATCTTGAATTTTAGGAGGAATAATAGGAAGATCAAAAC
>Ga0208018_100145_pt1 | contig 24814 bp, 23 predicted proteins | sample 31_taG_FD_184105 | JGI IMG/M metagenome (GOLD analysis project Ga0208018, IMG submission 184105) | Marine viral communities from the Gulf of Mexico - 31_GoM_OMZ_CsCl metaG (SPAdes) (version 2) | ecosystem: Environmental > Aquatic > Marine > Oceanic | place: Gulf of Mexico | collected 2015-07-12 | reverse complement strand
GAAGGCGCGGAGCGCTACACGGCTGCGCTGGCTCTCGCGCGTCGGTTCCCCGAGGCACAGGTTCTCTTTACAGGTGGTAGCGGCGCACTTCGGAACGCGGCCGGTGCCACCACCTCGGAGGCTGCTATTGCCGAGCGATTTTTTCTTGAACAAGGCATATTGCCTGAACGCCTGCTTCTGGAAGGGCGATCGCGCAACACTGCGGAAAACGCCCGACTTAGTTTGAAGCTTGCGAGGCCTGCCCCGGATGAAACTTGGGTTCTGATCACCAGCGCTTTTCACATGCCGCGCGCCATGCGTAGCTTTGAAGCCGCGGGCTGGGATCGTCTTGTGGCTTGGCCTGTCGACTATCGCACATCAAGGTTTGGGGACGGCATCGGCTGGAACCTAATTCAGAATCTAGCTGTGCTAAACACTGCAATTCGTGAGCATCTCGGACAGCTTGCGTACCGGCTTAGCAAGCGATGAAGGGTTACTATACTGCGCGTAGCTGATCCGATTTTAGGGCAGCTCTGGTTTGCCTGCCCATGATATCCAGCAACACCCAAATGCGGCGATCTGGCTCTATGGTTTCGATAGTGGTAATTACATCCGCAAACGGGCCTGTCGTTATCGCGACCTGATCGCCCGGCTGTAGGCATTTTTGCGACAGTAGTTCGTCACCTTCATTGCAGCGCAGCATCAACTGGCTGACTAGGCCAAAGGGAACTGGGGTCGGCTTATTGCCGAGACTAACAATCCGTGTGATGCCATAGGTGGAATTCACCGCACGCCAGTGCCCTTGCTTCACATCAAATGCCACAAACAGATAGCCTGGAAACAGCGGGCGCTTCCTGACTGTGAACTTGCCACGGACGCGTGTGGTCTCGTCATGTAGGGGTAAAAACGTCTTGAAGCCCTGCTGAACAAGATTGCGTTGGGCAATTTTATGGCTGTTGGGTTTGAATTGGGCCAGAAACCAGGTCGTTCCGCTCTCGTGATCTTTCATAGGGGCCCTGCTTGCTCAACTTTGAACGACCGTGCCTTTGATCAAGCCCGCCTTCAACCCCGAACTTAAGTATACGCCCCCTACTGTGGTTTGAGGGGACGCGGATATTCTCTTCCGGACTTGTTCCTGTGTTGCCGTTCATTTGCGGCTTGCTCAAAGCATATGGTACTCGAGGAGCTATACGCTTGTATTACGCGTATATGTGGCATTCCAACCCAACCAGTTTCCATTGAGTGTCGCAAATAAATAACATTGTTTGAACAGTTCTAGCTTTTCGTAAAGACAGCATCATGCTACCGCTCAAAGTTGAACGACTATGCCTAAATTAGAGCATCTTATTCAGATTACAGTAAGCACAAGAAGAGCCGCCGGCACTTCTTGTGCGGCAGCCTGCGAAAAGAGTGCTATCTGATGGTGGGGCAGCGCAGCGAAGCCCAAGAGGACTTGCGTTTTCGCGTCCTGCGCTTGCTGCAGGAAAACCCCGAAATGTCCCAAAGGGATATTGCGGCCGCGGTCGGGATAAGTGTTGGCGGTGTGCATTACTGTCTGAATGCCTTAGTGGAAAAAGGTATGGTTAAGCTCGGAAATTTCTCGGCTGCGAACGACAAGCGCCGCTATGCCTATATCCTGACGCCAAAGGGCCTGACTGAAAAAGCTGCGCTTACATCACGATTTCTCAAGCGGAAGATGGAAGAATACGAAGCGCTTAAAAAGGAAATAGAGACGCTTCAAACTGAAGTGAATTTGGGGGCCGATATGGCAACCGGATCTCGACAATAATAGCAAACCGAAAAGATATTTTAATGAAACGCATTTTAATCACCGGCACCGCTGGTTTTATCGGCTTCCATCTGGCCAAGCTCCTGCTCGCTGAAGGCTTTATTGTCCACGGTTTTGACGGGATGACGGATTACTACGATGTGGCTCTCAAACAGCGCCGTCACCACATGCTGCTTCAAAGCCCAAATTTTGCCGCGACGGAAGGGATGCTTGAGGATCAGGCTTTGTTCGACCGCGTCGCTGATGAATTCGCTCCGGATGTCATTGTCCATCTGGCAGCGCAGGCTGGCGTTCGTTACAGCCTGGAGAACCCGCGCGCCTACCTCGATAGCAATGTGATCGGTACCTTCAATGTGATGGAGGCGGCGCGGCGCTTAAAGGTCAAGCATTTGATGATGGCGTCGACCTCGTCAGTTTACGGTGCTAACGAAGAGATGCCTTTCATTGAGACTGAAAAGGCTGACACGCAGCTGACCATCTATGCGGCGACAAAGAAGGCCACCGAGAGCATGGGGCATTCCTATGCTCATATACACGATCTACCCACCACAATGTTCCGGTTCTTTACCGTCTATGGCCCATGGGGTCGGCCAGATTTGGCGCTTTATAAGTTCGTAGATGCAATGCTGGATGGGCGGCCGATCGACATCTACAACAACGGTGATATGTACCGTGACTTCACCTATGTCGATGATCTTGTCCGCGCGATCCGCTTGTTGATAGACGCAGTGCCAGAGCGGCCCGAGGATGGCGTTGTGCCGGAAGGCGACAGCCTTTCGCCGGTGGCTCCGTACCGTGTGGTCAATATTGGTAACTCCGACAAAGTACGGTTGCTGGATTTTGTGGACGCAATTGAAGACTGTCTCGGTCAGAAAGCCCAGCGGAACTACATGGGCATGCAAACCGGCGATGTGCCCGCGACTTGGGCCAATGCAGAGCTCCTGAAAACACTAACAGGTTATCGCCCTCAGACAGATTTCCGGGATGGCATCGCACGGTTTGTTGAGTGGTACAGAGAGTATTCGGGGAAATGAGTTCCACTAAAATCCAAAGCGCCGATAGTTCCGAAAAGCGGAAATTGGGTACGTTGGAGGTAGGACGTGGGCTCGCAGCTCTGGCAGTCGTGGCGCATCATGCCAGTCTTTCTAGCGATGCATTCACACATTCAGATTACTCGAGATTCTTCGACTTCGGTATATATGGGGTCGATTTCTTTTTCGTTTTGAGCGGCTTTATTATCTATTATATTCATCAGAATGACACACGAGAATATAGTTCAGCACGGCGTTTTTTCAGCAAGCGTATTCGAAGGATCTATACACCCTATCTACCCATCACATTAGCATTGATTGCAGCCTATTACCTTTTTCCTAGTCTGTCTCAGGGGGAAAGGTCGTGGGGCTTATTTACTTCGTTGACCTTATTGCCGTCGTATTCGCCGCCTGCGTTGTCAGTTGCTTGGACGCTGACTTTCGAAATGCTGTTCTATCTGTTCTTTCTATCTTTCTATCTTTCTATATGACGCGATACTTTTGGCACATAGTCTTGATATGGGTCATCCTGGTAGTTGGTGCCACGGCTTTTGACGTGAGCAGCACAAATTCAAACCCTTTGATGAATACAGTGCTTCACCCGCTAATTTTGGAGTTTGTTGCGGGTATGGTCGCTGCCTATATGTTCGGAAAGGTTTCACCGTCACGATGGTGGGTGCCGCTAATACTAGGGTTTTTGGGAGTAGTGGCGTTTGTTTTAATTCCGACCCCCCATCGCGCTGTACTGGGTATCGCGTTGGCCCCAATTGTGCTTTGCTTGGCCCTTGTTGAGTTCCGATACTCATTCGGTACACCGAAATTTTTGGTTGTACTTGGGGGGGCCTCTTATGCGGTTTATCTAATTCACAACCCTTTGCAATCGATTATCGCCCGCCTTTTTAAACCTTACGATATCTGGGCGTTAACCTTTGTGATGTGCATTCTGATTAGTCTCACTGCTGGTATTCTTTATCACCTAATTTATGAACGCCCAATGCTGCGCAGGTTATCTCGTCCACGGCGTAAAACGGTGCGTGCAATAATCTAAAAAATTTAGAGGATCTCCCAATTGAATAGTAAGAAAAAAATTGCGGTTATCGGCCTCGGATATGTAGGCCTTCCGCTTGCCATAGAGTTTGGCAAAATCCGTCCCGTGATTGGCTTTGACATCAATCAAAGCCGCATTGACGCCTTGCGCGAAGGTCGTGACGATACGCTGGAGGCTTCTGGGGAAGAGCTGCGCGAGGCTTCGCACCTTTCATTCACGACAAATCCTGAAGATTTAGCTGACGCGCAAATCTACATTGTCACTGTTCCAACCCCGATTGATGCGCATAAGCGCCCGGACCTGACGCCGCTAATCAAAGCTTCAGAAACCTTGGGCAAGGTTCTTAAACGCGGCGACATCGTAATCTACGAGTCTACCGTATACCCCGGTGCCACAGAAGAAGACTGTGTGCCCGTGCTGGAACGCGTCTCAGGCTTGACCTTTAATGAAGACTTCTTCGCCGGGTATTCCCCTGAACGGATCAACCCGGGTGATAAGGCCCATCGTTTACCTGATATCCGCAAGGTAACATCCGGATCCACACCTGACATCGCTGAGAAAGTGGATCAGCTTTATGCCAGCATTATCACGGCCGGCACCTACAAAGCTGAAAGCATCCGTGTAGCAGAAGCCGCAAAGGTGATTGAAAACACGCAGCGGGATCTGAACATCGCTCTGGTCAACGAACTGGCCATCATCTTCAACAAGATGGGTATTGATACGGAAGCGGTATTGAAGGCGGCAGGTACGAAGTGGAACTTCCTGCCCTTCCGCCCGGGCCTGGTTGGTGGCCACTGCATCGGCGTTGATCCTTACTACCTGACCCATAAGGCGGAGGCGACGGGCTATCATCCTCAGGTGATCCTTGCGGGGCGACGTATCAATGACGGCATGGGGGCATATGTTGCCGGCCAACTCGTTAAAGCAATGCTCAAGCGGCGGATTCAGGTCAATGGTGCTAGGGTTTTGGTTCTTGGCCTGACGTTTAAGGAAAACTGCCCTGATCTGCGAAATACGCACGTGGTAGATGTGGTTGCGGAACTGCGTGATTATGGCGTGCAGGTGGATGTGCATGACCCTTGGGTCCATGCGGCTGACGCGAAGCACGAATACGGGCTGGACTTGATCGCAGAGCCAGAGGATGTGACATATGACGGTGTGATCTTGGCTGTTGCACATGACAGGTATCGCGACGCAGGGGCGACAGCCTTACGCAGGTATGGGAACTTGAATCATGTGCTATATGACCTGAAAAGTGTTTTTGGGCATGATGAAAGCGATCTACGACTATGATCGATCTCGACACATGGAAGAAAGCTTGGACGCTTCTGGACCCGCGCGAGCAACGGAATGCGTGGATTACCCTCGCAGTTGTCATCCTAGGCGCGCTTTCATCAGCATTGATGGTAGGGTCGGTTCTACCATTTCTTTCGGTGCTGTCCGATCCTGGATGGATCGAGCAGGTTCCAGCGTTGGCTTGGTTCTACGAGGCGTTCGGGTTCGAAAACAATTACTCTTTTCTGGTGGCTCTTGGATTTGGCTCTTTCGCCGTTATCGTCATCACGAGCCTTATCCAGATAGCCAAAACATACGTAGTGTCGCGCTTTTCTATGATGCGTTTACATTCAATCAGCCATCGTCTCCTGATTGCCTACCTACGGCAACCCTATTCTTTTTTTCTTGATCGGCATACTGGCGAGATGAGCACACGGGTACTTGCAGAGTCACAGCAGTTAGTGGGCCAATTCCTGCGTCCGGCTGCAGAGCTGATCGCGGCTATATTTACAGTTGTTGCGATTGTAGCTCTACTTTTGTGGGTGAACCCGCTGATCGCAGTGACTGCGTTTGGGATTCTGGGTGGCATCTATGGGGCAGTCTACGCATTCAACCGCCGCATCTTAAAGCGCTTCGGGTATATCCGCGCTGCAGCCAATAGTGAGCGTTTCCGCATCGCTAACGAAGCGCTTGGCGGCATTAAGGACATTAAGCTTCTAGGGCGGGAAGCGTCTTATGCTGCCCGGTACGCCACGCCTTCGCACCAGATGGCGCGGGCAATGCTCTTTGTGAAAGTGTTGTCTCAAGTTCCGCAATTCGTATTGCAGGCTGTGGCATTCGGCGGCGTGATTGTGCTTTGTATCATTCTTATGGATCCGGAAGACCTCGCTTCCGGCGCGGGGCTCGGAGGAATTCTGCCAATATTGGGAGTATTCGCGTTTGCCGGACAACGCTTGATGCCCGAATTATCTAAGCTCTATCAATCTCTCGCAGAGCTTCAAGCCGGAGGTGCAGCAGTTTCTGCAGTCCATGACGATTTGATCGACAAGGCTGGGTCAGGCAGCCTGCCGCGAGTTATCCCGTTGGCGCTTGGTCTCAAGGAACACTTAGAGCTCAAAAAAGTCTCTTATCGCTATCCCAATGCTGAATTGGCCGGGTTGACGGAGGTATCCGTAAAAATTGGGGCGGGCGAGAGAGTTGGTATCGTCGGTAGTACTGGGGCGGGGAAGACCACACTGGCGGATTTGGTTCTGGGAATTCTGGACCCAAGCGAGGGAAGCATTCTAGCGGATGGGACCAGAATAACCGGCGAGAACCTGCGTGCTTGGCAGCAAAGTGTCGGTTATGTGCCACAGGATATTTTTCTTACTGACGCCAATATACTAGAGAATATCGCTTTCGGCCTGCAGCCGCATGAGATCAACGAGGAGCGGGTGCGCCATGCTGCCGAAATAGCCCAGATCGACGGCTTCATCTGCAAAGAACTGACAGATGGTTATGCCACGGCCATCGGTGAGCGCGGCGTCCGCCTTTCGGGCGGGCAACGCCAGCGTCTAGGTATCGCCCGCGCACTCTATCATGAAGCTGACCTGATCGTATTTGACGAAGCTACGAGCGCGCTGGACAACCTAACCGAGCGCGAAGTAATGACGGCTATTGATGCTTTGCCCGGTGACAAGACCGTAATCATGATTGCGCACCGACTGAGTACCGTGAAAACTTGTGACCGGATCCTCGTGCTGGACAAAGGGCGGCTCGTGGGCTGCGACAGCTGGGAGGCGTTGAAGGAAAACAATGATGCGTTTCGGCGCATTTTGAAATTTGGAGAGGGCGATAGCCGAAATGTTCAAGCTCATAAAAGAGGCGGCTTGGTTACAAGCAACGGTGGAATAGAATGATGCGGAATTGTATGGTTGAAGTCTTGCGCGACGCTGACCTCATTAAGCTGGCGAGCACTGCCGGAGTCCCCGCACCATCGCCTTGTCCTGTACGCCCAGACCATCCAGTTGCCGCGCCAATTCCCTTCATAGAAAATAAGATTTATGACTTTCACAGGATTTCGGATCTATTATCTCTGTCAATCTCACAGAACCATCACGCAAACGGTGGGCCGGTTTCAACACTGCTAGAAACCATGGTCAAATTTCTAACACGGCAGCCTAGCCACAGGCGGGTGATAGCCGTTTCCAATGGCACAACTGCACTGCACATGGCGTGCGGGCTGCACGCTCTGAAGGCAAAAGAGCCCAATTTTAGGTGGGTAACAAGCGCTTTCAACTTCTTTTCGGCAAATGTAGGTCCGCTTTTTGGGGCACGGGTGATCGACTGCAATGAGAATGGCGTGTTTGATCTGGATGCGCTGCGGGCTTTGCCGTTAGACAGTTACGATGGGGTCATTTACACAAACGTGTTTGCCCAGCAGTCTGACTGGGAGAATGTTGCGGCTTTCTGCGAACGCTATGGCAAGAGCATAGTCGTGGACAATGCAACGGGCCTGTTCGATCGTCCCCAGGAGGCTTTGCAACCGGGCAGCCCCATCGAGATCATTTCAGCCCATCACACCAAGCCCTGGGGTGTTGGTGAAGGCGGGTTCCTGATCTGCGACGCAGAAGATGAGTCCACCTTGCGTAAACTGGCAAATTTCGCAGCAACCCTTCCTGATGATGCCGCCTTCGCCGCCTCCAATTTCAAAATCAGCGATTTGTCGGCCGCAGCCATTATTGATCGGCTGGAGCGGATGCCATCTTGGGTGCCACATTATCATTCACAGCAAAAGCGGATGCATGCTCTGCTGATGAGTATGGATACTGAGATCAAACCGTTTTTAGGCAGCACTACTCCACTTTCACCGAGGGCGCACACGCCGTTCCTCTGCCCGGTCCAAGTAGAGCCAGTCCGTGTCGTGGGGGCGGTCACCTTGCGCAAATATTACAAACCATTATCCGCGAAGGTGCCAACCCCCAACGCGGATGATCTATTTGCGCGTATCTTCAGCCTATCGAATGCGCCAGAGATGCAGCTAGCCACGGACGTGGAAATTAAAACTCAGGTGTACGACATGATGAAGCAGGCAACAAATATCAGGGGCAATCGCTAAATGCTGCAATCATACACACCGATCATTCTGCTCCGCTCGGAACGTTCAGGCAGCACCATGTTGGCCAGCTTTGAGCTCGGAGCGCTAAGGTCATGACCGAAGCGACTGAACGCCTGAAACCCTATCGTCGCAACGATACACTCGAATCCCTGCTTAGCAGTCTTGCTAGCGCGCTCGAAACGTCAACGCGCCCTGAAAAACACAGCCCGGAACTGCCCGCCCTTTTTATTGTAGGGCCACCTCGAACGGGGTCAACCTACTGCTTACAATGGCTATCGGCAAGCGGCGCGTTCACCTACCCGTCAAACTTTATCGCTCGTTTCTGGACGGCACCGTCCGTCGGGGCAATGGTTCAGGAGATGATTGTAAATCCCGATTTTGACCACCGTGGGGAATTTTCGGACATCCAACCGCAACCTTTGAGTGGAACATCTGACGTTGGCAAAACAAAGGGTATGCTCGCTCCAAGCGAGTTTTGGTACTTCTGGCGCCATCACTTACCTGTAGATGGCGATCTAGGCATTGATTTGTCTGCTGCAACGTCTGAATGCTATGCCAGTTTCCGTCGTGAACTTGGGCAGTTGTGTGATGTAAAGGGCAGGCCGGCTGTAATGAAGGGGAAAATCGTCAACCACCAGATTCTTTCATTCGCAGAAGGTTTCGAGAAGGCCCTGTTCCTGTTCATGGATCGTGATCCTTTGGATGCTGCTTGGTCACTTCTCAAAGCCCGCCGCCGTATATATGGGGACGAAAGTCGCTGGTGGTCTTTCCGCACGCCAAACTACGACCAACTCGTGGAATTGCCGCCCCTCGAACAGGTCGTGGGACATGTTCAGAGCATCCGTAGAGACGTGATGCGACAACTTTCCGAACTGCCGACAAACCGATGGCTGCAGCTCGACTATGCAGAACTTTGTAGCCAGCCGGATATTGCATTTACACGAATATCGAACCTTTTTGCTGCCAACGGCATCACTATTAAGGGTGATAATGTTATGCCGCCGTCGCGCCCCTCAACTCGCGGTATGCCGACTGAAACCTTGGACCAGCTCAAGGCAGCGTTGGAACAGTTTCAAATTGAAGGAGTAGCGTTTTGAATATTTTGATCACCTGCGCTGGCCGTCGTGGCTATCTGGTCGAATATTTTCGCGAGGTCGTAGGGCCGCTTGGTGGACGCGTGATCACCGCAAATTCCGAATACTACGCCGCTGGCCTGTTGGCCGGGGACCGGCGGTATATGGTTCCACCTATCGGCGACCCCTCCTATATTCCCCGACTGTTGGAGATCGCCGAGTGTGAAGAGGTCGGCCTCGTCCTCTCACTGTTCGACATCGATCTTCCGCTTCTGGCCGCTGCACGCGATCGTTTCCGCAAGATTGGTGCTGAGGTTGCGATCAGCGATTCGGAGGTGATCGAGATCGCCAACGACAAATGGCGTATGTTTTGCTTCTTGAACGAGCATGGCATAGCCACTCCACGTACATGGCTAGACCCTGCCGAGGCATTGGCCGCCGTCTCGCGCGGCGAAGTGCGATTTCCACTCTTTGTCAAGCCGCGATGGGGTATGGGCTCAATGGGTGTATTTAAGGCCAACGACCACAAAGCACTGCAAGACGCACATGAACAGGCGCTACGAGAGGTAGAACGCACCTATCTTGCGATGATGGCACCGGAAGAACTGACGCGTTCGATTCTGATACAGGAATTCGTCAGCGGCATAGAATACGGAGCGGATATATTAAACGACTTCTCCGGTGCGCACTTAGCAACGGCGATAAAGCGAAAGATATCCTCACGACCTGATGGCGCTGATTTTGCCGTGACCGTGGATGCGCCCGAAATAGAAACCTTGTGCGCAGAGCTTGCGAGACTGCTGCGTCATCATGGCAATCTGGACATTGACGTGATCCAGCCTGATGAGGGTCCCCCACAGTTGCTCGAAATCAATGCGCGCTTCGGCGGTGGCTATCCTTTTTCGCATCTTGCAGGTGCCAGATTTCCGCGAGCCTTGGTACAAATGGTCCGGGGAGAAAAACCGGATCCTGGCAAGATTGAAACTGGGGTTCATGCAATGCTCGACATCATGCCCCGTCAATTCGACACAACTAATCATCTAGAGGATGCATCGACGCTACGAGGTAAGTCCAAACGAAAACCCTCATGAAAAAGACCATCAGCATGCCTATTGAAAACAAGAGCCTCACGTCAGCCTCCAACGAAACCGAAGCGAGATCAAAACTAAAATCGCAGTTCGAGTTATTCTCTCGCCCGCTCCCAACGGAGATTGAGTTGTTCGCCATGTGGGACGATAACGAGGAGGTGATCGCCTCCATTGCCTGCGCAACTTTTAATCATGGGCCACTTCTTGAAGATGCAATTAAATCGTTTTTACTTCAAAAAACGAATTTTCGTTTCGAGATTGTTATTCGTGACGACGCATCAACAGATGGAACGCGTGAGGTTATCGCGGAGTATCGTAAAAAATTTCCTCGAATTATTAAAACAAAAATATATGAGGAAAATCAATACAAGATTGGCCACCGCTCCAGCGACGATTGGATCGAACTTACTTCAGGAAAGTACATTGCCTTATGTGAAGGCGATGATTTCTGGATAGACCAATTTAAGTTGAGAGATCAAATAGATCAAATCAAGAAAAACGGCGATGTTGTAATTTCCGTTGCCGGAACGCTACATTATAACATAATAGATAGAACCTTTCAGGTTAAAGGTTTAGAAGAAGAAGAAAGAATTTTTAAAGGTTTAACCCCTCTATATCATCATACTTCAACTATTGTAGTTGATCGTCAATCATTTCAAAATGTTTTGCTAAAGCGCAAGAAGTATATGCTATATGGAGATATGGCTTTGCGAAGGCTTTTAGTAGAAGAGGGTGCCTGTATATGTCTACCAAGAGTGGTATCTGTCTACTGGTTGAATGATAAAGGTGTTTGGACAAGCTTAGGAGATCCCGGAAGGCAAAAAGAACGGATAAAAATTCTTATAAGAACAGCGAGAGCAGTTAGGATGTCAAGTAAGTTCAATGTTGTGTCTGAATTGCTCCTATCTTGCAAAAACTACTTCCCTATCGCAGCTAAAAACAGGGAGTGGAAATTATTTATTTTTTGTTTAGCTCCTTTCTTTATTATTAAGTTCGTAAATTCTCCCCGATGGGCTTGGAAAAAGATACTTCGAAATTTTTCACAAACGACAACATCATAATTACTTTCTGCCACCAGGGCTTTTAATTCTAGAGGACAAATTGATTTGATCTTTTTTGTTACACAGTTTTTTCCTAAAGTGCATGGATCTCAGAATACTGGTGGGACCATCAGTAACTTGAATATGCTACGTGCACTTGGGCGGCGATATGACGTAAAAGTTCTATCTTTTGACCCATCAACGCAGGAACGTGATTTTTTAAACGAGCCATTTCAAGTTCTAAGTCGTCCCAGTCCAGCTTGGCGAGCGATAGGTTTGTTCATGTATTGGTTAGACTTTGTGCGAGCAGAGGTTAAAAAGGAGATTGATCAATCTGTTCAGCCAACCGTTTTGATCGCTACCACCTCTACGCTAGCTGCTTTTGACGAGTGCCCCCCGAACATTACCCGCGTCGCACTTTTGCAAGCTTATGAGAATTTTGGCTTTCGCTGCCCTTGGGTCCCGCTACACCCACGTGTCAATTTGGGCAAATTGGCGGTAGTTCGAAGGTTTCAGGATACCCGCTTGATGCGCCGCGCGGATAGTGTGCTAACCAACAGCAAATTCATGCGGTCAGCTATTTCTGATCGATTTAAGATTCCACCTGAGCGTATCCACCCGTTATTGCAGGCTTGTGCAATGAACTATGTAGCGGATGCCCCACCGCAAAACACTATCGGATTTGTTAACCGAAATGCGGAAAAAGGCCTTTCTTTCATCCTTGATCTTGCGCGCCGTTCACCGGACCTGCGTTACCTGATCTACGGGCATGATCGCGGTCGCCCTGATGTGTTGCCGAAAAATGTTAAGTGGCTAGGCTGGGCTTCTGATCGGAATCACATGTTCGGCTCTGCAAAGCTATGGCTGGTTCCTTCACTTTGGGCAGAGCCATTCGGACGTGTTTCAATTGAGGCACAAGCAGCGGATCGCGCTGTACTGGTCGCTGATACCGGTGGCCTGCCAGAAACGGTTCTGGAGTCTAGGTTTCGAATGCAAGGGTTTAACGCGGAGGACTGGCTGACCCGAATACGGGATTTGCTTGAAGTTTCCCCTGATGACCTTCAGAGAAATGGCTGCCAAATTCGGAAAATTTTTTCGTCAGAAGCACATGATGAGAGAGTTCTAGAAGTAATGAATCGCATCTTTACCAACCACAAGGGTCATGACGATGTATGAACGAATTCGAACAATACCAACGAAATTAGCGACGACAAGCCGGTTGTGGCGTGGTGAGAATGCGCTTGTGATGCGTTGGGCCACAGAAGGTGTGATAAAATATAATTGGGGAGATAAATTGAACGAATGGATGGGCCGCAAGATTTCAGGGTTGGACGTCTTACATCGCGCGGATATTTACCCATACCCCCCAAGGCCAGTCCATTATTGGATTGGCAGCCATCTTGGGACAGGGTGTTCGGATCCGAATGCGGTGATCTGGGGCGCCGGATGCATTTCTGCCACTGTGCCGCTCGTAGGTCGACCAAAGCAGATTTGTGCGGTGCGTGGATGGTTGTCGAACGAGCGTCTTCAGAAGTCAGGTTTGCATGCACCTGGTGTCGTCGGTGACGCCGCTTTACTGCTTCCAAGGCTTTATGAACCAGAACGCACTCTGGAACGTTGTTCTCTTGGAATTATCCCACATTGCTTTGAGTGGGATGAAGAGTTCTATCGGAAAACGCGGGATTGGGAGGATGCGCGTGTCATCGATATATCTGGAGGTATCGAGGAAGTGATCGAACAGATTGTTGCGTGTGATCGTATTGTCTCTTCGTCCCTTCATGGCATCATTTGCGCCGATGCTTATGGAGTACCGTCAATCTGGCTTCAAGCTTCCAACAAACCAACCGGAGATGGGTTTAAATTTAGAGATTATTTTTCGTCTGTTAACCGCCCTGATAAAGCACCATTCATCGTAAACGCTGCAACCGAACGTGTCGAATTAGAAGATCAATTCCACGATTACTGTGTCGAAATTGACCTCGATGCACTTTGGACGGCATGCCCTATTAAATCAGTGGTATGAACATGTCAGTTTCCATCCTTCTCCCCGACCTGCGCGGTGGCGGAGCCGAGCGGGTCAAGATTGACCTTGCTCATGAATTCGCCCGCGCTGGGCACGAGGTGGAATTTGTTCTGATGCAGGCGCAAGGTGAATTTTTGGAGGAAGCACAGGAGCACTTTTCCGTGGTCGATCTTGCTACACCCCGCGTCCGTCATGTCCCTTTGGCGCTCGCCCGATACCTCCGCCACCGCCGCCCCGATGCGCTGTTAGCGGCAATGTGGCCATTGACTGGAATTGCTGGTTTGGCAACACTAATATCCGGCCACTCGCTACGTCTGGTTGTCAGCGAACATGTCGACTTTCGTGTCACACCGTCCTTAAAAGGCTACGAGCGGTTCATGTTGAACCATTTCGGTCGAATTTTTTACGCTCCTTGTCATCGGGTAATAGGAGTGTCTGCAGGCGTTTGTGAAAGTCTTTCTGATGTAGCGGGATTAAAAGCGAAAAAACTATCTGTGATCTATAACCCTGTCAGACAGATAAGTCCCACCACTATGTCGCAAGAGGATCTAAAAGGCCTGTCAGGTTGGCTGCAAGGAAAGGAAAGGCTGATAGCAATTGGATCTTTAAAACGCCAGAAAGGGTTTGATACTCTTATTCGGGCAGTAGCTCAAGTTCAGCGTCAACGAGAAGTAAAACTTCTAATTTTGGGTGAGGGTGAGTTGAGGGAGGAACTTCAAGATCTTGCAGTTGAATTAGGCGTCAGCGAAAATATTTGGCTGCCAGGATTTCGTTCAAATCCAGTGACGTACCTCAATCACGCGAATTGTTTCGTGCTGTCGTCTAATTGGGAGGGTTTCGGAAATGTGGTTGTCGAAGCCTTAGGTGTAGGTGTGCCCGTCGTAAGCACTGATTGTCCAAGTGGGCCCTCAGAAATTCTTGCCGCAGGGAAATACGGGACGCTTACCGCACCCGGAAATTGGGGTGAAATGGCAGAAGCGATTATTGCGACCCTAAATTCAACAACAGATTCAGAAGCTCTTAAAGTGCGCGCTGCAGAGTTTAACCCTGAGAAGCAAGCCGCACGATATCTTGAAATATTAATGACGACATAAAAACCTTATGAAAGTTTCATTGAAAAGTCTTCTCTCATGGCTTCCCTTCGGCGGCATTTTTGATCGTATATTTATTTTCCTAATGTTTGGATATGCGCACCGACGCATTCCAAAAAAGAAATGCAACCTTGCAAATGATTACTTTTATTTCTTAAAAACATCTCGAGATATTTTGGATATACTTCGCCAAGTGACTTCGGATAAGGTTTTGGTAAAAGACTTTGTTCGGCAGCATTGTGGCGGCGGAATTACCGTCGATACGATCGCCGTTTTCGAAAAAGTTGACGAAATTGATGTCAGCATTTTACAAAAGCCTTGCGTTTTAAAGCCTGCTCACAGCAGCGGTTCAGTCGTATTTTTAAAGGAAGGCGAGACAGAGCTAACTCCTGATGACAGGCGAAAACTCGAAGAGTCTTTGCAAACCTCCCCGTATTTGCAAGCTCGGGAGGCTAACTATAAATACCTAAGACACAGAATTATTTGTGAACCAATGCTTCCAGATGCCAAGAACACGAAAGATTACAAGTTTTTTTGTTTTAAAGGAGAGCCACGCCTGATCCAGGTAGATAGTGAACGCCACTCTAATCATAGAAGAAACATATATACTTCAGATTGGGAGCCTCTCCCTTGTAAATATAACTTTCCAAACGGAGATTGGGAATCGGCACCTCCATGCCTTTTACAGATGATTAAAGTTGCTCAATTACTATCTGAGCCGTTCGATTTTGTGCGCGTCGATTTTTTCATTGTTGGAACCGAATTTTTCGTAGGAGAGCTTACTCACTGTCCAGAATCTGCGCACGGACGCTTCAAAGACCTACAGAGCGAAAAACTTTTTTCTGAGATACTTTTTGGTAAGGGTTTAAAGAATTGACGCCTACCCTTTACCTTACACGCAACGGCCTGTTGGAACCCCTTGGGCAAAGCCAGGTCTTTGCTTATCTGCGCGGGCTGTCGCAGGATCATGCAATCTCGCTCATAACCTTTGAAAAGCCTGAAGACAGAGCTGACACCGCCAGAATGAAGCTGGCGCAGGAGGTTTGTGCTGCGCATAACATCCGCTGGTTGCCGCAAGAATTCCACGCGCGCCCACATATCATCGCTCCAGCACTCAGCATGATGCGGATGGCGTGGCTCGTGTGGCGGGAGGTTCGCAGCGGCCGCGCCGAGTTGATCCATGCCCGTTCCTACATCCCCGCTGCCGTGGCACTTGCCGTTCATAGGCTGACCGGTGTTCCATTCATCTTCGATATGCGCGCATTGTGGCCCGAAGAGCTTATTACCGCGGGGCGGTTGAAACGCGATTCTATCTTACATCGCGCCATTGTGGCTGTGGAGCGGGCCTGCCTGCGCGATGCTGCGGCAGTCGTGTCGCTCACCCATGCTGCTGTCGCTCATCTGAAAAGCGCATACCCCGCTGAACTCAACGGCCAACGGATCAAGGTGATCCCGACATGCGCTGACCTTGACCGTTTTGTTCCTAAGCCAACTAAGCAAATTGCCGCAACAGTCCATGGCTGTATCGGCACGATCCTGTCGGGGTGGTTCCGCACCAATTGGCTCGCCGCGTGGCTAACAGCCGTTGGGGTGGACGATCCCGATGCCCGCTTCGATATAGTGACACGCGACGACGCTGACGACGTTCGCGCAGCGCTTGACCCGATGGGCGCTCTTGGTAATCGCCTTAGCATTGGCCCCCGCCCGTCCGAAGAGATGCCAGCCGCGGTGCGCGGACATGATCTGTCGGTGATGTTCTTTACTGATGGGCTGAGCAAACTGGGGAGCGCGCCCACTCGCCTCGCCGAGGTCCTCGGATGCGGCCTGCCCGTTATCACTAGTGATGGGGTCGGAGACGTCGCTGGGATTGTTCGGCAAAACAAGGTCGGCGTCATCCTCGAGGGCCATGATCCCGTACAAATGAGGGCCGCTCTGGATGAGTTGAAAGTGCTTATGCAGGACCCCGACTTGCCTGAACGATGTCGCGCCACAGCCGAGGCTGTATTTTCTCTTGAAGCAGGCACAGAGGCATATCGGGGCATCTACGCATCAATCTTGCAAGCTAAGGGCAACCTATGTGTGGAATAGCGGGAATGCTTGGCGCAAGCTCTAGCGGCACAGGCGAGCGAGAAATAGTGGTGCGGCGCATGACTCGCAGCCTATTTCATCGAGGACCGGATTCCGAAGGATATTGGGCAGAAGATGAAGTAGCACTGGGGCACCGGCGTCTGTCTATTCTCGACCTATCAGAAGCCGGCGCCCAGCCGATGCATTCTGTCTGCGGGCGGTATGTTATCGCGTTCAACGGTGAGATCTACAATCATCTCGAGATGCGACGGAACCTTGAAAAAGTCGGGGCTGCCCCGACTTGGTGCGGGCACTCAGACACTGAAACCCTGCTTGCCAGTGTCGTGCACTGGGGCCTTGATGAAACACTGCAGCACGCGGCAGGCATGTTTGCAATCGCTCTCTGGGACCGTGAGCAAAGCCACCTGCTTTTGGCGCGTGATCGATTGGGAGAAAAACCGCTCTATTGGGGTTGGGCCGGACAAGCACTTGTTTTCGGGTCAGAACTCAAGGCATTGCGCCAACATCCAGACTGTCCCACTGACATCTGCCGAGATGCCCTCGCACAGTATCTGACCTATGCCTATGTGCCCTCGCCGCGCAGCATCCATCCAGGCGTCTACAAACTTGAGCCTGGGTGCATTCTTGAAATTGCAGGTTCGCCTCCATCCGCTCCTCCCACTGCCCCTATTCGTCCCGGAGAGAACCATAGATCAGTTTCGATCCGCCGCTTCTGGTCCTTGAATGAGACGTTAGCGAGTGGTCACCAGGCTCAGATTAAAGACGAAGCCGAAGCCTTGGACGCAGTCGAGACGACGATCTCCGACGCTGTTGGCCGACAGATGATCTCGGATGTGCCGTTGGGCGCGTTTTTATCCGGTGGGATTGACAGCTCATTGATCGTTGCCTTGATGCAGCGTCAGGCATCGCGTCCGGTTAAAACTTTTACGGTCGGCTTTGAAAACGCGGCTTTCGATGAGGCCCCTCATGCCGCCGCTGTCGCCAAACATCTTGGGACCGATCACACGGAAATCACCGTGACAGAGCGCGAAGCGCAAGATGTCATTCCAAATTTGCTGGACCTTTATGACGAACCGTTTGCAGACTCGTCCCAAATTCCGACGCATCTGGTTTGCCGTGCCGCTCGTGAGCATGTCACGGTTGCGTTATCAGGAGATGCTGGGGATGAGCTTTTTGGTGGGTACAACCGGTATTTTTTGGGCCCCAAAATGTGGAGTAAATTTGAGAAAATTCCCAAGCCGCTCAGGCGGGGTTTGGGTAATACGATCTCTGCGGTCCCTGTCTCCGTTTGGGACTGGCTCGGTAGAAACACTGGAGGCAGGTTCGCCGTAAGTCACGCGGGCGACAAAGCTCAGAAAATGGGGCGCGCATTACGGGATGTGGAAAATGTTGATGATCTCTATCGCAGCCTGATTTCATCTTGGCCGGGAAACACTGTGGCCAAGGGGACGCGAAATGCGCCATTGTCTGTTTTGGACGACGCTTTGCCAGATTTTCTAGATTCAGATGCTGCAGCGCGCATGATGGCGCAAGATATGCGCAGCTATTTGCCTGACGACATACTTTGTAAAGTAGACCGCGCCGCGATGGGGGGCAGCTTGGAAACACGTGTCCCGTTCCTCGATCCTGCGGTCATAACAGTATCGGCCAGATTGCCAACGTCCATGAAGGTTCGTGACGGGCAAGGTAAATGGGCCTTGCGGCAGATTCTATACAGCCAAGTGCCGCGCCACCTGATTGAGCGTCCGAAAACCGGCTTCAGCATTCCATTGGGCGACTGGCTCCGTGGTCCCCTGCGGTCATGGGCGGATGAGTTGCTCTCCCCCGACGCTTTGGCCGTTGATGATCTGCTTGATCCAGCGCCAGTTCTAGCTGCATGGCAAGAGCACCTTTCCGGTCGGCGTGACTGGACCCAGAAGCTCTGGATCATTCTGATATTTCAGGCTTGGCGCGCACGGTGGTCATGAAGGATCGCCTTCTTGTTCTGTCAAGGTATTCACGTTTGGGTGCGTCCAGTAGGCTTCGTACCATGCAATATCGACCGTGGCTTGAGGATGCTGGCTTTAATGTCGAATACGCAGCCCTTTTCGACGACGACTATCTTCAAAAGCTATATTCTGGACAAAAATCCAAAACTGATTTGTTAAGATACTATCGTCAGCGGATTTCTAAGTTGCGACAGCGACCCAAGCCAAAACTAACATGGATTGAATATGAAACGCTTCCTTGGCTTCCTTGGATAATGGAAAAGGCCCTTCTTCCTACATCCTTTCCATTCGTGAGTGATTATGACGACGCAGTATTTCACCGCTATGACCTACACAAGCTTCTGCCGGTCCGATGGTTCCTGGGTCGAAAAATTGATCAGGTGATGCAGCACTCTCAACTGGTGACAGCCGGTAACACCTACTTGGCGGATCGCGCGCGCCATGCTCGCGCAGGGCACGTCGAGATCGTGCCAACCGTTGTTGATTTGGCGCAGTACACTGTTCATTCCGAACGGTCCACGACCCCTTCAGCGCATGTGGGGTGGATCGGTACACCAAATACGTGGCACGCGTTCGGCAAGAATTTATACGATCAACTCAACGACACACTTGCCGTTCATGGCGCGCGCTTCAAGGCTGTTGGGGCACAGCTGGAGGCTCAAAGTTCTGGTGCGCTTGATATTGTCCCATGGTCTGAAGTAACTGAGGTGAGCGCAATTCAAAGCATGGACATCGGTGTCATGCCGCTGACAGACACACCTTGGGCGCGCGGCAAATGCGGGTACAAGCTGATCCAATACATGGCTTGCGGTCTTCCGGTGATCGCGTCACCGGTGGGGGTGAACAAAGATATAGTGGAACATGGTGTGAACGGGTTTCTGGCAGAAACCGAAGAGGAGTGGCGCTCAGCCGTCGAGACGCTTCTGTCAGATGCAGAATTGCGCCGTCGCATGGGCGCTGCCGGGCGCAAGAAAGTGGAAGAGAGCTATTCTTTGCAGGTCTGGGGGCCGCGCGTGGCTCAGATGTTGCGCCGGGTCGCAGATGAGGGTCGGAAAGCCTGATGCTTTATGTCGGGCTGACCAATGTTCTGTTCCTCCTGCGCTACGCACTTGCGCGGCAGGGCGCACTGCGCAAGCAGCTTTACTTCCTTGTGTTGACCTCGCTCTTTGTGTTTTCCGCATTTCGCTATCAGGTGGGCTGCGACTGGTCTGGATATTATTATCAGTATCTAGCAGCCGGAAACTTCGATTGGTCATCTGTTACAAAAATTCGTGAGCCGATCTGGTGGGCAATTCTTGGCTGGATCCAGAGCATGGGTTTGCCCTACCCAGTTGCCAACATCGCCTCCAGCACAGTTTTTTTTCTGGGTGTCCACATTCTCGCGCGACGGCAGCCTGACCCTTTGGGATTTCTAGTACTGCTGTTTCCTATTCTGATCATCAACATGCCAATGTCTGGCATCCGCCAAGGCGCGGCAATCGGGGTTTTGTGCATTGCATTCGCGGCTTTCATTGATCGACGCCCTTTGTGGTTTGCGTTCTGGGTTGTGGTCGCCGCAGGATTTCACTCCAGTGCGCTAATCTTCATGTTGCTAGTACCCGTTGCAACGGGCAGCTACACTCGAGGTCGCTTGCTTCTTGCCGCATTTCTTGCTGTTCCTGGCGCTTTTTTTCTTGCATTAGGCGACGCCGCAGAAGTTGCCACCAATCGCTATGTCGGAACTAATATTGACGCTGCAGGGGCTATATTTCGCGTTGGAATTCTTGGCCTTTCAGCTTTGTATTTTTTTATGTTCCTGAGTAAAAAATGGCGGCAAACATGGCCGAACGATTACAGTCTTGCAAGTATTGGTGCGATCGGAATGGCGCTAACGCTTTTTCTCGTCCCGATCTCTACAGTCATAGGCGACAGGTTTAGTTACTACCTTATCCCGATCCAGGCGATGGTTTTTGCTCGACTCCCGTATTTGTCCTTCCGGACAAATACTGCGCTTCACACTGCTTTACCATATCTTGGACTATTGTTGGTTTTTACTGTCTGGTCACAGCTTTCTGGGCATTTCAAGCAATGCTACATTCCCTATCAAAGTTGGATCTTTGGTTTTCCAGGTAGCAACCCTCTCGGCTTCTGATTTTTATTCATCGTGATTGCAAATAGGTATTGAGTAATGAACATTCGAAAGACTGATTTTTCGGAGTTCTAGTAATTAAGCCTGATTGTTTTAACGATCATTGGTAAGCGTTCGCCCTGCCTGCTCTGTCGCTCTTAGAATGTGACCTGCCCCCCGAGGCTCCCTCATTCATAGTGAGAGTTTGCGGGTTTGGATTTCATATTCTTCATCGTCATTTTGGGCAAGCGCGTCGTGTGCGGTGCCCTCAAATTGCTCAAGCGCACGGCGCGCTTCAGCAGGTACTTGGTTTCCGAGTGATGAGTGCGGTCTGACGTTGTTGTAATCGTATCGCCAGAGAGCCAGCTTGCGGCGAGCATCATCCAAGGTGTCGAAGATCTCCTCGTTGAGCAGCTCGTCGCGCAGACGGCCGTTGAAGCTTTCGATGAAGGCATTCTGCTGCGGTTTGCCCGGATCGATATAATGCCAATCAACATCGTTATCGCCAGCCCACTTCAGGATCGCACGACTGGTGAACTCTGTGCCGTTATCACTGACAATACAGGCAGGCTTTCCATAAACGCGCACAAGCGCATCTAACTTGCGTGCCACCCTCGCACCTGAGATGCTGGTATCGGCCATCCGTTGCCCGACAGGGTATTGCAACGCAATGTCCCGAGAGGGATGCACAGGTTCTCACGGCAGCAGTCGTCATTCACTGCCAGCATGCGGAACTTGCGAGATGCGCCGAACGTATCAGACACAAAATCCAACGACCAACGCTCGCCTGGTCGCAAAGCCACAGGCATAGGTGTCCGCGATCCACGCGCACGTTTACGGCCTCTGCGCCGCCTGACACCCAGCTTTTCCTCGGTGTAGAGACGATACAGCTTCTTGTGATTCATAATCATGCCTTTGCGTTCCAACAGCACGCCAATCCGGCGATAGCCGAACCGACGCCGTTTGCTGGCAATCGCCTTCATCTCTTCGCGAACTTCAGGATTATCCGGCGGCTTGTCGTGCCGAACGGTCTTGGGATCGACACCGACCAGCCTGCACGCACGACGTTGCGAGATATCATGATCCCGCATCGCCTTGCGTGCTACAGCCCGTCGCACATTCGGTGTCGTCAGCTCTTTCCCAGCAAATCCTTCAGAACAACGTTATCGAGCATCGTATCGGCCAGCAGACGCTTCAGCTTCGCGTTCTCATCTTCCAGCGATTTAAGCCGGTGGGTGTCTGACACGTTCATGCCGCCATACTTGGCTTTGAGCTTGTAAAACGACGCCGGGCTCAGGCCATGCCTACGACACACCTCTGCCGTCGGCATCCCAGCTTCCTGTTCTTTGATCATCCCGATTATTTGGGCTTCGGTAAATCGGCTCTGTCGCATTTGTTTGCTCCTTCAAAGCTTGAGCAAACTCTACATTAAACTGAGGGAAGTTTCGGGGGGCAGGTCAGGTCGAAAAAAAACCAAAACCTGAACAGAGCTAACCTAAATTAGCGGACTCAATGGGGAGCAGGTCACTATCAGGTTGAGAAACAGTAAAAATATGACCTAACTTTGCCTGCTTCCTCAGTACCATAGTGCTTGAGCCGGTATGCCAGCACTATGTTAAAGCTGGATTAATTGAAAGAAAAAGGATCGTTTCTCAATCCCCATCCACAACCGCTCGAACACGTACCAGCCCTGTCAGCGGCGCGATAAGCGAGCCTACTGTGTCATTCCACCGCGTAATCGGGTCGTTGGTGACAAAGATGATATCCAATGGTGCCATCTTGAAATCTGTCGCGAGCACTAACGCCGTAGCTGACTTCAGATTGAACTGAAACACATCAAATCCTTGAGGGGTGGAGGGCGTGCGACGGAAGACAAAAATCCCGCGTGAATCTGCTCTGATACGGTCGATGCCGCCCACTTCAGCAAGCGTTTCCGTCAGAGAAACTGGTGCATTGGAGGGCAGCGGTATCTCTCTTGTGTCGATTTCCCCGAAGGTGAATATCTTGTTATCTCGGATTGGGGGGACGTTGATAACATCGCCATCTAGGATAATAGGGTTCTGACGCGCTGCGCCTTGGTCTACAAACGCCTTGAGGTTGACGTTATATGCTTTGCCCCGGCGGCGGATTGTGACATTTGCTAAATCCCCAGCTTCATCGATCCCCGCTTGGTTGAGGACATCCAGCAAGCGCAGCGGCACGTTCGTGATAGTTACCGGCCCAGGCGTCTCCACAACGCCGGTTATCGTTGCTTTCCTAGAACTGAAGCGTGAAACAGTCACCTCGACCTGTGGGTCTGCAATAAAGGTCCGAAGCTGTTTCGTTAAGTCCGCTCGAATTTCGGTCGCACTGCGCCCTGCGCCCCGGATGGCCCCCACAAAGGGGTAGAAGAACTGACCGTGCTCATTAACCACGATGCCTTGCTCAACATTGCCTGTCGCGCCTTCGGAAGCTCCTACGGCCTGAGTCCGCTCAGGGTTCGACCAGACCATAATTCGTAGCTCGTCGCCAGCCCCAACCCGATATGTATAAGGCGCTGGATCTCCGGGAGGGTTTGCCGGCTGCGTTTGATTGCTGAAGAATACGGGGGTGCGATACTGGGAGATATTCTCCGTCGTTATACGAACGACATTGATGTTCTGATCGACCAACTTCTCTTGAGGATTTTCGGAGATGGGAAACCGCATTTGCCCTGCGCATCCACTCAAAACGAGTATCATCGCCGCAAGCATCACTTTTGCTGCCTTGCGTTGTATTCCGTTCTGCATCGTGCCCCGCCCGCTTTTGTTGATCGTCAATATTTACATGCCTAGCTACTAGAGGACAGATATTGTTGATTAGTCCGCATCATGTCTGTTGCAAGGTATGCGATACTCAAACTGATAAATCCAGTTCCACAGTAAGAAAAATGGCCCCGCTTTTTAGATGTGCTTCGACGGCGGGAAAAATATTCAGGACACATTACTCCTCCGTAGAGTAATTGTAGTTGTAAGCACCGTAATGGTACCCATAACTCGTGCTATACTGGCCGTACCGGCTCTTGTTCATGTCATATTGGTTAATAATCGCACCTGCAGGTGTAATCCCTGCAAGCTCCAATCCTTTCAAAGCGGACTGCAGCTGCGGCTTAGTCGTCACCAGATGGCGAACCAGCATCAGTGTAATATCGGTTTTCTGACCGATGATCGCAGCATCCGTTACGGCAAGGATCGGCGGAGCATCGACGATGATCAAATCGTATTGTTCAGAGAGCACCGAAAGCAGGTCTAAAAAAGAGTTGCTTTCCAACAATTCCGCAGGGTTCGGAGGGCGGCTGCCAGTTCCGATAAAATCAAGGCCAGTTTTGGAGTCGGTATGTATCGCAGCCTGCAGATCAGCTTCGCCTACCAGTACCTGAGCAAGGCCTGCCTGCTTACTTGTGACCCCGAAATTGCGTCCTAGCTTGCCGCGCCGCATGTCGCCATCAATTAGCAGAACCCGTGTCCCGAGCGTCGCGTTAATCATAGCGAGATTCAGAGAAACAAAGGACTTACCGTCTGCAGGTGCGCATGACGTAATCATGAGCGTTTTGGCATTTCGGGCCGCTAGGGTGAACCTCATACCGGTGCGTAGCCCTCGAAAGGCTTCCACGGCGACATTGCTTGGCTCATGTCTGACCAGAGCATATGCTGGGATATCATTTCTGGCTCCCGCTAGTTTAGGCACTTTATTAACTGACCCCAGCACGGAGAGCCCCAGTTCTTCGACTTCGCGTGCATCTTCAATGCCTCGGCGCAAGAAATTGAGCCCGAAGACAAGTAGGACACCAAAAGCCAGCCCCCCAAACAGCCCACCAAGGGCGGGCATCTTCCGATTTGGTCCGACAAGACGGGCCACCTCAGCCGGCTCTAGCACGCGGATATTACCTACGGCACTGGCACGCAGCACGCGCAACTGTTCAGCGCGGGCGATCAATTGGCGCTCCAACTCGCGTGCGCTGACCATCCGCTCCTGCAATCGCGCAAACTCCTGCTCCGCGGCAGGCACATCCTGAAGGTCGGCACGCAGGTTATCGCGGCGGTTTTGCAACTGCGTACGCTCGGCCAGAAGTGACTGAT
>Ga0208018_100143_pt1 | contig 25137 bp, 26 predicted proteins | sample 31_taG_FD_184105 | JGI IMG/M metagenome (GOLD analysis project Ga0208018, IMG submission 184105) | Marine viral communities from the Gulf of Mexico - 31_GoM_OMZ_CsCl metaG (SPAdes) (version 2) | ecosystem: Environmental > Aquatic > Marine > Oceanic | place: Gulf of Mexico | collected 2015-07-12 | reverse complement strand
ATCGAAGTCGGCACCGTCTTCCCCACACGCGATATCCGCGCCGGGCTCTATATCGACCAGCTGCTGGGCAAGCACTTCGCGTTGCTTGGCTCCACCGGCACCGGCAAGTCGACCACAACCGCCCTGATGCTGCACCGGATTTGCGAGGCATCGCCGCAGGGGCACGTCATCATGATCGATCCGCATGGCGAATATGCCAGTGCTTTCGGGTCGAATGGCGCACTTCTCGATGTGGGCAATCTGCGGATGCCGTATTGGTTGATGAACTTCGAGGAGCATTGCGAAGTCCTGCTGACGAGCCGCGGTAACGACCGGCAGGTGGATGCGGACATCCTTGCCAAATGCCTCCACGCGGCGCGCAGCAAGAACCGGCTGGCCGAGAGCATCGGCAAGGTCACCGTCGATTCCCCGATACCCTACCTCCTGTCCGATCTTTCCGCCCAGCTGGTGAAGGAGATGGGCGATCTCGAGAAAACCAGCGGTATTGCGCCCTACATGCGGATCAAGACCAAGCTCGACGACCTGAAGACCGATCCGCGTTACCAGTTCATGTTCTCCGGCATGCTGGTGGGCGACTCGATGGGCGAGTTCCTCTCCCGCATCCTGCGCCTGCCGACCGATGGCAAGCCGATCTCCATCATCGACGTTTCGGGCGTGCCGTCGGACATCACCAGCACGGTTGTCGCGGTGCTCAGCCGGCTGGTGTTCGATTATGCCACCTGGGCGCGTGAGGAGCGCACGCGGCCGATCCTGCTGGTGTGCGAAGAAGCGCACCGGTACGTGCCGAACGAGAAGCACTTCGACGAATCTTCGGTCGGAAAGGTCCTCAGCCGGATTGCCAAGGAAGGCCGCAAGTACGGCATCGCGCTGGGTCTGGTGACGCAGCGCCCGTCCGATCTGGCCGAAGGCGTGCTCTCGCAATGCGGCACCATCATCTCGATGCGCCTCAACAACGAGCGCGACCAGGCCTTCGTGAAGGCGGCCATGCCCGAAGGTGCGCGCAGTTTCCTCGATACGATCCCGGCGCTGCGAAACCGCGAGTGCATCATCTGCGGGGAGGGGACCGCGGTGCCGATGCGCGTCACCTTCGACACGCTCGAAGTGGCGAAGCGTCCGGCCTCCGACGACCCGAGTTTCAGCGCCCTATGGCGCGAGACCGGCGGCGAGGAGGAAGCGATCGAGCGCATCGTCCATCGCTGGCGCAGCCACGGGTAAAACCTGCCCCTCGTCATTGCGAGGAGCGCGGCAGCGCGACTTCGCGACGACGATGGTCACGTACCTCGCGTATCGCCAAAAAGGTGGATGTGCAGCCGGTCCGACAGGCGGAAACCATGTTCGAGGCAGAGCGGCACCAGCCATTCCTGCCGGGCGCGCAAGGTCGCGCCGTCGGTGCCTTCTGCCATCAGGAACACGCGGCCGCGGGGCAGCGCATTGGCCCGCACGACCTCGCGGACTTCCTCGACATCGGCAGGTTCTGCGACCACGAACTTGAAGAACGCGCGCCCATCGCTGGCATAGCGGCGCAGCACGCCGGGCACGATCGCCAGCTCGCGGGCATTGCCCGAATGCGTCAGCTTGGGGCTGATGTTGAACTGGTCGACCCACACTTCGAGCTTGGGCGGGGGGAAGGCGGTGCCGTTGGTTTCGATTTCCACGGTCATGTCGGGCAGCGCGGCGAGCAGCTGCGCCAACCCAGCCGCCTGCAACATCGGCTCGCCCCCGGTTACCACCAGTCGCCGCTGGCCGAGCGCGGCGATCCGCGCGGCGACGTCCTCCACCTCCAGCGTGACCTGATTGGCCTTGCGGTCGAACGTCTCGCCCGAACGATGCGGGCGCTCGTCGCCTTCGAAATGCCAGGTATAGGCCGTGTCGCACCACACGCAGGCGAGGTTGCAGCGCGACAGGCGGACGAACGCGGTCGGTTCGCCCGCGCTCGGCCCTTCGCCCTGTACGGACGCGAAAATCTCCGGCCCGCCGGTATCGTCGGTAGCGAGGACGAGATTCATACGAGGCGGTCCCTGACACACCTGACACAGTGTCCAGCGGCGAAAAAACGTCTCGCCCCGCAGGCCTGTCGAATGCGGGTAGGGGAGGCTGTGGGAAGGGCGGTCATCTGATGGTCATGGCAGAAATGCTGGCAGTAGGAAATTCGCCGTTCGTCGCGCGAGAGAACCTAGCCGGACGCACGGTCAGTCCCATTGCGCGGGGTCCAGCGCCAGCAGCGTTGCCAGTTGCTCGTAGAGCGCGGGCATCTGGTCGCGCATCGCGCGCGGCCGTTCGAAGAAGGTGACGATGGCTTCGGCGAAGAATTCCTGATGGCTGGTTGCCCCGTACGGGTCGATCAGCGTGGGCTCCCCGTGTTGAACCCGCTGGACCTGGTTCTGAAAGGCATCGAGCATGGCCTTTTCCCACCCCGCATAGGCCTGCCCCTTGCGTAGCAACGGTATGCCGTTGGTGTGGCCTGAGAGGCCATCCAGCTGGTGCGCGAATTCGTGAATCACCACGTTGTGCCCGTCTTCGGCGTCCAGCCCGCCGTGCAGCGCGTGGTCCCATGACAGGATCACCGGGCCGCGTGCCCAGCTCTCACCCAGCGTCGCGTGGCTGTTCTCGTGGACGAGCTGGCCGTCGTGCGTGTTGCGGTTGGTGAGAAAGGCTGACGGGTAGATCAGCACGTTCCTGAGCGTATCGTACCAGACCGGGCTGTTGACGATCAGCAGGCAGGCCTGCGCTGCGATGGACAGCCGCATGTCGTCGGTGACTTCGAGCCTGTTCTGGCCGCGAAAGGTGATCTGGTCGAGGAAGAGGTTGATCTTCCCTTCAAGGCTCGCCCGGATGGACGCAGGCAGTCGACGCACCAGCGGCACCAGCCTTTCGACCGTCGCCCGCTGCTCCGGCGAAAGCGATGACGCCATTATTCGCTCGCGCCTCCGCTGCTTCAGATGGCGGTGGAAGAGCAGGAATGCGGCAAAGAGCACCGCGGTGCCAAGAATGATCCAGGGGGCCATTTGGCAGAAGTAAGGTCGCCGTCACCGCTTTGGTAGGAGGTGCAATTTCCCATCTGACCGTAGTGTGCGGCAGGACGCTGTGGATCGCCGCCGATCAGATAGACAGGCTGGCGTAGTCGAACCGGTCTGGCGCGACGCCGGAAACGGTTGCGTAATGCCCTTCGAAAGGGTGGCCGAATCGATAGTCGATGCCGATCCGTCCCAGCGGATCGACCCAGATGCGCTCTATCTCCAACCCGGCTTTCCATGCATCGAGCGGGGTTTCCTCATCGTCGCCGAACCACTCGTCGCGCCACTTGGGATAAAGATACTCGCCCGCGCAATCGGCAGCCTCGCGTGCAACGCGCGGCGCGTTGGCCCGCATGGCCAGGAAATGCTGCGCGGCCTTCTTCAGCCTGCCCTTGGTGGGCTTGTCACCATGCAGGATCAGTGTGACCTGCCCGCCATGCATTGCGTCCACCGGCCAATCGACCGCGCCGGCATAGCAATTGGGCCGATGGCGATCCTGCTCCAGCCGCCCGATCTCCGGGTGCTCGAACTCAGTCGGCGGTGGCGGGAAGAGCCTGTCGATTGCGAAGCCGATCAGGCTCATTCCGACTTACCCCAGCCGTGCCAATGCGTGCCGCAGCCGGTCGATCTCGCTGGCGTGGAAGGCGGCGTCGGCCTTGGCCTTCTCGACCGCTTCGGGCTTGGCCTTTTCGACGAAGGAGGGGTTGGAGAGCCGCTTGTCGAGCGATCCGAACTCCTTCTGGCTCGCCTCCATCGCCTTCGTCAGGCGGGCTTTCTCTGCCTCGACGTCGACGTGGCCTTCCAGCGGGATGATGAATGCGTCGTCGCCTGCGGCGACCTGCATCGCCGGGCCTGCAGGAGCCTCTTCGCCCAGATGCAGCGGAGTGAGGCGGGCGAGCCGTTCGATCGCCGCCGCGCTGCGTTCGACCACGCGGGTGCCGAGCGGGGACGGGGCGGGCAGCCACGCTTCAAGCTTTGCGCCCGGCGCGATGCCCAGCTCGTTCTTGGCTCCGCGAACTGCGGTGGTGAGCGCGATGACCCAGTCAATCGCGGCGACCGCGTCGGTATCGAGCTCGGCCTGCGGCTCGGGCCATGCGGCCAGCATCAGTTCGTAGGGACGCTCGCCGCCCTGGAACTCGGCCTGCGCGTGCCACAGCTCTTCAGTGACGAAGGGCATGAAGGGGTGCAGCATGACGAGGATCTGGTCGATCGCCCAGCCGGCGACCGCGCGGGTTTCTGCGGCGGGCGAAAACTCCCTCCCTCCTTCAGGGGGGAGGGTCGGGGAGGGGGGCTCTGCCGCTTCGGCCCCACCCCCAACCCCCTCCCCTGAAGGGGAGGGGGCTTGAGAGGAAAACACTGGCTTGATCAGTTCGAGATACCAGTCGCAGAACCGATCCCACACGAAGTGGTAGATCGCGTTGGCGGCGGCATCGAAGCGCAGGTCGGCCAGCGCCTTCTCGATCGTCGCCTTGGTCTCGATCACCTCGCCGATGATCCACGAATTGACCGCCAGGCGCGCGTCGGGCGCAGCGATGGACTTCGATGCGCCGATGCCGTTGGTCTGGCAGAACCGGACCGCGTTCCACAGCTTGGTCGCGAAGTTGCGATATCCCTCGACCCGCTTCTCATCCATCTTGATGTCGCGGCCCTGGCTTTCCATCGCCGCCATGAAGAAGCGCAGCGCATCCGCGCCGTACTGGTCGATCAGGATCAATGGATCGACCACGTTGCCCTTCGACTTGCTCATCTTGGAGCCGTCGGCGGCGCGCACCAGGCCGTGGAGATACAGCTTCTCCCAAGGCTTCTGCCCGGTGTTGAAATAGCCCGCCATCAGCATCCGCGCGTCCCAGAAGAACAGGATGTCGAAGCCGGAGATCAGCAGATTGTTGGGGTAGTGCCTGGCGAACAACGAAGCCCCCTCCCCTTGCGGGGAGTCGTAGACGGGCCCTTGGCCCTGCGGGTTGGGGGAGGGGGGTGCCGCGCCAGCGGCAGCTTGCGCTGCCGCCCCCTCACCCTGAGCGCCTGACGGCGCTCTTCCCTCTCCCGCAAGGGGAGAGGGGGTTTGGTCCGGCCACCCCAGCGTGGCGAAGGGCCACAGGGCGCTGGAGAACCACGTGTCGAGCACGTCTTCATCCTGCACCAGCACGACGCCCGGCCCGGCGAGGCTCTGCGCGGCTTCGGCGCTTTCGGCGACGATCACGCGGCCATCATCGGCGTACCAGGCCGGAATCCGGTGGCCCCACCACAGCTGGCGCGACACGCACCACGGCTGGATGTTCTCCATCCAGTTGAAGAAGGTCTTCTCCCACGTCTTGGGGACGATCTCGACTTCGCCCGAACGCACCGCTTCGATCGGCTTCACCGCGAGCTTTTCGGCATCGACATACCACTGGTCGGTCAGCCACGGTTCGATCACCACGCCGCCGCGGTCGCCGAAAGGCGTCGCGATCTGGCGCGGTTCGGCGTCGTGTTCGACTTCCTCGCCCTTCTTGGTCTTGGCGATGTGCGGGATCAGGAAGCCATCGTCCTTCATCCGCGCGACGACCGCTTCGCGTGCGCCGTTCAGCTCGTCGCGGCGGAAGCGGTGGAGGCCGATGAATTCCTCTGGCACCAGGCCATCGGCGGTCTGCACGACATCGCCGTTTTCATCGAGCATGTTGAGCATTTCGGCGGGCTTGAACCCTGCGCGCTTGCCGACCTCGAAATCGTTGAAGTCGTGCCCGGGGGTAACCTTCACCGCGCCGGTACCCAGCTCGGGGTCGGCGTGCTCGTCGGCGACGATGGGAATGCGGCGGCCGGTGATCGGCAGGATCACGTACTTGCCGACCACGCTTGCGTAGCGATCGTCGGTGGGATGCACAGCCACCGCCATGTCGGCCAGCATGGTTTCGGGCCGCGTCGTGGCGACCACGATATAATCTTCCCCGCTATCGAGTGTCGCCCCGTCGGCGAGCGGGTATTTGAAGTGCCAGAAGCTGCCCGCGATCGTCTGTTGTTCGACTTCCAGATCGGAGATCGCGGTCTTCAGTTTCGGGTCCCAGTTCACCAGCCGCTTGTCGCGGTAGATCAGGCCGTCGTTGTAAAGATCGACGAAGGTCTTGGTGACGGCCTTGCTGAAATGATCGTCCATCGTGAACTGTTCGCGGCTCCAGTCCATCGAACAGCCCAGACGGCGCAGCTGGCCGGTGATCGCGCCGCCGCTCTCCGCCTTCCAGTCCCACACCTTCTGGACGAATTCCTCGCGGCTGTAGTTGGTGCGCTTGTCCTGTTGCGCTTCCAGCTGGCGCTCGACCACCATCTGCGTGGCGATCCCGGCGTGGTCCATGCCCACCACCCAGAGCGCATCCTTGCCGCGCAGCCGTTCGTAGCGGACCACGATATCCTGCAAGGTATTGTCGAGCGCATGGCCGATATGCAGGCTGCCGGTGACGTTGGGCGGCGGGTTGACGATGGTGAAGGGCTCGGCATTGGGCCGCTCGGGCCGGAAGCAGTTGTTGCGTTCCCAGTGCGCGTACCAGCGCGCTTCGATATCGGCGGGGTCGAAGGTGGTCGAGAGCGTGTTCGTCATGGCGAATCCCATAAGCAGGCCGCCGCACGCTTGTCACCCGCTCCCGTAACGCGATTCTTTGTCATCCAATGGCTTGTGATGGCGTCGCTTTGCCCGCATAGCAGCCGCAATGGGGACCGCAGCGCAGTATACGCTCGAAGAAAACGACGATGGGCGCACCGTGCTCCGGCTCGCCGGGCCGTACCTGCTCTCCAACCTGAGCCAGATCGACAGCGAGCTGCGCAAGCTCGACGCGGAATATGACGCGGTAGATTTGGCCGACGTGACTGAGATCGATACGGTCGGCGCGTGGTTTGCCTGCCAGCTCGCGCGCAAGAACTCGGTCGAGGTAATCAACGCGAGCGAGCGGGCCGAACGGCTGATCGACGCAGTCGGCGACAGTGACGGCGATACGCCGATCGACGCGCCCCGCCTGCCGCTGTTCCAGCGCGTGTCCGAATCGATGGGCACCAAGATATTCGACGCCGGATACGGTGTCCGCAACGTCGTCGGCTTCATGGGGCAGGTGCTGCTGGGCTTTGCGGCGCTGGCGCGGCATCCCCGCCGGTTCCGCTATCGCGCGCTGGTTTCGCAGGTCGAAAAGGTCGGCGTGAACTCGCTGCCGATCATCGGCCTGATGAGCTTCCTGATCGGGATCGTGATCGCGCAGCAGGGGGCGGTGCAGCTCCAGGCATTCGGGGCCGAATCGCTGACGGTGAACCTTGTCGGGCGGATTACCTTGCGCGAACTGGGCGTGCTGATGACCGCGATCATGGTTGCAGGCCGCTCGGGCAGCGCTTTTGCCGCGCAGATCGGGACGATGAAGCTGACCGAGGAGATCGACGCGATGCGCACGATCGGGATCGCGCCGGTCGAGGCGCTGGTGATCCCGCGGATACTCGCCTGTGTGTTCATGATGGTGCTGCTGGGCTTCTATGCCTCGATCATGTCGATCATCGGCGGCGCGGTCATCGCGGACCTGATGCTGGATATCCCGTTCTGGACGTTCCTCTATCGTATCCAGGAAGTCGTGCCGACGTACGACCTGTGGGTCGGCCTGATAAAGGCACCGGTCTTCGGCCTGATCATCGCGCTGTCGGGCTGCTATCAGGGGATGCAGGTCCATGGGAATTCCGAGGAAGTCGGCCAGCGGACGACCAAAGCAGTGGTCCAGTCGATCTTTACCGTCATCGTGCTCGACGCATTTTTCGCGGTGTTCTTCACCAAGGTAGGCTGGGGATGAACCGTCTGGTCGAAGAGATTTTCGGCGACGAGAAGCCGGAGCGTCACGAGCGGTTTCGGGGCAAGTATCCCGTGCGCGTGCGCGGTCTGGCCAACAGCTTCGGCGACCAGACGATCCACAAGGATCTCGATCTCGATGTAAAGCGCGGCGAAATTCTCGGCGTGGTCGGCGGGTCGGGCACCGGCAAATCGGTGCTGATGCGCTCGATCATCGGTCTGCAGCAGCCCGATGCCGGCCAGATCGAGGTGTTCGGCCAGTCGATGACCGACGCCGAGCCAGACGAGGCACTGGGCGTGCGCAACCGCTGGGGCGTACTGTTTCAGGGCGGGGCGCTGTTCTCCACCCTGACCGTGGGCGAGAACGTGGAAGTGCCGATCAAGCAGTTCTACCCCGACCTCGATCCCGAAGTGACGCACCAGATCGCCCGCTACAAAGTCGTGATGTCGGGCCTGCCCGAAGAGGCGGCGAACAAGTATCCGTCCGAGCTGTCGGGCGGCATGCGGAAGCGCGCCGGGCTGGCGCGCGCGCTGGCGCTCGATCCCGAACTGCTGTTCTTGGACGAGCCCACGGCCGGGCTCGACCCGATCGGTGCGTCGGCGTTCGACCAGCTGACCCGCAGCCTCAAGGAAACGCTGGGGCTGACGGTGTTCCTGATCACGCACGACCTCGATACGTTGCACGAAATCTGCGACCGGGTTGCGGTTCTGGCAGACAACAGGGTGATCGCGGTCGATACCGTGCCCAACCTGATGAAGCTCGACCATCCGTGGATTCAGGAATACTTCAACGGGCCGCGCGGGCGTGCCGCTCTGACCGCGCAAGCGCTCGACGAATTGCGTAAACACATGGATCTGCCGATCGCTGCGGCGACGGTCAAAGCGTTGGACAAGTCCGACGAAGACGAGGCATAGGCGTAAATCTATGGAGACACGGGCCAATCATGTCTGGGTGGGGGCGGTCACGCTCGTGCTGCTCGCCGCGCTGGCGCTGTTCATCGTGTGGATCGCGCGGCTGGGCGAAAGCGACCGCAAGGAATACGACATCTTCTTCAAACAGTCGGTCGCCGGGCTCGCCGAAGGCAGCCAGGTCTCCTTCGCGGGCGTTCCCGTGGGCCAGGTGCGCAAGATCGTGCTGTGGGACAAGGACCCCGAATTCGTTCGCGTTCGCGTGGCCGTGAAGACCGATGTGCCCGTACTGGTGGGCACCACCGCGACCGTGCAAAGCTCCTTCACCGGCGTGTCGACCATCATGCTCGACGGCGCGCGCAAGGGCCGTCCGCCGATCGATTGCGATACCACCGCGTGCCCCAACGGCGTGCCGGTCATCCCGCCCAAGGCGGGTGGTTTCGGGGAAATCCTTGCCAATGCGCCGCTCCTGCTCGAACGGCTGGCGACGCTGACCGAGCGGCTGACGATGGTGCTGTCGGACGACAACCAGAACCAGTTGAGCGCGATCCTGCGCAATACCAACGAGATTTCGCGCAACGTGGCCAATGCTTCGCCGCAGTTGCAGGGCACTCTCGCCGAGCTGCAGGTCACCTTGCGCGAAGCGAGCGAGGCGCTCGACGCGTTCGAGCAGGCGACCGATTCGACCAACGAGCTGATCAATCGCGAAGGCGAGTCGATCGCGGACGAACTGCGCAAGACGCTGCAGAAGGCGAACAAGACCGCCGAGACGCTCAACGCGACGCTCGAACAGGCGCAGCCTGCCGTTCGCACGCTCAACGATCGTACGCTGCCGGCGGCGAACACGACATTGGAAGACCTGCAGGCGACCAGCCGGTCGCTGCGCGAACTGACCGAGCGGCTGGAAGACAAGGGCGCGAGCGACCTGATCTCCTCGCCCAAGCTGCCCGACTACGAACCCGAGGATTGAGAGCGATGAACCTTTCCCGCCTGGCGATCTTGCGCCTTCCGGTTCTTTTGGCCGCTCCGCTCTTGCTGGCGGGCTGCATCAGCTTCGGCGAAGACCCGCCGCCCGCGCTGCTGACGCTGACCCCCGAGGCACCTGTTTCGAGCGGCAGCGGCGTGACCGCGGAGGCGACGAGCGCGCTGACTGTGATGCGTCCGCAGGTGCCCGGCAGCCTGGGTGTGACGCGCGTGCCGGTGCAGGTCGATGCGTCGACCATCGCCTATCTGAAGGATGCCGTGTGGGTCGACCGCCCGGCCAAGCTGTTCCAGCAGCTGCTGGTGACCACGATCCGCCAGCGGACCGGTCGCTTGGTGCTCGACGATGTCGAAAGCCGCAGCGGCACCGACGTGACGCTGCGCGGTACCCTGCGCGATTTCGGCTACGATGCGCGCACCAACTCGGCCGTCGTGACCTACGAAGCGATCCGTGAGAGCAACGGACGTCTCGAGACGCGGCGCTTTACGGCCAGCGTGCCCAATGTCGCCGCCCAAGCTGCGCCGGTCGGCGCTGCGCTGAACGAGGCGGCCAATCAGGTCGCCATCGACGTGGCGGCGTGGGTCGGCGGATAGCGCTGAGGCCTAGTTTGCAGCCCGTGCGGCGCTGGCGAAGGTCAGCGCGCGGGTAAAGTCGGCTTCGCGCTCGTTCCGGCGGGCCAGGGCTTCCTCGTCCGTACCCCACCTTTCGGCCTGCCAGTCCTGTTCGAGGTTGGCCGCCGACCACATCGCCGCGTGATCCGCATCCTCGCGCAGCCCCGCCAGCGCGACGCACAGCGACGCGGCGAGCGAGGCAGCGGTGTCGAGCCCGGCGAGGACGAAGGGGCTCTCCCCCTCCAACCGCTGCCGCAGTGCGCCCAGGCTTTCCTCCGATTGTGGCCGGTGCAGGATGCCGTGCGTGCGGGTGAGGGCGATGCCATGCTCGGCTTCGATTCCCGCGACGATCGGCTCCCACACCTCGTTCTGTCGCCGGGCGACGGGTTCGTCGGGCTCGGCGCGGTAGCAGAGCGTGTCGCCATCGGCGAAGCCGAGCAGCCGTGTGATGACCGGCTCTGGCTCGGCGGAAATCGTGTCTATGGCGCGGTCCGCAAGATCGCGCAGCGGCAGATGCTCGGGCTGCACCTCTTGCGGAGCGTCGGCCCATTCCGCGCGCAGCAATTCGCCCAGTGCCTTCGTCGGCACGATCTGCGGCGCGCCCGCGCGGGTCTTCACCGCTCGTCCGTCGAGCGAGACCTGCCACCCGCCAGCGGCCTCGCTCAGCTCGGCATTCTTCCAGAAACGTTTCACTTGCTTTCGCGCTTCCAGTGTTTCGCAAGCAGCACCGGCACTGCGAAGAACAGCAGCGGACCTGCCACGAACAGGATCGGCCCCAGCGCTCCACCCTCGATCCGGCCGACCACCATCATCGCCCCGGTGAAGGTCACGAAGATGCCCAGCAGACGAATGAACTGGAGCGTCCAGTAACGGCGCGCCGCGATCGACTCCGCGCGCTCGGCTTCGGTACTATCGCTCAAGCAGGATCTCCGTCAGTTGTGCGGGGCTTTGCGCCACCGCGACAGCGCCCGCGCGCAGCAGCTCATCGGGCTCGTGGTAGCCCCAGGCGACCCCTATGGGCGTCGCGCCGGCGGCTTTCGCCATCTCGATATCGAAGCTGGTATCGCCGATCATCACCGTATCGGCGGGCGCGGCCCCACATTCGACGAGCGCCGCTTCGAGCATGGCAGGATGCGGCTTCGAGGGATGCCCGTCGGCGGTCTGCAGGCTGGTGAACAGCTTGGCGAGGCCGTTCGCTGCCAGCGTTGCGGTGAGCCCGCGATGCGATTTGCCGGTGGCGACCGCGAGCATCCAGTCCGCATCGTGCAGCGCGTGCAAGGTTTCGCGGATCCCATCGTAGAGGACCTCACGCAGCGCGCCGCTCTCGCGCGTGGCGCGGAAATGCGCCTTGTAGGCTTCGACCACAGCGGCTCTCGCGTTCTTCTCCGTGTCGGGAGCAAGGTGCATTACCGCCTGCGGCAGGCTGAGGCCGACGATCCGGCGCACAGCATTGCGGTCGGGGGCGGGCAGACCGGCCTCGGCAAAGGCGGCCTCCATCGAATCGCACACCGCTGCCTGCCCGTCGACCAGCGTGCCGTCGCAATCGAACACTGCGCAGCGCATCAGGCGAGCCCTCGCATCAGCGTGGCGATGGCGCCATTGCCGTTCGCTTCATGCCCGGCGGCGATCGTCTGGCGTTCGGACGCGCTCCGTTTCTGCGACAGTTTGAGGGTGGGGCGCCACGCCTGCACTTCCAGCTCGAAACCTACGATGCCCCGGAACAGCTTGCTCCACATGGCTTCGCTCGATTCCTCGGCGCGCCATGGCTCGCCCTCGACGCGGCTCTCGAACTTGGCGATCACGGCGTGGAGGAAGGCTTCGAGCCCCTCGTCCGCCATCCGCCGCACGCGGCCTTCCATCTCGAGCGCGACGTAATCCCACGTCGGCACCGTATCGCGGTTGTCGTACCAGCGGGGCGAGACATAAGCGTCGGGGCCGTTGACCGTCACCAGCGCGGTCGCACCGTCGAGATGGCGGGTCAGAGCGTTGCCGCGTGCGAGGTGAAACTGCACCGCGCCGTCTCCGGTCGAGAGCAGCGGCGTGTGCGCCACGCGCGGGCCGTCGGGAGTCGTCAGGAACACCATTCCGAAGCCGATCTGGTCGATCAGCGTCTCGAACAGCTGGCGATCATCGGAACGGAACAGCGGGTTGGGGTGCATCAGCGCTTGCCCCCACCTTTGCCTTTCGGCTTGCCCTTGGCGCGGGCCCTCGCCTTTGCGGCGGGCTTGGAGACGGTGCGCGAACGCCGCTCTCCCCGGCGAGCCTTGCGGTACTGCTTGGCGTGCTGCTTTGCGTCCTGCTTCTTTTCCGCCCTGGTCTTGGGCGGGGCCTCTTCGCGCAGCGGCTCGGCATCGCTCAGCGACAGGTCGAAGCCCATCTGCTCCATCGTCGTGGCGAAGTGTTCGGGCAACTCGGCGGTGACGTCCAGCTGCCCGCCGCCGGGCTGGCTGATGATCAGGCGGCGCGCGTGGAGGTGCATCTTGCGGCTGATGCTGCCGGTCAGGAAGGCTTCCTGACCGCCATACTTGCCGTCGCCCACGATCGGGTGGCCCATCGCCGCGCAATGGACGCGCAGCTGGTGGGTGCGCCCGGTCAGCGGCTCGAGTTCGAGCCAGGCGGCGCGATTGCCCGCGCGCTCGACCACGCGATAGCGCGTCTTGGCGGGCTGGCCGTCCTCCATGTCGACATGCATCTTCTCGCCGCCGGTGCCCGGCTGCTTGGCCAGCGGCGCGTCGATCTCGCCGGCATGCTGTTCGGGCACGCCGACCACCAGCGCCCAGTACACCTTCTTGGCGCTGCGACCGGAGAACCGCTTGCTGAATGCCGCCGCGCTGCCCGGCGTGCGCGCGATCAGCAACACGCCGCTGGTGTCCTTGTCGAGCCGGTGGACGAGGCGGGGGCGGGGGCCGTCGCCTTCTACAAACGCGTCGAGCAACCCGTCGACATGGCTGTACGTCTTGCTGCCGCCCTGCGTGGCGAGGCCCGCCGGCTTGTTGAGCACGATCGCGGCGGACGTCTCCTTGATGACCATGCCGAGCGCCTGTGCGCGCTGGTCTTCGGTCAGCTCGGGGCGCTTGCGCGGAGCCTTGGCCCGTTCGGGGTTGCCCGGCGGGATGCGCAGGACCTGGCCGGTGGTCAGGCGGTCGTCCGGCTTGGCGCGCGACCCGTCGACCCGGACCTGGCCGGTGCGCGCCCAGCGGGCGACGGCGGCAAAGCCGACTTCGGGCAGGTGCCGCTTGAACCAGCGATCGAGGCGGATGCCGTCATCGTCTTCGGCAACGGTATATTGCCTGACCTCTCCCTTCGCGGGGCGCTGTTGGTCGTCGGTCATGGCTCAGAATACTCTTGTCAGGGTGAGGCCGCAGACCAGCGCGAAAATCGACGCGACGACCGAGGCCAATATGTAGACCAGCGCGATCCCCATGCGCCCGTCCTCGATCAGCAACCACGTTTCGAGGCTGAAGGAGGAAAACGTGGTGAAGCCGCCAAGCAGGCCGACGCCCAGCATCAGCCGTGCGTGCTGTTCGAACTCGCCGCCGAGGCCGCGCGCAAGGCATCCGACGAGCAGGCCCATCGCGAGCCCGCCGATGGTGTTGGCGGCAAGCGTCGGCCAGGGAAAGCCGCCCATCGGCGGAATCCCGACCCATGAGGTGATGGCACGCCCGAGTTGATAGCGCAGCACCGCGCCCGTCGCGCCGCCGACGGCGACGCCCAGGGATGCGGCAACGGGGGAAAGACTGGTCATTTTCACGCGCGACCCTATAGTGGCTTGTGCGCCGCGCCAAGCGGCCATCCACGCCCATCGGTGCGATATGGGCGGGTTTTTCTTGCGCGCCGGGCCCGATTTGCCTATAAAGCGCGCAACGGAGCTGGCCGCATCCCTCTTTTCGGGGCGTTGCCGGCCTCTTCCACGTTATAATTCCGGGCCTTTCGCGCTTCATCTCGCGAATCGCAAGGCTATGAACTGAAAGGCGTTAGACCAGTATGCAAATCATCGTGCGCGATAATAATGTCGACCAGGCGTTGCGGGCTCTCAAGAAGAAGCTGCAGCGCGAAGGCGTCTATCGCGAGATGAAGCTGCGTCGCCACTACGAAAAGCCCAGCGAAAAGCGCGCCCGTGAAAAGGCTGCTGCCGTTCGCCGTGCACGCAAGATGGAACGCAAGCGCGCCGAGCGCGACGGTCGCTAGAACGTAGGCCGGGGCTGGCCTGTTCGCTACGCCCTGCCAAACCTCAGTCTTGAACTGACGAACGGCTTGCGCCAGATGGTCGCGAGCCGTTTGGCGTATCAGGCCGACACGAAACTTTCTCTCCAGAGCCTTTCAGGATCCAGTCGATGACAGAAATCACGCGCGTTCCCCTCCGCCCGATTGCGAAGGGCTCGCTGGCCAAACTGTGGATCGGTGTGATCGTGGCTGTCGCGCTGGCGGTGCTGCTCGCGTGGAGCCTTGCTCCCAAGGGCGTCGAAGTGACCGTGCTTGAGGCTGGTTCGGGGCCGAGCCCGAGCGCGGGCGACGTGATTTTCGTCAATTACACCGGCAAGCTGGAAGACGGGACCGTGTTCGACCAGTCGCAGCCGCTTCCGCTGCCGCCGCAGGCGCAGGGCCTGTTCCCCGAAGGCAACCCGCTGCCGCTGGACAACATGATCCCCGGGTTCGTCGAAGGCGCCACGAAGATGCAGAAGGGCGGCAAGTACAAGCTGCGCATCCCCGCCAACATGGCGTATGGCGACGAGGAAAAGACCAACCCGCAGACCGGTGAGGTCGTCATTCCCGCGAACAGCGACCTGATTTTCGATGTGGACATGATCGATTTCATGACCCGCGCCGAATTCGAACGCCGCGTGCAGGTGATTACGCAGATGATGCAGCAGCAGGGCGGAATGATGGGCCCGGCTGACGGAGCCGCTCCGCCCCCGCAATAGGGCGCGATCGTCTCGCCGGAAGCCTGGGGGAGGGCATGATGGAAGACGAAACGTTCGAGGATACCGGGGCGGGCGAAGACGCCGCTCGCCACCGGGTCGAAACCGTCTGGCCGTTACGCCCATGGATTTCGGCCGGATTGCTCGGCCTCGCCGGGCTGGCGATCCATTTCCTCATCGACCAAGCCAACGACAGCGGCCCGCGCATGGCTGCGGCAGCGTTCATCGCTTTTGCTGCCGGTGCCTTCGTTTTCACAATGGAGCGCTGGCGACTGCTCGCGCCCGCACTCTTCTCGCTCGTCACCGGGCTCGTCGTCGGCGGGCTGACCTGGCGCGCGGTCGGCGCGGGCAATGATATCGCGGACAGCGGCTATGCGTTGGCGGCGGGGGTGTTCGCCTGCCTGCTGGCGGTGCCGCTGTTCCAGGCCGATTTCCTGCGCCACCGGATGCGGACCGATTATCGCGACATCCACTATTTCGTGTGGACCGACGCGATCACGGGCGCGGGTGCCATCGCCTTCATGGGGATTTCGTGGCTGCTGATCTGGCTGGTCGCGTCGCTGCTCGACCTCGTCGGCATTCCGCTGCGCGACTTGATCCAGAAGGACTGGTTTGCGGCGCTGTTGATCGGCCTGACGCTGGGGGCGGGGCTGGGCACGCTGCGCAACCAGCTGAAGATCATCGGCACACTGCAATCGGTAGTGCTGCTGGTGCTTTCCATCCTCGCACTGCCGCTGGCGGTGGCCATAGCCGTGTTCCTCGGCGCGGTGGTCGTTTCGGGGCCGAGCGTGCTGTGGAACGCGACCGACTCTGCGACCCCGGTGCTGCTCTCCATCGCAATCGGAGCCTACGTGCTCGCCAATGCGGTGCTGCGCGACCGGGACGAGGATATGGTCGGCGGGCCGGTGCTCAAATGGTCGGGCTACGCGCTCGTGCTCGGCATCCTGCCGCTGACGGTGTTTGCCGCGATCAGCACCGGCGCGCGGATCGACCAGCACGGCCTTTCGCCCGAGAGGTTGTGGGCGCTGTGTTCGATTATCGTCGCGGTGGCATTCGGGCTCGCCTATTTCGTCGATGCAGTACTGGGCGCGCGCGGAAGCTGGCGCGAGCGGTTGCGCGCGTCGAACCTGCGGCTGGGGCTGGGCACGGCGCTGTTCGCGCTGTTCCTCGCGCTGCCGATCCTCAATTTTGGCGCGACCTCGACCAGTGACCAGCTCGCGCGGCTGGAGAGCGGCGCGATTTCGGCGAAGGAGTTCGATTTCAGCGCGCTCAAATGGGATTTCGGCGAGCCGGGGCGCAAGGCGCTCGACCGGCTGGCCAAGTCGAACGACGCGGCAATCGCCAAGGGCGCGCGGCAGGCGCAATTGCAGGAAACCCGCCCCTATCGCTGGGCCGGTGAGAGGCAAGCGCCGGAGTCTCTTTCGATAACGTGGCAGGGCGGGGACGACGCGCTCCGTTTGTCGGTCGAGGACTATCTTCTGGCCAATCGGAACATGTGCGGCTCCGAGGGGCCTTGCGCTGCAATCGCAGCGGGTACGCTTCCGTCGGGCGATCGCCTGGTGCTCGTCACTGGCGTCTCCAACCCTCAGTATCTGGGTGTCGCCGAAGATGGAGACGTCACCCGATATTATGCAAGGCAAGGTCGGTTAGTGGAAGAACCCTTCGAAATCGCCGTTGATTTGGACGAACCCGGCCGTGAGGGGCCTCCCGAAGCGGAGATCCGCCCTTTCGAAGGTCGCCAGCTCTATGTCGATGGCAAGCCGGCGGGCGAACCCTTCGAGTGACGTTTAAAGCCGTACTCCTGCTTGATGCTGCGGTGCGGCGCGGCTAACGCATCCTTCATGTCAATCACTCGCGAAGAAGTGGCCAAGATCGCGAGCCTCGCGCGCATCCGCATGGATGACGCGGAGCTCGATCGCATGGTCCCCGAACTCAACAACATCCTGGGCTGGGTCGAGCAGCTGGGCGAGGTCGATACCTCGCAAGTCGAGCCGATGACTGCCGTGATCCCGCAAGCGATGCGTCTGCGCGACGACGAGGTCGATGCCGACCCTCTGACCGCCGGTGGCCGGCGCGAGGACGTGCTCGCCAATGCGCCCGCTGCCGAGCACGGATTTTTCGGCGTGCCCAAGGTGATCGAGTGACCTTGCGCCTTCCAGCCGCACCTGCACCTGCCCCACATACGTTCGTGCTGAGCTTGTCGAAGCACGTCAGCGCCCACGCCCTTCGACAGGCTCAGGGCGAACGGAGTTTGATTTGACCGACCTTACCAATCTCGGCGTCAAGGCCATCCGCGACGGGGTCGCCAAGGGCGATTTCACCGCGCGCGAAGTGGCCGAAGCGTTCAACGCCAATGTCGCCGCCGCGAAGGACTTGAACGCCTTCATCGTCGCCACGCCTGAAAAGGCGCTCGAAGCCGCAGACGCAATCGATGTCAAACGTGCCAAGGGCGAAGAGCTGGGCAAGATGGGCGGCGTGCCCATCGGTATGAAGGACCTGTTCTGCACCGATGGCGTGCAGACCACCGCCGCCAGCCACATCCTCGAAGGGTTCGTGCCGCAGTACGAAAGCACCGTGTCGGCCAACCTGTGGAAGGCGGGCGCGGGGATGCTCGGCAAGCTCAACCTCGACCAGTTCGCGATGGGTTCGTCGAACGAGACGAGCTATTTCGGCAACGTGCTGAGCCCCTGGAAGAAGGCGGGCAGCAATGCCGCGCTGATCCCGGGCGGGTCTTCGGGTGGCTCCTCCACCGCGGTGGCGGCACGGCTGGCCCCGGCAGCGACGGGCACCGACACCGGCGGTTCGATCCGCCAGCCTGCCGCCGTCACCGGCATTACCGGGATCAAGCCGACCTATGGGCGGTGCAGCCGCTGGGGCGTGGTCGCCTTTGCCTCGTCGCTCGACCAGGCGGGGCCGATGGCGCGCGACGTCACCGATTGCGCGATCATGCTGGAGGCGATGGCCGGGTTCGATCCGAAGGATTCGACCAGCCTCGATATGCCCGTGCCCGAGTGGGAGAAGGGCCTGACCCCCGATCTCACCGGCAAGAAGGTCGGCATCCCGCGCGAATACCGCATGGAGGGCACCGACCAGGCGATCCTCGACAGCTGGGAACGCGGCAAGGAATGGCTGCGCGATGCGGGCGCCGAAATCGTCGATATCTCGCTGCCGCACACCAAGTACGCGCTGCCCGCCTACTACATCATCGCCCCGGCGGAAGCCTCCTCCAACCTCGCACGCTATGACGGCGTGCGCTACGGCCTGCGCGACCTCCCCGAAGGGGCGGGCTTGCAGGACATGTACGCCGCGACGCGGGCTGCTGGCTTCGGCGACGAGGTGAAGCGGCGCATCCTGATCGGCACCTATGTGCTCAGCGCGGGCTTCTACGACGCCTATTACACGCAGGCGCAGAAGATCCGCACGCTGGTGGCGCAGGACTTCGAGAATGCGTGGGGCCAGTGCGACCTGATCCTCGCGCCGACCACGCCCAACGCGGCCTTCCCGCTGGGCGGCTTCGACGGCGATCCGCTGGCAATGTACCTCAACGACGTGTTCGCCGTGCCCGCCTCGCTCGCAGGCCTGCCCGCGATGAGCGTGCCCGCGATGCTCAACGACGACGGCCTGCCGCTGGGTCTGCAGATCATCGGCAAGGCCTTCGACGAGCAGGGCGTGCTCAACGCCGGGCTGGCGATCGAGCAGCGATCCGGGTTCGATGCAACGCCGGAGCGGTGGTGGTGAGATGAGAGGCTGCCTGAACCTGCTGACGTTTTTGGTGATCCTCGCGGTGGCGGTCTTCATCGTCCTCGCGGTGATCGGCTGGATCAGGGACGGCGGCAGATCGACCGACGCGGCGAGCGATCAGGCAGGCAGGGCGAGCGGACTACCGGTTGCTGCGAAAGTTTTAGAGGTATTTTGATGAGCACTTATCGCATCCAGGGCGCGACGGGCGAATGGGAGGTCGTGATCGGCCTCGAAGTCCACGCGCAGGTCACCTCCAACGCCAAGCTGTTCAGCGGCGCGTCGACCGAATTCGGCGCGGAGCCGAACACGCAGGTCAGTCTGATCGACGCCGCGATGCCGGGCATGCTGCCCGTGCCCAACCGCGAGTGCATCCGGCAGGCGGTGCGCACCGGCATGGCATTCGAAGCGCAGATCAACGCGTGGAGCCGGTTCGACCGCAAGAACTACTTCTACGCCGACCTGCCGCAGGGCTACCAGATCAGCCAGCTCTACCACCCCATCGTGGGCGAGGGACAGCTGCTGATCGAGGCGGACGAGAAGGCGGGCATTCCCGAAGACAAGGTCATCGGGATCGAACGCATCCATGTGGAGCAGGACGCGGGCAAGCTGATGCACGATCAGCACCCGACGATGTCCTACGTCGATCTCAATCGCGTGGGCATCGCGCTGATGGAAATCGTCTCCAAGCCGGATATGACTTCGCCTGCGGAAGCAGGCGCTTACGTGCGCAAGCTCAGGTCGATCCTGCGCTATGTCGGCTCGTGCGACGGCAACATGGAAGAAGGCTCGATGCGCGCGGACGTCAACGTCTCGGTACGCAAGGTCGGCGATAGCGAGCTGGGCACTCGGACCGAGACCAAGAACGTCAACTCGGTGCGTTTCGTCATGCAGGTCATCGAATACGAGGCGAACCGCCAGGTCGATGTGCTCGAAAGCGGCGGCACCGTCGACCAGGAAACGCGCCTGTTCGATGTCGCCACCGGCACCACACGGACCATGCGCAGCAAGGAAGACGCGCACGATTACCGCTACTTCCCCGATCCCGACCTGCTGCCGCTCGAGCTGGACGATGCCTTCCTGACCGAATGCCGCGAGAGCCTGCCCGAACTGCCCGACACCAAGCGCGCTCGGTACGAAAACGAGCTGGGCCTCACGCCCTACAACGCGCGCGAACTGACCGCCGAGGTGGAAACCTTCGGTCGTTTCGAAACGCTGCTCTCCGCCACCGCGGCGAAGATCGGCAAGCCGGAGAAGGCGGTCGCCACGCAGGTTGCCAACTGGGCGCTGTCGGTCGCGCCGGGCGTGATGAAGTCGCTCGGCGAGGAAGCCGATCCCGCGCACGCCACCGCAGAGGCGCAGGCGAGCATCCTCGCAATGCAGGACAAGGGGGAGATTTCGGGCGGACAGGCCAAGGAAATCTACGAGATCGTCCTCAAGACCGGCCGCGACCCCGAGGAAATCGCCGATAGCGAAGGCCTCAAGCAGGTCAGTGACACCGGCGCGATCGAGGAAGCGATCGATGCGATCATCGCCGCAAACGAAGACAAGGTCGCCGAATATCGCGGCGGGAAGGACAAGCTATTCGGCTTTTTCGTCGGCCAGACGATGAAGGCGATGCAGGGCAAGGCCAACCCCGCGGTGGTCAACCAGATCCTGAAGGACAAGCTAGGTTGATGTTGCGGCTGGCCCCGGCTGGGCCGAAGGCCGCCCGCTTGCGTGGCGCTGCCATCGTCGCGGCTCTGGGCGGGGCAATGGTGGCGGTGCCAATATCCGCTCAGGATGCGACCTATCGCGACCACCCTTTCCTGATCTTCGACGAGGAGGACAGCCGCACTGCCGACGTGGCGTTGGCCGATCTCGATGGAGACGGCGACCTCGACGTCGCAGCGGCCAACGGTCGGCACTGGCCGCAGCAGGACTGGATTTTCTTCAACGAAGGTGGCGGTCGTCTGCTCGAAGCTGCTCCGCTCGGTGCTCGCCGCTCGGCCAGCTACACGATCCGCCTTGATGATCTGGACCGTGACGGCGATATCGACGCGGTCGTCGTGCGCGATTTGCTGCCTGCGCAAGTTTTTCTCAACGATGGGTCGGGTGCGTTCAGCCATGCCGGCGATATTCCCGACAGCGCCGCGCCGGCACGTTCGGGCACCCTGGCCGATCTGAACGGCGATGGCATGCTCGACCTGGTCATCGCGACGCGCCGCAAGCCGGACCGTATCCATCTTGGCATGGGCGGAGGATCGTTCGGCGGGCCGGTGGCGCTGCCTGACAAAGGCTACGGATCGACCGGCATCGTCGCCGACGACATCGATGGCGACGGGGACACCGATCTGATCTTCGCGCGCCGCGACGGAGTGCCCAGCGTGATCTTCGTCAATCGCGGCAAGGGTGATTTCACTCCGGTGCCGTTCGAAGGGAGCGAGGGCGATCATCGCATGCCAGCGGTTGCCGATTTCGACGGCGATGGACGCAAGGATGTGGTGCTGGTGTCGACCGGTGGCGAACACGTGGTGTACCGGCAGACCGACGCGGTCTCATTCGAACTCGCCGCCACCTTCGGCCAGTCGGGCGAACGCATACAGGCCATCGCGGCGGGCGACCTTGACGGTGATGGCGATGTGGATCTCGTCGCCGGGGCGGATGGCGAGAACCTTGTCTATCGCAACGACGGGTCTGGTCGCTTCGTGCGCGAGACGCTGCCGGGCCTGAGCGCCGACACTTATGGTGTGGCGCTCGGCGATATGAACGGGGACGGGCGGCTCGACATCGTGTTCGCCAATTCCGACGCGCCGAACCAGGTTCTGCTGGGGCTGGATACCGGGCAGGACTAAGTCGCAGGTACGATCACCCAAGGTCAAGGTGCGGTGCCCTGATCCGCAAGATCGGACGGGCACACACCACACTCGCGCTCTAGCCATCCTCCTGCCACGGAGGATGGAATGAACGAGACTGCCGCCGACAATTATCGCAGGCGCATGGCGCGGGTGCTGGATCATATCGACCGGCACCCCGACGGCGACCTGCGGCTGGAGACGCTGAGCAGCGTCGCGGCGTTCAGCAAGTTTCATTTCCATCGCCAGTTCGGTGCCACCTTCGGCATTCCCGTCCAGCGCTACGTGAACCTGTCGCGCATGAAGCGCGCGGCGTTCGCCTTGGCGTGCAGGACGGAGATGTCGGTGATCGAGATCGCGCTGGCGGCTGGTTTCCAGTCGCCCGATGCGTTCGCGAAAGCCTTTCGCGCCGAGTTCGGGACCAGTCCCAGCGCTTTCCGCAAGGCACCCGACTGGGCTGCGTGGCACACGGCAATCACGCCGTATGACGACGCAAGGAAACAGATCATGACTGCCGATTTCAAACCTGCCGACGTTGAGATTGTCGCGTTCGCGCAAGTCCCGATCATCCGGCTGAGCCATATCGGCGATCCCACCGGGCTAAACGGATCGATTGCGCGCTTCATCGCGTGGCGCAAGGCGAACAGGGTGGGGCCGCAGGTCGCGCGGACCTTCAACATCTTCCATCGGGTCGAACCTGAGGATTTCCGCATCGACCTTGCCTGTCAGGCGATGCCCGGGCTGGAACCGGGCGAGGGTATGGAGCGAGCGAGCATCCCCGCCGGGCGCTGCGCACGGCTCAGGCTCGTCGGCTTCAGCGATGATCTGGAGGCACCGGCGAGCTGGCTCTACCGCAGCTGGCTACCCGGTAGTGGCGAGACCTTGCGGGATTTCCCGCTGTTCTGCGAGCGGAGCAATTTCGGTCCGGGAATGCCCGAGGGCGAAATGGTGACGGACCTGTACCTGCCGCTGACCTAGGCAATACTGCGTGGGATGCGCGGTATCTCAATTGCCAGCCCCTTGAATTCCGCTAGAACCGCAGTGGGTTGCTTGGGGGGACTGAGATGAAATTGCGTATTCTTCTGGCGTCTGTCGCGCTCGCCGCCGCCGTTCCTGCGGCGGCGGAAACGCTCGACAACGCCACCGTCGTGCAGCTCGCTTCGATCGGGCTGGGTGACGAGGCGATTATTGCCAAGATTCAGGCTTCGCCCTCGAATTTCGACGTAACTACCGATGCGCTTATCGCGCTGAAGCAGGACGGGGTCTCTTCGGCGGTGATCGCAGCGATGATCGAGGCTTCGAACACCACCAAGGCATCCAGCTCCGTCACGGCATCGATCGACAGCCCGGACCCGATGGTGCCGCACCCCTCGGGCGTCTACATGCTCACAGACTGGCTCGAAGAGCCCAAGATGCTGGTGATCGATGCGACCACCAGCAACCAGACCAAGACCGGCGGTTTTCTGGGCTACGCGCTGACCGGCGGGATTGCCTCGATGAGCTTCAAGGCAGTCATTCCGAACTCGGAAGCGCGGGTTCAGACGAGCGACAAGCGGCCGACATTCTACTTCTATTTCGATCAGGCGGATGCCTCGCTCTCGAACAGGGGCGGCGGCAATTTCTGGGTGGCTGGTGCGGTGACCTCGCCCGCCGAATTCAGCCTGGTGGAATTCAAGGTCAAAAAGGGCCGGCGCGAGGCCAAGGTGGGCAAATTCAACATCGGCGGCGCGAAGGCCGGGGTGATGGACAAGGACCAGATCGGCTTCGACTATGAGCGGATCGCCCCCGGCGTGTTCGAAGTGACACCGCAGGCCGATCTCCAGCCGGGGGAATACGGCTTCATCTACTCTTCCTCGACTGGCGGCGGCACGGGCGCGGCAGGAGTGGGCGCGCAGACGTCGCGCATCTTCGACTTTTCGATCGAGAAATAGCCGCAAGCTTTTCCAACGGCGCGGCTTTGGCTAGGCGCGGGCGATGACCGACCCGCGCCCCAGCATCGTCCTCGTCAACCCGGAGATCGCCGGCAATACCGGCGCGGTCGGGCGTACCTGCGTGGCGCTGGACATGGAGCTGGTGCTGATCCACCCGCTCGGCTTCACGATCACCGACACGCGGCTGAAGCGGGCGGGGCTGGACTACTGGCAGCATATCCGGCTGGCGGAATTTCCCAGCTGGGAGGCCTTCTTGGCCGAACGCGCGCCGCGCGCCGACCAGCTGTTCCTGTTCGAGGAATATGCACCGCGCAGCTTCTACGAGCCCGAGTATCCGGACGATGCATACCTCGTGTTCGGGCGCGAAACGAAGGGGCTGCCGCCAGAGATCGTGGAGGCGCACCGCGAACGGATGGTCAGCCTGCCGATGAAGAGCGACAAAGTCCGCTCGCTCAATCTCGCCAACACGGTCACCGCAGCGGCCTATCAGGCGCTGCGCGGCGGGTTCGAGGGGCCCTAGTTCGTGAGCGTGTAGGTCGCCGAGCAAGTCCATGCGGCATCGCCGGTGCCCGTTTCGCGGCAGCTGACGCGGTTGCCGTCGGGGCGCTGGCCTACCGGCTTGTCATATTCGCTCTCGGCCTTGGCGGAGAGCCGGGTCACCGCAACGACCTGTGAGGGGCCGCTCGCGCTGACCTGCACGACGCGAGGCCCATCGGCCGCGCCATCTTCCTCCACATAGGGTTCGTCCGAATCCTGCGCGCCGCTTGCGTCGACATATTTGCTGAATACCCACCCGGTCAGGCAGGCTCCCGAATAGGCCTGCGGGGAGCCGACCGAATTTTCCAGCCCGCATTCGCCCGGTTCGCCCAGCGTTCCATCGGACAGGTAGACGATCCCGTACCACGGGCCCTGGCGGTCGCACACGAAGAAGGGGGCATCGTCCTCCAACTGGTCGATCCGTGTCGCATCGGTAGACGGAGCTTCGCGTACGGCGAGGAAATCGTCCGATCCACCCGGCAGGTTCGCCACCCGGCCGATCCTGTCGCAGGCGCTGGCGTGCGGCCCATCGCGGCCGATCCGCACGGCTAGCGCCCTGGGCACTGCTGCGTTAGCGTCTTGCAAGGGCTCCTCACCGTTCTCGTCGTCGCTGGAGACGATCACCGTTTCATCGCGGGCCGGTTCGGCATCTTCCGGTTCGCCGTTACGCTGCCCGAGCAGGAAGGCGACCACGCCCACCAGCAACACGATCACGACCAGCAATTCAATCATCGTGCGATTCATCGCGAACGGCCCCCTGCAGGTTGGCATAGGCGGGTTTTATTGCCCGGTTCCGGCCCTTCGCCAAGCAAAAAGGGCCGCCGGATCGTCTCCGGCGGCCCCTTCAGATCGTAAGTGCTTGGTTGCCTTAGCCCT
>Ga0208018_100142_pt1 | contig 25161 bp, 17 predicted proteins | sample 31_taG_FD_184105 | JGI IMG/M metagenome (GOLD analysis project Ga0208018, IMG submission 184105) | Marine viral communities from the Gulf of Mexico - 31_GoM_OMZ_CsCl metaG (SPAdes) (version 2) | ecosystem: Environmental > Aquatic > Marine > Oceanic | place: Gulf of Mexico | collected 2015-07-12 | reverse complement strand
GGAAATGGGAAGAGTAAGCCTATTCAAATTCAGGATAAAGTGCTTTTAATTGAGCTTTATCAATTGAAATCATATTCACATCTAAAGTGATAGGAGTTAAAGGCGTGTTCGTTGAGTCACGTTCAACATTGACGATAGTATCAATAACGTCCATGCCTTTAATAACCTTTCCAAAAACAGTAAACTTATTATCCAATCTGTGAATGCCTTCTTTATTCTGCACTACATAAAATTGGCAACGTGCCGAAATCATTCCTGGATTATCATCTCGTCCTGCGCCAACGGCTCCATAAACATGTTGTAATGCATCATTAAATTCTGGTTCTAGTAAGTACTCAGGATCAGTAAATCCTTCAGGAGTATCTGGACAACCACCTTGAGCCACAAAGTTTGGTATCACACGATTAAATGTTAGTGAATCCCAATAACCAGTATTGGCTAATTCCTTAAAACTTTCTTTGTGCTTTGGTGTTTCATCATATAACCAGATAAGGATATCACCTTTAGGTGTTTTTATTTCGCCTATCTCATAGGTTTTTTCTGAGGAGCAGGACAAAAACATTAATACTGCAACAAATAAATAGAAGCGTTTCATTCCGATTGGTTTTATTTCAAAAATAGAAAATATGAAATAGTAACTGTTAAATTAATCCCATTTTTTATTAGAATTTTGATACTTCCAAATACTTTAATTATTTTTCAAGAACTTTATTTAAACCAACCAAAAATGAAATCTTTTAAGCAACTTCTAGCACTTTCGCTGCTAATCACATTTTCAACTTACGCACAAGACTCGCAAGTAAAAAATGTACCATTTACCAATATTGGACCAACAATTATGAGTGGTCGTGTGGTAGATTTTGATGTCAATCCTGAAAATCCAATTGAGTTTTATGTAGCCTACGCCTCAGGAGGTTTGTGGTACACAAAAAACAACGGAACTTCTTTTACTCCAGTAGCAGATAATGCTCCAACTCAAAATATGGGAGACATTGCTGTCGATTGGAATTCTGGAACCATTTGGATAGGCACTGGAGAAAGCAACTCCTCGCGTTCATCCTATGCTGGAATAGGCATTTTAAAATCAACTGATAAAGGAAAGTCCTGGCAAAATGTTGGCTTAACAGATTCGCAGCACATTGGTAGAATTATCATCAATAAGAATAATCCTGATGAGGTTGTTGTTGGCGCTGTAGGACATTTATACACGCCAAATGCTGAACGAGGCATATACAAAACGACTGATGGTGGTAAAACTTGGAATAATGTTTTATTTATTAATAATGACACTGGAGTCATAGATATAAGTGTTTCACCAACCAATGCCAATATCATGTACGCTGCAAGTTGGGAACGTGACAGAAAAGCGTGGAACTTTAATGAAGGAGGAGCAAACTCAGCCATTTATAAAAGCACAGATGCAGGAAGTACATGGACAAAATTAACAACTGAAACTTCTGGATTCCCAATGGGTGATGGCGTTGGTAGAATAGGCTTATCTGCTTTTAGCGATAATGTGGTTTACGCCTTGCTAGATAATCAATTCCGCAGACCAGCAGGATCGCAAAGAAGAGGAGGTGATGGGTTACAAAAGGACGAATTTAAAACCATGAGTGATGCTGCCTTTTTAGCACTAGATGATAGCAAATTAGATGGATTTTTAAGAAGTAACAGATTTGATCAAAAATATACAGCTTCCAGCGTTAAAAAATCAGTAAGAGAAGGTTCAGTAAAACCTAATGATTTGGCATTGTATCTTGAAGATGCTAATTCTCTCATGTTTGATTCTGAAGTGATTGGCGCTGAGGTTTATAAATCTACAGATGGTGGAGCAACTTGGACTAAAACCCATAATGGATACATTGATGGTTTATATAGTTCTTATGGCTATTACTTTGGAGTTATTGCAGTTAATCCTTCAAATGAAAATAAGATTTATTTATTAGGTGTTCCTCTTTTAAAATCGGATGATGGAGGGAAAACATTTAACTCCATTGGAAAAGAAAACGTACATAGTGACCATCAAGCCATTTGGGTAAATCCTAAATTAGAAGGACATGTTATTAACGGAAATGATGGAGGTGTAAATATTACCTATGATGATGGTGAAAATTGGACCAAAAATAATTCGCCAGCAGTCGGTCAATTTTATTACATAACTGTCGATAATCAAAAACCTTATAATGTTTATGGTGGTTTGCAAGATAATGGTGTTTGGTTTGGCCCAAGTAACTATGTCGCTTCAAAAGATTGGGAAGATCGTGGACAATATCCATATAAAGGTATTGGAGGTGGCGATGGTATGCAAGTACAAGTTGATAGCAGAAACCATAACATTGTCTATTCGGGATCACAGTTTGGCTTTTACTCTCGTCAAAATCTAGAAACTGGAGAGCGTGCTTTTATTACACCAAGTCATGAATTAGGAGATTCACCTTATCGCTTTAATTGGCAAACTCCAATTTTATTATCGCCTCACAATCAAGATATTCTTTACATGGGAGCAAATAAGTTATTGCGTTCAATGAATCAAGGAAATAGTTTTGATGTTATTTCTGGCGATTTAACCACTGGTGGGAAAAAAGGAGATGTTCCCTATGGAACTCTAACTACCATTTCTGAAAGTCCGTTTCAATTCGGATTAATCTATACAGGAAGTGACGATGGTTATATTAACATGACCAATAACTCTGGTGATGTCTGGAATAGAATTTCAGGAAGTTTACCTCAAGGACTTTGGGTGTCTAGAGTGATTGCTTCTCAACACAAAAAAGAACGCGTTTATGCCACTTTAAATGGTTACAGAAATGACGATTTTAAAGCCTATGTGTATATGAGTGATGATTATGGTAAAACTTGGAAAGACATAAGTTCCAACCTGCCAAATACTGCAGCAGTCAATGTTATAAAAGAAGACTCTGAAAATGAAAACTTATTGTATTTAGGAACAGATAATGCAGTTTATGCATCTTTTAATAATGGTGCTAAATGGGAAACATTTGCAAATGGATTACCTGCTGTTGCCGTTCACGATTTGGTAGTACAAGCCGAAGCAAAAGATTTGGTCATTGGAACACATGGACGAAGTATTTATAAAGCCGATATTTCAGCATTACAAAAACATAACAGTATTGGTGCTAAAGCGATTGTTGTTTTTGACACTGAAGAAATTCAATCTAATAGACGATGGGGAATGTCTTTTGGTTCATTTTCTTTTTTCCCTGAAACAACCATTGGATTTTATTCCAATGCAAAAGCAAAGTTGGGCATCAATATTTTATCTGAAGGAGGTGCACTATTAAATACTATTCCAGTTGATGCTGATGCAGGCTACAATTATGCTACATACAATTTAACGATGAGTGATGATGGCAAAAAAGCCTTGGAAAAAGAGAATTCAAAACTGAGAATTAGTCAAGCTCAAAATGGGAAAATTTATTTACCACCAGGAACATATACTGTGCAAATAGGAAGTGCTAAAACTACTTTGATAGTTAAGTAATATTAAATAAACAATGACTTAAGGAGTTAGGTATTATTTATATCTGACTCCTTTTTTTTTGATCTTTTTTTTAACATTGATTGACACTTCTTTTGCACTTTTTTAACACTACTTCCTTTTAATCAAGTTAGTTTTACCATCAAGATAAATTATAAAAATTCAGTTATTCCAATTATGGAACAATACTTGCGGCACAAAATGCTAACTAAAACCATCAATCAATGTCAAAATTTTTATTCATCTTTTTACTTTTATGTATTACAATCACACAACAATCAACTGCTCAAGAAAACACAAATGAAGAATTAAAAATATATTTAGATTGTAATGTTTGCGACAATACATTTATAAAGCAGAACCTAGGGAATGTTCAGTTTGTAAGAGATCAAGGGCAAGGCGATGTTCATTTATTTTTTCTGACTCAAAACAATGGTAGTGGAGGCAGACTATATGAAATTGACTTTATTGGGAAAAACACCTTTGAAGCAATAAACTATAAAGTCTCATTTTCAACTGATACGAATATGACTAGTGATGATGTTAGAAAAAGGATATTAGAATATATAAAACTTGGCTTGGTTCGTTATTGGATTGAAAAAGGGACATTAGAAGGTGTTTCAGTTACTGCACCAACTCCAGAAGTTGAAGAAGAGTTAAATAAAACGGAAGTAAAAGACCCTTGGAATTATTGGGTGTTTAGAGTAGGAGCTAATGGTTGGTTTAATGGTCAAGAATCTAACAAATCAAGCAACGTAAATTTTAATGTTTCCGCCAGACGTGTAACTGAAAAAAATAAGTTTTCTTTCAGAATCGGATTTAATGAAAATAAAAACACTTTTACATTTGATGGTGAAGATATTGTTTCAATAAATAGTGGAAAAAACTTAAATATAAGTGATGTTATAAGCATAAGTAATCATTGGTCTGTTGGGGCATTTGGTAATTTAGGAACATCAACATTCGGGAACTATGATTTTTATTGGTCATTTCAACCTGCTATAGAATTTAATTTTTTTAAATATGAAGAGTCTGCTAAAAAGCAACTTATATTAAGCTATAGAAATGGTCTAAGATATAATGATTATATAGAGCGATCTGTGTATGCCAAAGATGATGAATTACTTTGGCAACATTCAATTTTGTTGGGCGGAAGTATAAGACAAGAATGGGGAAATATTAATGCTGAAGCATCATTTGACCAATTTTTGCATGACACGACATTAAATGCGCTTAATTTTTATTTAGGCGCTAATGTGAGATTGTTTAAAGGTTTTAATTTTAATGTTGGTGGTAATTATAGTATTACAAGAAATCAAATTAATTTACCAGCAGGAAATGTATCCTTAGAAGAGTTGTTACTTCAACAACAACAACTGGAATCAGGCTATAATTATTGGTTTAATGTTGGTGTTAGCTATTCTTTTGGATCTATTTATAACACTATTGTCAACCCAAGATTTAATTTCTAATTAAAACCATTCTAAATTTATCATAAAAAGAGAACTTAAATTTGTGATACTAAGGCACGAGCAGTACCTTTGCAGTTAGTATAAAACTAACTTCAAAAAAATGAGTGGATTTTTTAAATCTTCAATAGGAAGAAAGGTTGCCATGGCACTCTCAGCTTTTTTCCTCATGTTTTTCTTACTTCAACATTTAACCATTAATATCTTGTCTGTTTTTAGTGCAGACACCTTTAATGAAGTATCCCATTTTATGGGAACAAATCCTTTAGTACAATATGTGTTACAGCCAATTTTAATATTTGGTGTGGTTTTCCATTTTGTAATGGGATTTGTGTTGGAAATCAAAAACAAAAAAGCACGTAATGTAGCTTATGTAAAAAATAATGGTGCCGCAAATTCATCATGGATGAGCCGAAATATGATTTGGAGTGGTGTTGCTATTTTAGCGTTCATCATGCTTCATTTTATCGATTTCTGGTTTCCTGAAATTAACACCAAATTTATTCAAGGCGACTGGTCTGGAATGCATGATGGTGAATTCAGATATTTTCATGAATTACAAGAGAAATTTTTAAGCCCTGTAAGAGTTTTAGCTTATGTAATTGCATTTGTATTTTTAGCATTGCATTTATTGCATGGATTTACCTCAGCATTCCAATCAATGGGTTCAACTGCTGGAAGAAAGAAAACCTTACAAAATATTGGGAAAGCGTATGCCATTTTAATTCCGCTAGGATTTATATTCATCGCTATTTATCATCATTTTAATCATATCCATTAATCGTATAGAATATGGCATTAGATTCAAAAGTACCAAAGGGTCCATTAAAAGATAAATGGACAACATATAAAGACCACATTAACCTTGTTAACCCAGCCAATAAGCGTCATATTGATATTATTGTAGTTGGCACTGGCTTGGCTGGAGGTTCAGCTGCTGCTACCTTAGCAGAATTAGGCTATAATGTAAAAGCGTTTTGTTATCAAGATTCACCGCGTCGTGCGCACTCTATTGCAGCACAAGGAGGAATTAACGCAGCCAAAAACTACCAAGGTGATGGTGATTCAACCTACAGGTTATTTTATGATACAGTTAAAGGTGGCGATTATCGTTCTCGTGAAGCAAACGTGTATCGTTTGGCAGAAGTTTCTACTAATATCATTGACCAATGTGTAGCTCAAGGCGTTCCATTTGCGCGTGATTATGGAGGACTTTTAGATAACCGTTCATTTGGAGGTGTTTTGGTTTCAAGAACGTTTTATGCAAAAGGACAAACAGGTCAGCAATTATTACTTGGAGCATATTCTGCAATGAACAGACAAATAGCACGTGGTAAGATTCAAATGTTCAATCGCCACGAAATGCTTGATGTTGTAAAAATTGATGGTAAAGCAAGAGGAATTATTGCTCGTGATTTAGTAACTGGAAAAATTGAACGTCATTCTGCACACGCTGTAGTAATTGCTTCTGGTGGTTATGGAAATGTATATTTCTTATCAACAAATGCAATGGGAAGTAATGCCACAGCAGCATGGAAAATACATAAAAAAGGAGCGTATTTTGCTAATCCTTGCTTTACTCAAATTCACCCAACTTGTATCCCAAGATCAGGAGATTATCAATCTAAATTAACTTTGATGTCTGAATCTTTAAGAAATGATGGTCGTATTTGGGTGCCTAAAAACTTAGATGATGTTAAGGCTATTAAAGAAGGGCGTAAGAAACCAACTGATCTTTCTGAAGATGAAAGAGATTATTTTCTTGAGCGTCGTTATCCAGCTTTTGGAAACTTAGTGCCTCGTGATGTGGCTTCAAGAGCTGCAAAAGAACGATGTGATGCTGGTTATGGTGTAAATGCAACTGGAGAAGCTGTGTATCTTGATTTTGCTTCTGCAATTCAAAGATATGGGAAAGAACAGGCGAAAATTCATAATATCGATAACCCTTCAGATCAAAAAATATACGATTTAGGTAAGGCAATCGTAGAAGCTAAATATGGAAACTTATTCCAAATGTATGAGAAAATAGTTGATCAAAATCCATACAAAACACCTATGATGATTTATCCAGCAGTTCATTATACAATGGGAGGTGTTTGGGTAGATTACAACCTCATGACAACCGTTGATGGTTTGTATTGTATAGGTGAGGCTAATTTTTCAGATCATGGAGCCAACAGACTAGGTGCTTCAGCTCTGATGCAAGGTTTGGCTGATGGCTATTTTGTACTACCATATACAATTGGCGATTATTTATCTAATGATATCAGAACCGGAAAAATACCAACTGATAGTAAAGAATTTGATGAAGCCGAAAAAGAGGTAACAGATAGAATTAACTTCTTTGTTAATAATAAGGGAACTAAATCTGTAGACTATTTCCATAAGAAGCTAGGAAACATCATGTGGAATAAAGTAGGAATGTCTAGAAATGAGCAAGGGCTTAAAGAAGCAATATCAGAAATTAAAGCCTTGAGAGAAGAATTTTGGAAAGAAGTTTCTGTCCCAGGTATAGCAAATGAGTTAAATCCTGAATTAGAAAAAGCAGGTCGTGTGGCCGATTTTCTTGAGTTAGGGGAGCTATTCGCTAAAGACGCCTTAATGAGAGAAGAATCTTGTGGCGGACATTTTAGAGAAGAATCTGCTGAAGAATCCGGACCACAAAAAGGAGAAGCGAAACGTAACGACAAAGATTTTGCATTTGTTGCCGCTTGGGAATATAAAGGAGAACCAAGTGACGCGGTTTTGCACAAAGAACAGTTAGAATTTAATGACATCGAACTAAAACAACGTTCATATAAATAATTAAGACAATATGAATCTTACATTAAAAATTTGGCGTCAAAAGAACGCTAGTGACAAAGGGAAAATGGTCGATTACAAAGTGACTGAAATTTCAGAACACATGTCTTTTTTAGAAATGATGGATGTTCTGAATGAACAATTAATACGATCAGGTGATGAACCTGTAGCTTTTGATCATGATTGTCGTGAAGGGATTTGTGGTATGTGTTCTATGTATATTAACGGAGAAGCACATGGTCCTGATAGAGGAGTAACAACCTGTCAATTACACATGCGAATGTTTAAAGATGGAGATACAATAACAATTGAGCCATTTAGAGCTGCAGCTTTTCCAGTAATTAAAGATTTGGTTGTAGATCGTAGTGCTTTTGATCGAATTCAGCATGCAGGAGGCTATATTTCTGTAAATACTTCAGGAAACACTCAAGACGCAAATTCAATTCCGATATCAAAACATGCTGCTGATGAGGCCATGGATGCTGCAACATGTATTGGTTGTGGTGCATGTGTTGCAACATGTAAAAATTCCTCTGCTATGCTATTTGTTGGGGCTAAAGTTTCACAGTATGCATTATTACCACAAGGACAAGTTGAAGCAGCCGATCGTGTTCAAAACATGGTAGCTCAAATGGATTTAGAAGGTTTTGGAAATTGTACAAATACTGGAGCCTGTGAGATTGAATGTCCTAAAGGAATTTCATTGGAAAACATTGCTAGAATGAACAGAGAATTGATGAAAGCAAGTATTAAATAAAGCATCATTTTTTTAAGATAATTAACAAAAACCTAAGTTTATGCTTAGGTTTTTTTATTAGCTTTGGTTTTCTAATAAAAGCAAATGAACTTAAAAACCTTATCCCTCTTTTTTGTTCTTTTACAAACGTTTTCATGTAAAGGACAAACAGAAACCACTACAGAACAATCTTTACAAGAAGTTGAAGTTAAATCAAAATTATTTGATGCAGATGCCCTTTTAGAACGCGTTAGGTTCCTATCATTAGACTCTTTAAAAGGTAGGCGAACAGGTGAAAAAGGTGGGCTTATTGCAAGAGATTACGTCGTGAGTCAATTTAAAAAGAATGGTATTTCACCTTTACTAAGCGAGTACACACAACCATTTAGTTTTGAAGGTCGTCGGGACAAAATAACCTATGAAGGAGCAAATGTTTTAGGACTTATAAAAGGAACAGAACATCCAGAGAAATACGTTGTTATATCAGCACATTATGATCATGTAGGTGTAAACAATGGTGAAATTTACAACGGAGCAGATGACGATGCGTCAGGCACAAGTGCTATTATCGCTATTGCAGAATATTTACAGAAAAACCCGCCAAAACATTCTGTTATTATTGCAGCTTTTGATGCCGAAGAAATGGGCTTACGTGGAGCTGCACACTTTTTAGAGGCTAATACAATACCTAAAGAACAAATTGCTTTAGATATTAATTTGGATATGGTTGGCAGAAATAACAATAACGAATTATATGTTGTTGGAACCAACTTATATACACAGTTGCAACCAGCAATTACAGATTTAGAACTGCCTGAAAACTTTAAATTATCCGTTGGACATGATGGGTTAGATGGTAAAGATAATTGGGTATCTTCATCAGATCATGGACCTTTTCACAGACAAGAAATTCCGTTTTTGTATTTTGGTGTCGAAGACCATAAAGACTATCATAAACCAACAGACGATTTTGAGTTTATTCAACCAGAGTTTTATGCTAAAGCAGTAGCAGTTATAATTTCGGTATTAGAAAGAATTGATGATATGAATCATTAAATAATATTCGAAATAGAAAATATAATTTATTGAAGTACCTTTAAAACATTTACTTCAATTTTTAAAGGAATGAATTACACATCCAAACTCCCAAATTTAGAAACTACGATTTTTTCAGTCATGAGTGCTTTAGCCATTAAGCATAATGCTGTAAACTTATCACAAGGCTTTCCAAATTTTAAAAGTGACCAGACACTTATTGACTTGGTAAATAATGCCATGAATGCAGGACATAACCAATATGCTCCTATGCCTGGAACCTTGAGATTACGTCAGGCAATTGCCAATAAATTTGAATTGCTTTATAATTCTAGCTATCATCCAGAAACTGAAATCACAATCACTTCTGGAGCAACTCAGGCCATTTATTCTGCCATTACTGCTTTTATAAAACCGGATGATGAGGTCATTGTGTTTAGGCCAGCTTATGATAGCTACGTACCTTCTGTTGAATTATGTGGAGGTAAAGTCGTTTCAATACAAATGAAACATCCAGATTATGGGATTGATTGGAATGAAGTAAAAACAAATATTACTTCAAAAACCAAAATGATCATCATTAATACTCCTCATAATCCTAGTGGAACAATTTTGAGTAAAAATGACATGTTGCAACTGGAAAAACTCACAGAAGGTACCAATATTTTGGTATTGAGTGATGAAGTGTATGAGCATCTTATTTATGATGGTGAACAACACCAAAGCGCTTGCTTATTTAAAGGCTTAAAATCACGAAGTTTTATCACAGCGTCTTTCGGAAAAACATTTCATAATACAGGATGGAAAATAGGCTATTGTTGTGCACCAAAAGAGCTTATGGATGAGTTTAGAAAAGTGCATCAGTTTAATGTATTTAGCGTGAATCATCCTATACAAGTTGCATTGTCTGAATATTTGGAAACTTCAAGTCATTATCAAGACTTATCGGGATTCTTTCAGCAAAAGAGAGATTTCTTTCTGGGATTAATAAGGGATTCAAGGTTTAAATTCACACCATCAAAAGGCACCTATTTTCAGTCCCTGGATTACTCGAATATCACAAAGAAGAATGATTTCGAATTTGCAAAAGAACTTACCATAGAAAAAGGCATTGCATCAATTCCAATTTCAGTGTTCAATTTAAATAAGTTAGACCATAAAGTGTTGCGTTTTTGTTTTGCAAAAACAGATGATACATTAATAAAAGCGGCCGAAATTTTAAACACAATTTAGTGTGACTTTTTGCGTAAATTAGAGTCTATTAGTTGAACATAAATAAGAATGTCATGAAATATATTAGTTGTCCTTTTTTTAGGATTCGGATGGTTTTCAAATGCTCAAGTAGTTGAAAGAGAAGGAAAGAAATATGTCGTAAAAAAAGATAAAATTTTACTTGATGGAAATGATGTAACAGCGACATTTTCTGTTGAAGAACAAGCTAAAATTAAGGCTGAATTTTCAAAATTAGCTGAAGAAATCAAGTTAAAGAAGAAAGAAGAAGAACGGTTAGAAAAGGCAGAAAAAGAGCGTAAAAAAGCTGAAAAAGCACAAAATAAGGCTGAAAAGGAGCAAAAAAAGGCCGAAAAGGCGTTAAAACAAAAAGAGAAAGCACAGTCAGAATACAATAAAGCTGTTAAAGATTTAGAACAAGCTCAAAGTAAATTTGAACAACTCAAAAATAAGGGTAAATTATCACCTAATGATGAAACCAAGTGGTTGGAGAAAATCCAAAAACTAAACGAAAAAATAGAAAAAACTCAGAAAAAAATAAAGCGCACTTAACGCAATCTTTTTTTCATAAGCCAATCGGTTTGCTTGTCTTTTCCAATGTAATAAGGATGTGAGCCAAATACCTTAAAACCATAGGTTTCATAAAACTTAACGGCTTCTTTATTTTCTTGCCAAACGCCAAGCCAAATAAATGTTGCTTTGCAATTTTTTGCGATGTCAATGGCTTTTTGAAGCATGAACTTCCCAATGCCTTGCCTTTGAAAATCTTTTATCACATAAATACGTTCTAACTCTATGCTTCTTTTTGCAAATTGTTCTGTTTGTGCTTCGTTTTTATTGAGCTTAAAATAACCCACGAGCACGTTTTTTAAGTATACAAAATAAAACTCTGAATTTACATTAAGCAATTGTTCTACAACGGCATTTTCATTGAAAGCAATATTAATGTAGTTCCAGAAATCTTCAGGGTTGTTTTGTTTCTCAAAAGCTTGAATAAAAGTATCTCGTGAAATGTCAACTAAGACATTCAAATCTTTAATCGTGCATTTTTCAAAAGTTAAAACCATAGCAGTTATAAATTTACTTAAAAAAATAGTTATTTTTAGAGGATGCAAGAACAACTTAAAATAGCGATTATTCAATCTGATTTAGTTTGGGAAAATCCAGAACAAAACAGATTAAATTTTACTGATAAAATTGAGCAGATAAATCAATCAGTTGACATCATTGTACTTCCAGAAATGTTTACCTCTGGGTTTACAATGAATCCAGAACATGTTTTTGAAACCATGGATGGAACTACTATTTCTTGGATGAAAGAAATAGCACAAAAAACAAATTCTGCGATTTGTGGAAGTCTTGTTATTGCTGAGAATAACTACTATTACAACCGTTTTGTTTTTGTAACTCCAACATCTGATTTAAACTATTATGATAAGCGTCACACTTTTACGCTTGCTGGTGAACACAAAGTGTATAAGGCAGGAAACAAAAGAATCACGATTAGTTATAAAGGCTGGAAACTACGTCCTTTAGTGTGTTACGATTTGCGTTTCCCTGTTTGGGCAAGAAACACTGATGATTATGATGTTATGATATATGTTGCAAATTGGCCAAAGCCACGTGTTAATGCATGGGATGCATTGCTAAAAGCTAGAGCTATAGAGAACATGAGTTATTGTGTTGGTGTAAATAGAGTTGGTTTTGATGTGAATAACCATGAATACGTTGGACATTCAGCAATTTATGATGGTTTAGGAGAATGTATTTCAGATATTAAACACAATACTGAACAAACAGAAATTTTAATTTTAAACAAAAATCACCTAGAAACGATACGTCATAAGTTAAAATTTTTGGACGATAGAGATGCTTTTACTTTAAAATAAAAGTCTCAACATAATCCCAACCAGATCTAATTTCTAATAGTTCTGGATAATAGCTAACACGTTCGGGTTGTATTTTTTTCAGATAGTTTCCTGTATCGTATTTTTTGTTTCCATTCGAATCATAAATGACTCTTATTAAATAATTGGCTGCAGAAATATGGATAAAATCCAATGGTTCAGGTTTTGTAGAATAGAGTTCAGCTTTCACTTCACCTTTAGGTGATACAAGTTGAATGATAACAGGATACACCGCATTTTGGAGTGTGAGTCGTAAATTGCCATAGTCTGATAAAGCTCTTGTTCTAACTGTAAAATCTAAGGTGTCATTCTCTGCCCCAAAAAAGTCCTTAACAGCACCTGGAAGCATTTTAATTTTATAAGAGTTTTCTTCTTGTTTGTCAAATTTAAAGCTTTGGCTATTTAAAATGCTCTCATAGCTGGTTGAAAACTCCACATTTGTAGAATCTCTTCTCATAATAGATATCTTACTTTTATCTAATGCCATCAATGGGTTATTTGCGGTTAATACAAAATCTTCATTTAATTTTAAACTAGTGCCACTAGTAGCAGAAATAATTAAAGAATCTTTTTCAAGCGTCCTTGTTCTTACAGTAAAGGAGTCCACATAAGTTGTATTGGTCACTTGAAACATTAAAGAATCAGATTTAATTTCTGGTTTGAAGAAATAATACAAACTGTCAATTTTATTGCCTTTTGTGATCCTATTTTCAAACCCTTCAGGCACATCTGAAAGAAGGTTTATGTTCATACCTTCGTATTCTCCTTCGTAGCCAAAAGCAATTTTATTTCCTGAAACTTGTTTGGGTCTTGCTGCTTTAAAGTTGGTTATTTCTTTAAACAGATTTAAAACATATGAAGTATCAGATGGTACAGTAATAAACTCTTTTCTAAATCCTATTTTATCTTCTTTTTGTTGAAAGGTGTAATTGTTGCTTTCATCTTTTAATGCAATCAATAAATACTTTCCAGCTTTTAAATTATCAAGCTGAAATGTTGACGTGCTATCTAAAGTATTGGTAATATACTTGGGCTTTTCTTTATAAATAATAGAATCTGTAAAGGTTGAATCAACCTCATAAAGCATTACAGAAACAAATTCTTCAGGAGTTTGATCTAGAGCATCTTCAATACGACCGCTTACTTGTAAAGAATCAATATATGTTCCTGTAGAAAATACATATCTGTAATATGGATAAGGATTACTTTCATTATTATCTACAATGCTTTCACCAAAATTAAAAGCATAAGTGGTATTCGGTTGAAGTGTATCAAAAATTTTAATGGTAATGTATTTACTTGCTGAACCTAAAGGTGTAATTTCAGGTTCTATGTTCATTGGAGGTGAGATAATAAGTTGTTTTTGCAGGTCTTTTATTTTAATATATTCATCAAAATAAATGTTGATCTCTTTAGCTGTAAAATTTGTAGAAAAGTTTTCAGGCTCAGATTTTACAATCACTGGAGGTGTTATATCCTTTTCCCCACCAGAAGGTGTTCCTCGGTTAGCACATTGCGCAAACAACAACGCAATAACAATAAGTAATACTAAATTTGAGAGAAGTCTCTTCATTAAAAAACCAATTTTCAGCAAAATAACAACTTAATTTATAACTAACGAAAAACTTATGATGCAATTGCCATAGATGCTACACTTATTTTCACATTTTTGGCTTTGTTTAAAATATTTACACACGATTCTATAGTGGCGCCAGTAGTAATGATATCATCAACCAGTAAAATATGTTTACCTTCTATTATCTCATGGTTTTCAATGGTAAAAATTTCATTATTGCTGTTCCATCTAGCAATACGGTTTTTAAATACTTGAGTTTTCGTATTGGTGGTTTTTAAAAGGACATTATCAATATATTTTGCATTAAGTGCAGTGGCAATTTCAGCACCAAACTTAGTCACTTGATTATAACCACGTTGGCGCAATTTTTTTTTGTGCAATGGCACAGGAATTACAACATCTATTAATTTATAGGGTTCTACCGAAGCTAATTCATGACCTAACCATTTCCCTAAAAACGGGCCAATATCTTCATGTCCTTTATACTTTAAATTGTGTAACAAATGCTGAACAATACCTTTCTTTTCAAAATGTAATAGTGCTGTAGCTTGTTCTAGTTTCACTCTTCCGTAAAATATTTTCTCGACACTTTTATCATTATTAAAGTGATAATTAGTAACAGGCAAATCATGTCTGCATTGGGTACACAAAAACCCTTCATTATCTGATAATAATCGAGAACAACCAAAACAGACCTTAGGAAAGAACAGGTTTAACAAGTTTTTTATCACTTTGTCGATTTTAATTAACTAACACAAACTTAATATATATTTTCGCTCAATAATTAATTCATCCCTTAGATTTAATAATGATAGTTAATCCACAAGAATTTAACTACAGATTAACGATAGGAATTTTAGCTGTTGTCGTTGCTGTGTTTTCAGCTTATGGCCTAACAAGCTACTCCACTTTAAAATCTGACAATGATTTTTTAGTGCAAGAAAAAAGAAACCTACATAATGAGTTGGGCGAGATATTAAATCGTTATGACGCATTGAATTCTGAAAATCTAACCCTAAAATCTCAATTAGATAGCACTATATATAAAGTTGGAGTTACTAGTAATGCGATAGAAAGATTAGAGGCGAAAGCTGCTTTTAACTCGTCATTACAAAGTCAGTTAAATGTTCTTAGAACGCAAAAACGTAGTTTAGAAGATCGAGAAGATTCTTTAATTAGAGTCGCTCAGAAAATTGAAGAAGAAAAGCAAGGCATCATTGAAGAGTTAAACTTTGAGAAGAAAAACGCTTTAATAGAAAAAGCAACTTTTGAAAATAAAATTGAAAAAGCCAGTGTTATTTCTGCTAATTCATTTATCGCCAAAGCATATAAAATAAATGCCTTTAAAAACCCTGTTCAAACTTTTAAAGCGAAAGAGGCAGAGCAGATTGAACTCTGTTTTGTAATTGGACAAAATGTAATTGCACAAAAAGGCAATAAAGATTTGTACGTTCAAATTATAGATCCAAACAATAATATTTTATCAGATAAAGGTTCAATTAATTTTGGTGATGAGTCATTGATATACAGTCATAAAGAAAGTATTAATTATAACAATGCAGCTATAGATATTTGTTTAAACATTGAAAATGATGAAGCGTTTAAATCAGGACTTTATTATATTAATGTTTTTGAGAACAACAGGAGACTTGGAGGAACACAAATTGAGTTAAACTAAGAATAAAAAATAAATTTAATGAAACCGTTCCATTTGTTTGGAGCGGTTTTTTATTTTTGCAGCATGGCAAACAACGACGATCAATTTAAAAAGGTAATCTCTCACGCAAAAGAGTATGGTTACGTATTCCAAAGTAGTGAAATCTATGATGGATTGAGTGCAGTTTATGATTATGCACAAAATGGAGTAGAGTTAAAGAAAAACATTCGTGACTATTGGTGGAAAGCCATGGTGCAAATGCATGACAATATCGTTGGTATTGATGCCGCTATATTTATGCATCCAACTACATGGAAAGCTTCAGGTCACGTTGATGCTTTTAATGACCCATTAATAGATAACAAAGATTCTAAGAAACGTTATCGAGCAGATGTTTTAATTGAAGATTACTGTGCTAAAATTGAAGCCAAAATTGATAAAGAAGTAGCTAAAGCTGAAAAACGCTTTGGTGATGCCTTTAATAAAGAAGAGTTTGTTTCAACCAATCAACGTGTTTTAGGTTATCAAGAGAAAATTGACTCCACTTTATCAAGAATGGCAAAATCTTTAGAAAATGAAGATTTAACTGATGTTAAAGCCCTAATTGAAGAATTAGAGATTGCAGATCCTTTAACAGGAAGCCGCAATTGGACTGATGTGAAGCAATTCAATCTGATGTTTGGAACCAAACTTGGTGCTTCTGCTGAAACTGCTATGGATTTGTATCTGCGTCCAGAAACAGCACAAGGTATTTTTGTAAATTTCCTGAATGTTCAAAAAACGGGACGTATGAAAATCCCTTTTGGAATTGCTCAAACAGGTAAAGCCTTTAGAAACGAAATTGTAGCTAGACAATTCATTTTCAGAATGCGCGAATTTGAACAAATGGAAATGCAATTCTTTATCAAACCAGGAACACAAAAAGAGTGGTTTGATTACTGGAAAGAAACTAGACTTAAGTGGCATAAATCACTGGGTTTAGGAGATGAAAACTATCGTTTTCACGATCATGAAAAACTAGCGCATTACGCCGATGCTGCGACAGATATTGAGTTTAAATTCCCATTTGGATTTAAAGAATTAGAAGGGATTCATTCTCGTACAGATTTCGATTTAAAGCAACATGAAGAATTTTCTGGAAAGAAATTGCAATATTTTGATCATGAAGAGAATGCAAGTTACACGCCTTATGTTCTAGAAACCTCCATTGGCTTGGACAGAATGTTTTTGGCAGTATTTTCAAATGCTCTTGTTGAAGAAGAACTTGATAACAATACAACACGTACCGTTTTAAAATTACCAGCAGTATTAGCGCCTGTAAAAGCGGCTATTTTACCGTTGGTTAAAAAGGATGGTTTACCAGAAATAGCCAAAAAAATTGTAGATGATTTAAAATGGGATTTCAATGTTGATTATGATGAAAAGGATGCTGTTGGAAGACGCTACAGACGTCAAGATGCCAACGGAACACCATTTTGCATCACAGTCGACCATGATACTTTAGAAGATAACACTGTGACTATTAGACATCGTGATACCATGGAACAAAAACGCGTTAATATATCAGAATTAAGTAGCATCATAAAGCAAGAAGTCGATGTTAAACATTGGCTGATGAAAATGTAAAGACAATAAAAAAGTTACTATAAAATCCTAAACATCATTTGTTTAGGATTTTTTTTGCAAAATTCCCTAAGCACAAAACTTTCATCGGAATTTTAAATCATTTCATCGAAATCTTTAATTTGAAGCATTGTATACATCTAATAGTTAGCAAATTATTTAGCTATGTTTTAAAAAACTCCTATTTTTAAAACTTCACAAAAAAATTGTTAAAACCAAAAAACTCCTTATGAGAACAAAACTACATTGGCTAACTGTTATTTGTTTAATCTTTAGCAGTCAGTTGTTTTTTGCACAACAAACCGATAGTAAATCTTTAAAGCCAATCTATGTTGGGAAACCTACAAAAGTTGAAAAAGTTCCATCTCTGGCTTCGAGAGCCCAATTACCAAGACCTGAATATAAGGTTGAAGAAATGAAAGATGGTAGAGCTTCTAAATATGATATTGCACCTGGGAAAGGTTCAAATGGTCCAGATGCTTTAGCATTGAATCCGCATAGATTAAAAAATAAAATTCCAGTAAAAACACCTTTGCTTGTTTTTGAAACTGGTGCTTCAGGTTCTCAACCAACAGATCCTGCTGGAGCTGTAGGACCTAACCATTATATTTCCGTGATAAACACAGCGTTTCAAATATTTGATAAAAATGGAACTTCCTTAACGGGAGGATTGGTAGCGCCAAACCCAACCATATTCCCTTCAGGTGGATGTTGTGACCTGACAGCTTCTTACGATAACGTTGCTGATCGTTGGGTACTTACTTTTTTAGGAAGTGGTGCTCAAGTTGCGGTTTCGGATGGCCCAAACCCTGTGACGGCAGGATGGACTGTTTATACATATGGTTCTGTAGTAGATTATCAAAAGTTATCCGTATGGCATGATGGATATTATATGACTGATAATACGAGCGGAACATTTCATGTATTTGAACGTGATGAAATGTTAGCTGGTAACCCAAGTGCACAAATTGCATCATTTACAGTTCCTGGTTGGCAAGATCCAGGAGGATTTGATTCTCCTCAATTTTTGAATTTAAGCCATAATTCTAGTATTTCAGGTCCAGCAACAATGATTTATTTTGCCGATGATTCTTGGGCAAGTGTGAGTCAAGACGATCATATTAAACTATGGGAAGTTACCATGGATTGGGGTAATACATCAAATTCAATCGTAACAGGGCCAACTAGATTAGGTGTAGATGGCAGTGGAAATGCAGATGGCTCAGTCACGGCTTTTAACTCAACATTTGATGGAGGTAGTTTTGTGAATTTAGCTCAACCCTCAGGTGGAACTAGTATTGATGCTTTGCAGTGGACTGTGATGAATCAAGCTCAATTTAGAAAGTTCGGATCACACAATTCAGCATTGTTTAATTTTGTAGTAGACGTTGACGGAACAGCAGGAGAACAGGCTGGAGTTAGATGGTATGAATTAAGACAATCTGGCGATGGACAACCATGGACTATACACCAAGAAGGAACCTATACAGCACCTGATAATAGACATGCTTGGAATGCTAGTATGATTATGGATGTACAAGGAAATATAGGTTTAGGATATTCTGGAATGTCAAGTGTTAACAGTGCTGACCCTAGTATTAGAGTTGGGTCGTATTATACAGGACGTTATGCTAATGACCCTTTAGGAATTATGACTGTTGCAGAAGGAACTATTATTGCCAGTGATGCCAATATTCCTGGAACGCGTTATGGAGATTATAGTAAAATAGATATTGATCCAGATGGTGGTAAGAAATTTTGGTTTGTGAATGAAGTCATGTCTGGAGGCAGAAAAAATGTGGCTGGAGTTTTTCAAATTGCACCAAATACTACTAATGACGTTGGTGTTGTAAGTATTGACACACCAGTTGACGCAACACTTACCAATAATGAGGTAGTTACAATTACCGTATTTAACTTTGGCGAAGATCCAGCTTCTGGTTTTAATGTGACATATCAAGTAGATGGTGGCGCGACAATAACTGAAGCATTTGTTGGGACATTAGCTTCTCAAACATCAGCACAACATACTTTTGTTAATACAGCAAATTTATCTATTGAAGGGCAAACTTATGCCATAACGTCTTGTACTGATTATGGTATTGATGAAGATAATGGCAATGATTGTGTAACATCAAACGTTAAGCATATTGCTCCTAATGATATAGGAGTTACGGAAATTACCTCTCCAGTTTCGGGTGAAGGGTTAGGTTCTGAAACGGTAACTGTAACAATTGAAAATTTTGGAACGGTAGACCAATCAGGATTTAATGTCAATTATATTATTAATGGTGGTGCGCCTGTAGTTGAAACTGTTGGTGCAACAGTAACTGCTGGGAGTACCTTGTCTTATTCGTTTTCAACACCTGCTAACTTATCAAGTGTAGGGGATTATAGTTTTACTTCGGCTACACTTTTGGCTGGGGATGCGGATGCTTCTAATAATATGGCTTCTAAAACTGTAACACATGTGGCTTGTTCTACAGAAACAAATGGAGATAATTTTGCAATTTCTGATAGCGGAATTCCTACTCAATCCGTAATTACGGTAACTAATGATATTATTATTTCTGATGTTAATGTCACATTAAATTTATTTCATGTTAATGATTCAGATTTAGAAATTAAATTAGTTGCACCAGGTGGTGGTACTGAAGTTATGCTTTCTAATAGAAATGGTGGATCTGGTGACAACTATACCAATACAACATTTGATGATGATGCCAGCACTCCTATTGCCTCTGGAACTGCTCCATTTAATGGCTCGTTTATACCAGATGGCGATTTAAATGTGTTAAATGGGTTATCATCTGTTGGAGACTGGACGCTTATCATTACAGATAAAAATAATAACAGTCAAGGAGGTGCCTTATTAGACTGGACTATGCAATTATGTGCAAACACCAGCTTATCGATTGATGATTATTTGGTTAATAATGATGATTTCAACATTATTTATAAAGGTGGAAATCAATTCTTGGTAAAATTAAATACCAACTCAATAAATGAGCGTTTAGATTTAACGGTTAAAAATGTTTTAGGACAAACTGTTTTATGGCAAACCTTAGAAAATGAAACAGGACAAGGTTATGAGTACAAGCTTAACATGTCTTATGCAGCATCAGGAATTTATTTTGTAAGAGTAGGAAATAATCGTGCGGGGAATGTAAAACGTATTATTGTTGAGTAATTTCAACTTAAACACAAATAAAAAAAGAGAAGGTTTAACCTTCTCTTTTTTTTATATCTATTAGTTCAATTGGATTTGCCTCCGCGCATCTATTCATCCTTCTCAGCGGACGATACTTATAATATACTTTTTCTCCATCATTTCTCATGGCTTTATAAGATTCCTCTAAAATATTAATTGGGTCAAATTGAGCTTTTGTAGCTTGATCTATAATAATATATGAACACTCACTTTCTTTTAAATGTTTTACCACACCTAATTGAAACCCTTCGCTAATCATTTCATTATCCATTGCTTTTATTTGCTCATCATTTTTTATCGTCTCACTTTTTACTTCATTTGAGCTTTCTTTATACGAATTACAAGACGTTAAAATGATTATAAAACTTGCTGTAAAAATTCTCATTAGCATGTCACTATAGTTTTTAATTGTAAAAATCAATGTACAAAAAATATGCCTTTAATATTAAAAATACGCTTTGAGCTGAATTGTTCCAGTATGTATCGTTTTGCTCGTTTCAGTTTTCCTGCCAAAGTAGTTCAGATTGAGATCTAAAAATTGGGTGATTTTTTTCTGAGCCAAAAGGTTCCAGGTGAAGTTTTTTCCTGGCTGCAAACCTTCCATCATTTGATAACCAACAGGTGAATTGGCATTGCCTTCAAAATCATTTGAAAAAAAGTTAATCTCACCAGAAATCGCTGCATTTTGGGTGTCAGTCAGTGTAAAGGAGACTCCATATTTTTGTTGTGTTAAGGTTTCTAAACTTCCAATGGTATTGTCCTTGTTTGTAAATTGGTAAAAGGCATCAAATCGCACTTTATCATTTAACAAATAAGAAAGTTTTGGATTTATGCGAAACTCATCAATGTTGAAATTTTTGCTTGAAAAATTTTCAGAAAAACTTTCATTGTTATCAAGTGAAGATAAAAAGGTGACTAACCATGTTTCTTCAATTTTGTGACTAAAATTTAATTGATGACTCTTCAAACTGTTTTCAATAAAGCCAAAGGAGAGAACGTTTTTAGCCTTATTAGATAAGTACGTATAAGAGGTTGTGTAATGCTGCTTTCCTCTGTTAAAAAATAAGACGTTACGGAAGTTAAGTTGCAAGCCTAGTTGATTTTCAGCATCACTTTCAAAAGGATTTAGATTAAAATTACTACCATCACGTTTAATTTTTCTATCTATTAAATAAGAGGTTTGATTGTAAAGTTGTGTCCAGAAACTTTTGTTGTCCGCATCCTGTGTTATAATTTGAGGGTTAATGGTTAGGGTTTGACTTAATCTATTTTGGTGTGTTTTAATAAAAATTTGATTAGGCAATAGCACTCTAATATATTTACCTTGATCTTGAAATTGTGCAATTTCAAACTCTTCCAATTCCTGTATGCCATTGTTGTTGTAGTCTATCCAAGTGTAAGCACCTTGTCCAGGTTCAACCTCAATATAAGTGAATTCTTGCTGTGGCAATGTGCCAGAATTCGTATCAAATAAGGTATTAAGTGTAACGACTTGCTTGAAAAGTTTTTGATTGTATTGCAATCTGGAGTTTAGTGATTCTTCATCGGCAATAGACTCATCTACAGATTTTAACTTTCTATAATTAAAATATAACGCTAAGCTTGTATTGTTGTTTTGAATAATCCTAGAATTTAAGTAATACGTATTTGAAGTATTTACTGCTCGTAAAGCGTTATTTTTAATACTGTCGTTGACTCTATTTTTGTAGCCAATTTCAGCAAAAACTTTGGTACTATCTCCAACTCCTGTAAACACTTCATAAGCTTTAAAACGTTGGCTTAATGGTGTTAACTCTTCAGTTTCCTTATCTTCTTGCTCATTGTCTTCAGTAGAGAATCGCGTTCCAATCCAGCCCTTGTTATAGTTGTATTTTAATTGATTGAATGAACGCAAAAAACTGGATGTATTTAAAGTCGAGTTTGAATTTAGAATACTTGTGTTTGAAAGAATATTGAATTGTTTAAGTCTTAAATTGGTTTGAAACACATGTCTATTGCCATTGAAACTTTCTGAAAAATTTAGATGCTCAAATTGATAGTTAAACCTTCCTTTTTTATTATGATTTAGGGTTGTTCCTGCAATAAAAAGTTGCTGATTTCCTAATGTCAAATCAATGTTCCAATCTCTGCTAAATTCGGCATTGTATAACTGTTCTATGGTTTTAAAATTTTGCTGGATGTAATCTCCATCGACGTAAGCTTTTGCATTCCAAAGACTGTCTGATTGTATTAAATCTTGTTCAATACGTAGTTTTCCAGCAAAACCATCATTGTTATTATCATCAAGACTTGAAAATAAATTAAGGTCATTTTTACTGCCTGCTATTTCAAAATTTATGGTTGTTTTTTCCGTTGGTTTATAGCTGCCATTTACTACAGCCATTTGCAGTTTTGTTGGAGCAATAAGTTGTACAATAGGCTCATAATTCCCTTGAGGGACGCCAGCAACTGGTGAAACGTATTCAAAAATATTGGCAATCGCATTGGTTGAGTTAATGATATAATTCCCTTGGTTAGCTCCAACTAAACTAAACCGAACACTAAATAATTCATCATCTGGATTATTTGAAAACACAAAGGCTTCAACACCATCAATAATTTCTTTTTTATAAAGAATTCTGTTTTCGTTATAGCTTTCAGGAATTGCCGAAGGCGCAACCATTAAACTTTCATTGTCTCCAGCATCAGCAAGTAGCTGTACTTGTTCTTCAGAAAGATTTTGTTGCAAGGGCTGATTTTTGGCATCGTTTTCATTATATACAGATGCATTTAAAGTTAACTTATCAGTCGTATAAGTACCGCCACCATAAGCAACAAATCGCGAGTAATTTCTATCACTAAACTGATAGTCAACAATTATTCGCATTTCAGAAGTAATTGGAAATGTTGGATTGAAGATGATTTCACCAGCATTATAATCTATTATATAATCCTCATTTTCACCTCTTGTTACAGCCACACCATTAACATAAACTGTTTCACTACCAGAAACAATAAGAACGTAAAGTTCGCCATTAGAGCCTTGTAATTTATAAGGACCTTGGTTACCTTCTTGAGCTGTAAATTGGCTTCGTCTAAACTGACCTCGTACCAAAGCTCCAGAAGCAAAAATAGTACTCTTTGATGCTTCATGGTCAAGATTAAAATTTACAGACAAACCTTGAACACGTTTGGTAAATCTGGCAAAGTAGGAATCTGAATTTTTCAAATCAATATCTCCTGCTCTTATGTTCCAATCGTCACTAAACAACTCAATAAACACTTGATCAAACTCGTCCAATCTTTGTGAGTAACCACTTTCCTGCAAAGGTATATTGGCATCTTGTATTGAGGCTCTCAAAGAAACTTTATCATTCAACTTGCCAGAAATTTGCAAATCTAATTCACTATTAAGTACAGAGTTTTGATTATTACCAACGGTTACACCACGCGAAATGCTTCCAGAAGTAGTTAAGCCATCAAAAGGAATAAAAGTTCTTCGTTCACTTGGTTGAGATAATTGATAAAGCTTATTTAAATTGTCTGTATTATCAACAATTATGGATTCATCAAGCTGCTTATACGTTTTAGTCAAGAACTCAGGAAACCGTAAATAATCAATAATTATGGAATCAGTATCAATCGGTTTTCTGAAAGTTAAAAGAGCTTTTTTAAAATCAATGCTATAATACGTGCTATCAATGATGCTGTTGTCTTTCTTTTTTAATAAAAACCAACTGTTGTTGATGCTTACCGAATCTATTTTAATAGAGTCACTTACCGCTACTTTTTTACTTCGGTAATTAGAAGTTTGGTCTTGTGCATAAAGACAACAACCAACAAGAAAAATGAGTAAAGTAACGTATAACTTCATGTAGTACATTAAACTAAAAACATATCAAATTATTTTGTTGATAGTTTTCGTTAAAACTGCTTTAAATTAATAGTGTAAAAGTAACGCATTATTTATTTTAGCTGAAACTCTTAAATAAATAGATGAAAATAATCTCATATAACGTCAATGGCATAAGAGCAGCAATTAATAAAGGCTTCATAGAATGGCTTAAAAGTGCAAATCCAGATGTGATTTGTTTACAAGAAATAAAGGCAATGGAAGAGCAACTAGATCTTTCAGTTTTTGAAGAAGCTGGTTACAAATATCAATATTGGTTTAGCGCTCAAAAGAAAGGATATAGTGGTGTTGCTATATTAAGTAAGACAAAACCTAATCATGTTGAGTATGGAACTGGAATAGAATCTATGGATTTTGAAGGCAGAAACTTAAGAGCCGACTTTGTTGGTGTTTCTGTAATGAGTTTGTATTTGCCCTCTGGAACAAACGATTTGAGATTGCAGCATAAACTCGATTATATGGATATGTTCCAAGACTATATTAACGAGTTGAAACAAACCATGCCGAACTTAGTTATTTTGGGG
>Ga0208018_100140_pt1 | contig 25339 bp, 31 predicted proteins | sample 31_taG_FD_184105 | JGI IMG/M metagenome (GOLD analysis project Ga0208018, IMG submission 184105) | Marine viral communities from the Gulf of Mexico - 31_GoM_OMZ_CsCl metaG (SPAdes) (version 2) | ecosystem: Environmental > Aquatic > Marine > Oceanic | place: Gulf of Mexico | collected 2015-07-12 | reverse complement strand
ATTTAAGCAACAAATGGAAATGGATCCCAGCCAGGCATGGCGTGTGATCAACCAGGCTTCACCTCAAACGATGGCTAACAAGCTCTTCGTGATGGAGTGATCTAATGCTTGCAGGTAAATATGCTCAATTAATGCAATCACCTGCAGCAGCTATGGCAGTCGGCGGCCTTGGTGCCGCCGGTGCTTCTTTACTTGGCAATCAGAACGAAGATAAAAGTGCTGGTCGTCAAATACTAGAAGCCCTAGGTGCCGGTGCACTAGGTGCTGGTGTAGGTCGAATGTTACCGCGTGTTTATGCTGGTTCTGCAAAACGAGCAGATCAAGCAGCTCGCAACCTTGCTAATGAATTAGGAGGTAATCCGACTCCTGATTTGAATGCATACGATCGTTATGCTTCACAGAATCGTGCACAACAAGTTGCGGCTGCCAGGGATCGAGGAGTTTCTGAGGACGTGCTAAAAGCTGCAGTAGAATTAGATCTACGTGGAAGACAAGGTTTAACTAATACCGCTGCTGTAGCAGGTGGTTTAGGACTTGCTACTGGTTTAGGTAACGTAGTAGGCGGCGGTGTTGCCAACGTTGGAAACATGCTTGGCCTAAGCATTGATCCTGAAGCACCTGGTTCAAGTAATACTCAAAATTCACGTTTGAGTATGCAAACTCAGCAGCTGCCAATGTACTAAACATTACAGACTGCTAAACTTTAATTTAGATAGGACTTTTTTGTCCGAATCTTTCATCCGACAAATTTATTCCTGCGACACTGGAGGATAAAAGAAAGTGTTTTTAGACAACGATTTTCCCAAGATTTTGGGCGCGGAGCTTTACCGCCCGCATCCAGCATACATTTGCGAAATGGCTGTGGAGCCCGTGGTCGTTCACGACTTCACTTCACAACCTGGCCAGACCGTTCAGCTCGACCGCTATAAGTTCTGGGGATCCCCCGGCACGAAGGATAGCCGCGAGCGTATCTCGGATCAAACCATCGGTACTGCCAACAGCCGTAACATCACCAAGGAGAAGGTGCTTGTTGTGCTGAAGGAATACACAGGCCCTGCAGATCCGGGTGACCCCACTCAGCCTTCTACCTTCAAGATTGCCCGTGAGACTCTGATTACTGCTCAGCGTCTGCTGCTTGACACTGGCAACCTGAACATGTTCCACCAGTCCATCGGTAGCCTGACGCTGCTTGATGACTACCGTCGTTGGCGTGACCGCGTCTTCATTGACGAACTCGCCAAAGCTGAAGCACAAGGCCAAGCTAGCTCCACTCAAGGTGGTTACTTCTTCGCTGGTGATAAGGCTAAAGATTCCCAAGGCCGTGTTTCCTACACCGCTGCTGAGTACACCGCTCAGGTGCAACAGTTCTCTGTTCGTACCGATCTTCTTGAAGTTGTTAAGGACCTGCGTAAGCGCAACGTTCCTACCTTCGCTGACGGCCTGTACCGTTGCATCTGTGACCCCGTCTTCATGATGCACCTGCGTCGTGACGAAGACTTCCGTGAGATCGCCCGCTACGCTGGTAATCCTGGTCAAGGCATGTACATGGCTAACCCCATGATGCCTAACAACACCAGCTTTTACATGGGTCCCCAGGCTGGTCAAGGTTACTTCCTGGCCGGTGAGCCCGTCATGCCGACTGGCGTCCAGTTCGAAGGTGTGAAATTCTTCGAGTCCACCAACTTCCCCAGCAAGAACGTTACTGCTTCGTTCGATGGCGGCAGTGCTTATGATTCTGAAGAAGTTGCTCAAGGTTATTTCTTCGGTCCCCAGGCAGTTGGTGTTGGTATCGGCGGTCCTAACGCCCAGGTGCTCATCAACAACAATGATGATTTCAGCCGCTTCATCATTCTTATCTGGCAGCTTTACGCTGGTTTCGAAGTGCTGAACAAGGACTTCATTACCACCGCCTTCAGCTTCCTGTCTGACGACGGCGTGGTCTGATCTGATTAAACGTAAACCATAAACGAGGATACAATCAATGGCATACTTATCTGCTAAGAAAATCTACCCAGGGGACATGACCGAGCCCCTGAACGGTTGGTACCAAAACATTGATACCACCGGTGGCTCTACCAACAATGCTTCTAAGGCAGGCCCTACGTCTGTCCTGGCTAACCCCGGTTGGCAGTTCTATCAACTGCGTGGCTATGTGCCCGTGACCACCGCTACTGGCGACGGTTTCACCACCGTGTCCCAAGTGGTCATCCCTTCCCCCTACAAGAACGACGACACCCGTACCAACATCACCGGCATGACCGTGGTGGCTGATACCGAGCGTCCTTCTTACGTCTACCGCACTGCTATCTCCGTGGCTTCTGGCTGGGGTGATGGACGTGTTGCAGAAGACGGCCTCACCACCTCTGGTGCAACCCAGGTGATCGGCTTCGGCCCTGGTACCGCTAGCGCCCCCCTGAGCTTCTCCGGCGTGGTCGAAGGTGCCAACATCACTGCTGCAGCTAACAACATAGCTCCTGGCGAAGGTGGCCTTGGAACCAACCCGTTCCAAACTGCTACTACCTTGACCACCCCGATGCTGTACAAGGAGTACACCGCTGATCAAGAGTTCCGCGTTTACTCCAAGACTGCTACTAACTCCACTGCTACTAACGGCGGCTGGGCTATCTCCGATGCTGACAAGGCAGCTGGACGTACCGGCTACATCCTTGTTGAAGTCTGCTTTATCCGTCCCGACGTTGCAGTCGAGTACGACGATATGGAGCAATATCTTCCTTACAAGGTTGCTTCTAACTATCCTGGTTATTGATAGTTAATTAGAGTAATATGGGACCAGTGATTAATACTGGTCCCTATGCTCTATCAACATAAGCGAACTGCAGCCCGAGTTAAAATTGTTACCGAATGGGACAATGGCGATTGGTTTATGGTAGAAGATCAGGACGGTCGTATTTTTACTGTCTATAAAACAGAGATCGAACCTGACCAAACAGCAACTAAGAAGGTTAAAACCCTTCAAGTTAAAGATGTTGCTAAAGGCGATGAACCTCGTAAATTCCCTACAGAAACGCGTCTTAATATCAATAGTGCTACACCTCAAATGATCGCTGATCATATCAAGGGAGTTGGTCTTAAAACGGCTAAAGATATTAAAGATTTACAAACGTCTTTGTCGGGCGAAAGATTCAATAGCTTGGAGCAATTAAGACAAATTCCGCGTGTTGATTGGGATGCTGTAATTGCAGCAGACCTGATTAGAGTTTAAATAAAAGCCCCTACGGGGGCTTTATTTATGACATCTATAATGAATGAATATAGGTAGCAAATTGTGTCGCAACTATCGAACTTTAACAAGAGCCGCATTCGTTACCACTTGGGTTACTACATCGTTAGTGTCCCAGCAGGTGACTATGCACGCCTTGAAGAAGCGATGAACTCTGTTCCTGATGCTGTCTTCGCGGATAAACTTGTTTATCAAATCGGTCGTTGTGATTCTGCTGAACGCAAAACGCAGTTAGCTTCTTTTGAAGATGACTTCCAGCCACCTAGTACCCGAGTTGAAGGCATTGTTGGAGACGTTGATCGTACGATCAGATCCAGTAATGTAAAAGAAGCTCTTAAAGTTTGGGACGAAGTTTATTTGTACGAGACAAATCGTCTTGCACAAATTCTGTACGTACCAAACTACAAAGATCCATTCCAGGCACGTTATCGATATGAACGTTCTGGAGCAGAGTTTATTATGGCTCTACCAGGCCCAGCTGATACAGCGGTTGGTGCAAACATCTACCTCCACAACAATTACCGATAACCATGGGAAACTTTTTCTCTCAATTACTTAACAAAGCTCTTCAAGGTACAGGCCGTGCTCGTGGAATGGGCGGAGGATTTGCAGGCAGAGCACCTCGTAACTTTTCTCCATTAGGACAAGCTCCTAAAAATGCTCCTCCTGTGCCAAGGGCCACTCGGGGTGGAGGAAACAATCCAATCGTTGGCTCTAGAACAGCTAAACCTTCTTTACGTACACCTCCTAAAGGCCAACAACCTTCTAGAGGTCAACAGATAGGTTTAGCAGCTCTTGGGCTTCTTGGTATACCAATGGGCCCCGTTGGGTTGTCAAGTTTACAAGGTTCTAGTCCTACAAAAGAAAACGAATTTAATCCTGGACCATTACTTAAAATTGGATTCGATGGAAGCGTTAAAACTCGTAATCCTATGGCTGCACCCGATCCTTTAGCTATGCGTGCTCGCTATGGCGGCTCTGGTGACATGGATGCAGGTCCTGGTGGTCCCAGTACCTTATCTGAACTGACTGCACCTGCAACGCTCAACGGTATTGCTGGAATTGTTGATGTCAATCCAAAGACAGGTAAAGGTATTCCTGGCACGTTCCGGCGTGGTGACATGGATACTGATGATGCAGCGACCTTCTCACGTGAAACCGGTCAATATACATTTGATAGTGATCGCTTTACAGCAAAGCCTCCAGCGTCTCCAACGCAAGCTGACTTGCCCCCGTCTTCAGAACAAGTTGCACCTGTTGATCCCTACGCTTATCAGCTCTCTGTTTATGGTCAGGGTCGCCAAGCAGCTGATAGCCAAGAAGCTCAAAAGAAAGTTGCAGACCTTGGCTTAGCAATCAACCGGGCCATGTATCCACAGTTCTCTCGTGAGTCATATAACCCTTTGATGGCAGCTACTTTCCCTGAGCGTTATCAGAAGACACCAGAAGATTTCGTGGTACAAAATGGTATTCAATCACCACGATCAATGATCAATGGTGATAATTCAGAAGCACTTCTTGCACAAGAAGAAGAAAACAACATCTATAAAATGGATATTGCTGTAGATGAAGTTTTAAAAGATGTGCTGAATCAAGCACGTTTACGTCAACAAGGATCCTGAGTTAAGGAAAGTAAAAATGGCACCAAAATTAAGTCAAGCAGATCGAGAAGCTATCTTTAGAACGGCACGGAATTTGCAATTAGATCCTTATGAATTTGGTGCCGTTTTAAATCAGGAATCAGGTTTTAGACCCAATGTTTGGGGAGGTGCTGGAGGTAAGTATTATGGCATCATTCAATTTGGTGGGCCAGAGCGTTCAGAAGCTGGTTTAGATCCTAAACGAGTTGCTGCAGGTGATTACACAATTGCAGAACAAATGCCAGCTGTAGAACGTTGGCTTAAAGGAAGAGGCTATAAACCAGGAATGGGCGTTGATAAAGTTTATGCCACAATCCTCGGTGGTAATCCGAATGTAAGCTTGGATTCAAAAGATTCTTTTGGAACTAGTGTAAATAATTCATTATCTAGCTTTAAGCCTGGTGGCAGTAATTATGAAGCAGCTACAGTAGCTTTAAATATGTACGGCGATGCTCCGCCAAGTCAAACTAATACTGCATCTCAACCTCCAACTACACCAGGCAATGTAACCATTAATAATTACTACGGTGATGGTACAGAAACAAAACAAAAACAAGAAAAGAGTTTTGCTCAGCAATATATTGATAGCATTATTTCAGGTAAAGGACAAAAAAGTCTTGGCCAACAACTTGTGCAATCACTCATGAATCCTGGGGGAGGTTATAGCGGTAAACTGAATCCTATGGCTACTTTAGATCCAAGAAAAGTTTTAAGTTTATTTAGCTAATAACCATGTCGTATTCAACAATGCAAATTGGTATCACAGGGCCACGCGGACGCATTGGCTCTGGTACTGAATACCACATTGATACAAAATATGCATCAACACTCCCTTGGGAAGATATTGATCAACGTTTCCAAGCTAAAGCAAGAAGCTATGGCAAAGAAGGACGTAATATTGTTTTCTCAAATCAAGGTGTATCAGGAGCCGTCTATGACCCCAATGCACCATTAGAGCAACGTATCGGCCTTTTGCAACGTGCTGCTGCCGCACATTCACATTCACCCAGCGAAGGCTTTCGTTCTTTTGATTATTACGCACCAATCGGTACTGACCGTTGGTATAAAAGCGCAGAAGGTGCGCCTATCTATATCGCTGGTGCACCAGGATCAAAAGCAGAAGGGCAGACAGGTGGTAACTACGGCAACTATGCCTACGTTTTAGATTCCTCTGGTCGTGTTGTCGGTAAGTCAGGACATGGTGATACTTCTCAAGCTGTATTTGCCGGTGGCACGTTTGGCGGAGATCAACCATCTGCTCCACAAGCAACTGATCAGACGGGCAATGTAACCGTCAATAATTATTATGGTGACGGTACAGAACCTCAACAAAAGAAAACTAAAAGTTTTGCTCAGCGTTATATTAATAGCATGATTTCGGGCGGAGGGACAAGCCCAGTTACTGCTATGATAAAAGGTATGATGCAATCAGGGACTGGTAAATTAGATCCCTTAGCCGTCTATAACCTATTCGCTGCTAACTCATGACCGCAACCAATACTAATAAGCAACCCGTTTTTGTTGATCGCCCCCTAATTAATAGGGCTCGCTTAACCAATCAAGTTGTTGGTAGTAGCGATTCTCTTGTGGTCCAAGGTGGCCAGAGTCCTGCACTCTTGGTTGATATGGATGCAACCTTGAGTTCTGATAATAACAGTGGTGGTATTGTTGATTCTATCCGTATTATTCGAGATAATATCAACGCAACTGTTGAACCTGATTACACAGTCAACACCGGTACAAGCGGTACTTTTATTGGTATTGTTAGCGGTCAAACAGTCTACGTAGCTGAAACAGGAGTCTTAGCTAACCCCTCTGAATTTGGTGTTGGTTACTACACCTATACAGGCAGTGTGCCACTGGGAGATATTAATACTGACATTACATATTCTGGTAATACAGGAGTCAATCAAGGCTTTACTTACCTCGCCATTGAATCTGGTGTACTGCCTAGCATTACTTTTGCTTGCTATCACACCCGTGGAACAACTGTTCCTATTCCTGCTGATGGCGATTACGTTGTCTTGTTCCAAAAGACAATGGCTGTTAATGAGACAGCGATTGATTGTTCTGACGTGATGCCTGAAATCACTGTCCCTGTTCCGCAACAAGGCAATACAGCTGGTATCGGTGAAGCATCACCATTGAAAAATCGTGCAATCAACCTGCAGCGTGGTGATCGTCTCTACATCGGTGTTGTACAACGGGGCGCACAAAGTACTGTATCTGGTTACATTCCCGGCGTTCACGTAATTGCCCAAGGCGGTTACTATTGATATGGCAAACAGAAAAAGACCAGGGGGTAATTTCGGAAATTTTGGCGCCTCTTCTTTTTCTGAAATACCTAAAGTTGATACAAGAAAATATAAAGTTGCTCCTGTAAAAGGAGAGTTTGGCGGTAGTATCCCAGACTCTCTTTATACTAGTAATCGTGAATCAGCATGGGCACGGTGGAGACGTGGTTGGGAATTAGCGACTTCTAATGGTGTTGAACGTCCTTTCTTCTATAATTTTGCATATGACATCCCTTTGGATGGTATTCCTCTTATTGGTAATAGAGAACCTTTAATTAGTGGCGTTATTCAAGGTTTCCTGACTGAAAATAAAGAATACGGATTTCATTGGGCTGGTCGTATTGATGCTGGTAACTTACGTTTTGATAATCTAGAAGATCAACAAGGAGTTCGTCTAGCAGTATCAGGAGAAGCACCACCAACACAACTGTTCTTAGGCAGTGGACAAGATAATGAAAATTTTTGGTATGTCCAACTGAGCGGTACATTTAGTTCGGGAACAATTTCAGGTGTCAGTGGACCAGTACCCCCACCCTTATTCGTACGTTTGCCTTTTGGCACAGAAATCAAACCGATTAATGGTGACATTTTAGAATCTAAAATTATTACTGTATCTGGCCAAGCAATTGATAGTGATACACGTGATCCTGCAACAGGAAAGCGTTACGGTTTTGTTCAAGCTGTTCTTGCTGATGTTGATCAAAATCAAGGCATTTTAAAAGTCGTTAAATTGGGTTCAGTCCAATCAACACTTGATGGAGTGCTACAAACACCCTCTCGCATTCCATTTGAATCTGGACGATTCTTGCAAAGTGGTAATCGATATTGTTGTACATGCCAAGACTTTACTCGTCGTAATTATGCATACCTTTCAACATTGGGTTTAAGAAAAGGTCGTTTGTTCCCGAAAAATAAATGTGCAACTGTTAAGCCTGGTCGCTATGAAGTAATGACTTTACGCGGTCAAATCTTAAACTCAGCACAACAAGAAATCACAGCGAATGCCCTGGATAATAGGTTAATGACAATTGTGTACCCAAGTGGTGAATCAGAAAATTATCCAGTACCAGGTGCAACTTTATCGGCATCAGGTAAAAATATTAATGACCCCAAAACATTGTACAGGGATCGTCCTGGCGTTTTTGAAGACTTTGGTAAAGTGTATGAACGTGGTTTTGGTGATAATCCCAACCCCAGTGGCGTTGCTGAAGGTTTATCTAAGTATGTAGATTATAGACAAAGTGGTTTAAGCATTACTGAAGTATCTGATAACTGGACATTTGTATTAGATCAATATAAATTCTGTAAGCATATTTATGCGATGAAGTATGCAGATGGTGAGTTTCCAAATGAACCTTCTGATTTTCCAGTAGAAATCGGTTTAATGAGTGAATGGGAAAACCGTTTAGTAGAAAAAACACGCAACGAACAAACTAAAGCATTTGAACGTCTTGCTTATTATGGCCTTGGTTATCAAGATACGCCACCATTTAACCTGCAGTCACCAATGATGAGCCCTATGATGCAACGATTAATTAATATCCCACAAGAATTTATTGTGATGCAAAACTTTTTTATGGTGGATAAAGATGGAATTACTTATAACATTGCATCGGGTCAAATGCCAACTGTTGATCCACAACCCTCTGGATTCACTATTTCTAACTGGGATTTCCCATCCGGCACTAACTACTAAATTTGACTTGACACGTATTAATCCTTTATAATACCTCTATTAAGTTGACATAAGTCTTCTTAATACAAATTTAAAATTGGCTTGTCAGTGTTTTGCCAGTGTCTATAGTTCTTGTACAAAGCTACCCCTACCATGATTCACACCCATCTTCCTACCGATCCACGGATCGTTGATGAAATCTTTTCCCTAACTGCAACACCTGGATTAGAAGGTGTCGGATGGCTCCTTGGAATGGTCGCCACCTACGGCAAATCACCCGTGGAATTAGAAGGTTTCACTTGGAAGGACGACGCAATCGAGATCAAATCAAAGAAAAGACCTGTTCGCCCGCTGCACCCACAGTGGGTTTTTCTGTTTCAACTCAAAGAAAAACAGCCACCGAAAGGCAGCTGGAAGAAAATCTTAAAGACCCTAGACAAGCAACGTAAGCTGGGTCGCATCCATGTTGATGTACTTAGCTTGTTACTTGCCTATAAAGTCCGTAAGATCTACTACACGCCTGTTAAGCAGCAGCAGAAAGAGATGTGCTTGACATCCTGTTAAGACGTTTCTGCACACGATCAATATGCCAGTAGTAGGTGTCCCTTGACCGAGTCAAGGGGCCTGCTCCATAATGGTGCCCAAGTTTGAACGTACCATCATCACGCATGCGATGGAGTTCTTTGCGGTCGATCTTTAGGATTCGTTCAGCTTTATGAACGGGAACCCAAGCTTTGAGAGTCACGGGAGTGGTGGGGGACTACATATTTAAATTAGCCTCATGCGAAGAAAAGTCAACACGCTTAACCCAACTTTATTCAGATTTAGTTTTGTGAAATTTAGCGCACTTAGAATGAGTTAACAGCTAAAGAGTTATGTTCAGGACGGAGAACGAACCCCTCGCCCTGCTCGTTGAACTCACACCACGATTAGCCAAGAAACGATTTAGAGAAGAAATTTATAAAGCTTGGGATCATCTCTGTGGTTATTGCGGAGACAGTGCTACATCTTTGGATCATATTATTCCTAAGTTCAAATCAGGCAGCAGCAACTGGTACAACCTGGTTCCTGCATGCCAACGTTGCAATAATAATAAAGCAAGTCATGACATGGAAGAATGGTACCGTGAGCAAATTTACTTTGAAGAAGAACGCCTTGAAAATATTAAAGCCTGGATGCAAAATCAAACAGTGTTTTTATTAAAGAATGAATTAGAATCATTAGATAAGATGTTTAGGCAACCGGCATAATGAGTGCTAGGGGTAACGTTAATGCATTATATCTTAGCGTCTTAGGGCGCCCAGCGGATGACAGTGGTTTAGAAACTTATTCAAGAAGATGGGACGATACAATTGATTTTTATTATCGACAAAAATCAAATCAAGGGAAACCTTTGGCAGAGGCGCAAAAATATGCAGCTTCCGTAATTAAAAAAGATCTTATTACTAGTCAAGAAGGTAGTGATAGAACTGGTATCATCCGCAATGCATATCAAACATATTTAGGACGACAACCCTCAGATAAAGAATTACAAAACTATGTTAATCAAAAGAAAAATACACAATTCCTTGTCAAAGAAATTAGTAAGTCACAAGAAGCTTACACGTTCAAGAAAAACCTAAGAGACAGCTATTTAAGTTCTTATGACGATCTAAAAGAACTTCCTAGCGATTCTAGCTTCGAATCAGCAGGAGAAGCTATTACAGGCTTTGCCGGTAACTCTGCTGATATGGCAGGACTTTACCATTGGACTAAATATGGACGCAATGAACAACGCATGATACCAGCTCAAGGTATCGTAGTCCTTAAGGATGGGAAAATTCAGTATTCAAATGGAGCACAGAAACTTTTATCCAATGATGTAAAACAAAAATACGATAATTTAATTCGAGGATTTAATACCAGTAATGGTGGTAACTATAAAGACTTGATGAACCAAGTTAATGATCTTGGTGATGATATCGTTAAAAAGAATTTTTTTGATCAAGGTTCTAAAGATTCCTTTGATGGTTTTTATATTAAAAATAAACTGAGTGTTTGGGACGGCACTAAGTATGGCGCTCAACCTCCGGTTGGCGGCTTTGATGCTAAGTACTATCAAGGTATTGATAAAAGTGTTAAAAAAGATTGGAATAAAGCTAAAAATAATAAAGTGTCTGGATACAGCGTTCCGGATCTGGATATTACAATTCGTTATAACAATATCGATACTTTTGCACAACAGAAATACACTAATGCTGTAAGAAATGATCCCAGTATTAGAGGTAATAAAGCAGTTGAAAGTGAAAGTGAAAAATATACAGAAACACTTACTGATGCCGATCGTCAACGTATTAGAGATCAAATTCTTGGACTTACTGATAGAACCGAATCAGGTGATCTAACTATCAACTGGGAAAATGATGCAGGTGTCATTGAAGCCGATAGCTTATTAGAATCACAAGTTGGCGCATCATTTGATAAAAAAGACTTAGAACAACAAGGTAGATTCCAAGCACTTGCTACAGATGCTTTAAGAACAGCTGCTGCTGAATTAAAAAAACAACGCGCAAAAGAACAAGAGTTAGATGTTTATAGAGGTTTACCAGGATTTAATGAGATTTATAGTGCCAACTCATCATTAGTGAATTCCATCTTGGGAGATAGTGGCATTGGCGGTATGCTCGCCTTATCAGGAAAAGATGTTGATGCAATAGGAGAAGATTTAGAAAAACAACTTGAAGGTGTTACCGGTCTTTCTAACAACAGTTCTGTTTATAACTGGCAGAAATGGTTCGACGAATCATTGACGAAACGTTATGAAGACATGGATGAAATTAAAGGTTTTACTGATGCAGATAAAGATAAAGTTTATCAGATAGAACAAGAATTTAAAGACAAGTTTATTAATGAATATCTAAAGCCTAGATTCGATGAATCAAAATCTATGTCTGAATTTATCAGCTATATGGATACAGTTGATAAAGAATCAGAGCAAAATATTTTCCAAACACAGACCGCATTAAGTTCTTTGCGAGACTTTGCTAATATCAGAGCCAGAAAATTTTATACTCAAAATTTAGAAAATGTTGATAGTGCTGAATTTAATAGTAAATTTTATTTTGATCCTTTTGAAGCAGCTAGTAACTCTAATAAAGTAAAAGATAATGAAGTACTTTATACCAAACAAAAAGAACAAGTCGGTACATCTTGGGAAAAAGTAAAGAAAAATCCAAATAAAAAGCCACCAAATAGTGACTACACTTGGGGTCAATGGGCATATTACTACGGCTATGATCTAAACAATAAAGATGATTTTGCCAGGCTGCATTATGCTGTCGTTGGTAAAAGCAAAGGTTTTGACCCAGCAGAAAACGTTGTTACAGACCAAGAGGTTAAAGATTACATCAATACAAGCTTGCTACCAGCCTTGGCTGATGAAAAATTAAATCTTGGTGACACCTCATTTCTTGCTTTCGTTACTCCAGCAGAATTTGCTGAATCTGTTTTAGAAGGTATTGATCCGCTAGAAAACAAAGACGAATGGAAAAAAGTTTTAGAAACCTATGGCTTTAAAGATCAAGCAAGTTTAGAAGAAGTTAAAGAATATATTGAAGATGCAGTGCGTACTGGCAATGCAAAAGATATTCGTGAGTCTATTAAGTATCTTAATGAGAAAAAGAAAAAACCTACACAAGAAAGGCTTGGTGTGGATTATATCGAAAGAGACGAAGACGATAAAGACTTGGCAGATGAAGATGAAACCGCATTCTTCCAAATCTTTAAAGATGCTGGATATGGCGGGACACAAGAAGAATTCTTTGATGAATTTATGCCTGATGTCGATAGAAGCGAACTGATCTCTTTGGGAAAGGCTGCGCAAGGTGATCTTAAATTTAAAGATGTTGTTTCTGATGATCCTTTCGAAAGTCTTGCAAATATTGGTGGAATGCTAGGTGATGGAGGCGGCGGACTCTTTGGTTCTGATGAAGGCAGTAGTTCTTCCAGTGATGATGGTGAAGATAATTATTTTAGTTTATTTGGAGATGAAGAAGATGACTCCGATTATGCTACAGATACAGGTCGAAGCATTATTAACGACTACACATCATTCTTTAAGTAATGTCCAAACATAGAAAAGCAGCCAAAGCAGCCAAGCTTAGTAAGGACAAGATGTCCTGTAATAAACCCAGGCGTGACGTTAGAGGCGGCAAGAAATCTGTCGTAAAGGCTTGCGAGGGAAATGTGGAAAAGATTATCCGCTTTGGCGATGCCAATATGACAATTAAAAAAGACAACCCAGCTAGACGTAAAAATTTCAGAGCACGTCACAATTGTGATGAAAAAAAGAGTAAACTAACTGCAGGATACTGGTCCTGTAAGGCATGGTGACACCTGAAGAATTGGCTGAAGTTCTTGAGTATAAGGACGGTGAATTGTATTGGAAGAAAAAAGTAGCAAGAAAAATAATTGTAGGTACTAAAGCAGGAAGTACGGGTAGCCGAGGTTACTTTCAAGTTAGATACAAATCAAGAGCTTATCGCAAAGCACGTGTTGTTTGGTGTTTGTGCCATGGGGAGTGGCCTCCAGAAGGATTAGAAGTAGACCACATTAATCGAAATAAAGCAGACGACCGTATTGAAAACCTAAGGTTAGTGACCCGTTGGGAAAATGCAGTCAATCAAAAACATAAAGGGTACAGGAAAAGAAAAGATCGTTTCTATGCACGTATCACAGTACATGGAAAAGTGATATGCTTAGGAGCTTATGAGACAGAAGAAGAAGCTGCCCTGGCCTACAATAAAGCAAAGGAAAAGTACCACAAATAGTAACCGGTAATGGCATTAGCAGGTAAGTACATGGGCATGGGCCCAGAAATGGAATTAAGTGATCTTGCAACAGAAATGTATGTCAATGACACTTCTTTTAATGATCCAATCCTAATGAAGTTGATTGATAAAACTCGTTATGGATCTTTGTCAGAAGATGAACTTGCATACGTTATGAATCACGAAGAAATGCGTTAATATTATCCAAGTGATTAATACACCTACCCATGAAAAAAGGCGGCGGTTACGTTGTTGGTGCTCCTAAAAAAACAACACAAGGACAGGGCAAACATTCCAAGCCAAAAGGGAATCGTAAAAAACTTCGTGGACAAGGAAAATAAGTTATTATAAAAGATAACTTATGCCTTCAATATGTATCCCTATCGAGAAGCTTTACAGCTAATCAAAACATTTGAAGGCTTTCATGAAAAGGCGTATGCTGATTCATCCACTGCTGATGATGCCTTTATTATCGGCTATGGCACATCCTTTTATCCTGATGGAACTCCAGTTAAGCAAGGGCATCTTTGCACCAAACAGAAGGCCACTGAGTACCTTCTGAATGAGGTTAACGATATCGCTCGGGATATTAAAGAATTAAACCTTGGTCTTGATGACTCAATGCTTAATGCATTGATCTCTTTTGTCCATTCGATTGGCTGGAAGCCATTCCTCTATAGCAACATCGTTGATCTTTGCGATCAAGATGATTTTGTTAGTGCTGCACAAGAAATTACTAAATGGATTTTTGATGACTCCCACCAGGTCATTGGTGGCCTAGTGGATAGGCGTCGTCATGAAGTTCGTCTTTTTCTCCAGGATTACAATGCAAATGCCTGGACATCAGACGATATTTTACTAAAAGCGTTTAGAGATTATACTGCCGCTCCACACCAAGTGCGAGCCATTAGGGAGCTTCAAGAGGCAGTGTCTCCCTATATTCTGTCAAGCTTTGCCAATACATTCGATTTAGAAAGTGACCCGTTTACGGATTTCACCGAAGACCAATTAAAGACGATCTTTAATGCTTAGAGTTAAAATATTAGAAGTAGCCATTAACCAGTATGGGCGATTTCAGCGATACCAAAGAGTTTGATATGCCCCTGCATATGGAATTGGCTATGCGGAAAGCTGAGCTTGCAGCTCAGGAAATGACGTGGGATCAGCTGCAGATTGCTCTTCTCAACCTTTACTACCAACGGTTGATGGAGACACAAGCTATCAAAGATCTGCTTAAGGAAGAAAATATTGATCTTGAATTCGATGCCCCCACCGACATCGAACTCACTCACTTAGCTTTAAAAATGATGGCCAATGAGGAGTGCGATGACGATGAGGACGATGGGATTCCTTATCCCTTCTGATCTTTAACGATTACTTTTTCTTACGCATATTACGCAGACGTTCCATACGATCCTTCATGGATTCTTTTTTACCCATATCGCCTGCTCCTTTCTTAGCGCCAGAGCCTTTAAGCTGAGCTTTCAGTTCTCTGTTTTCTTTGCGCAAAGCAGTAAGCTTTGAGGACATATCCTTAGCTCCAGACTTAGCCATAGGCTTTTTTGCTGCTGGCTTAGCAGCAGGCTTGCGCATAGAACGCTTAGCTTTTTCTTCCATGGAATTAATAAATCAACTTTTATTCTAAATTCACTAACCTATCCAAGTACCACTGGGCTTTCTTTAGTGATTCCACACCACCTTTATTCTTTTCTCTCCACAAATATTTAGCAACATTTCCCTTAAGAAATCCGCGATATTCTTCTTCTGTCAGCTGTGCTTCTATTGCTTCAATACATTCAATTCCACCATCGGTGTAATGAGGTGGATGATTCACCATATCAGTTGACTCTGTTGCCCAAGGGACAGGACAAATACCCCCTGGGCAATCCATCAATACATCAGACCCGCTGATCGGTTCAAACCACTGTTCAGTTTGCGTTGTGATGCCATTGCTAATTCCTGTTCCTCCGGAGACAATTGGCCCATATCCACAATCAGTTGCCTTGGTTGTGGTTGAGCACCCTGCATCATTCCCGTCTCCGCACTCGGAATTAGTCCCGTCAATCCGCATCTTGGTTGCGCCCTTGGATCTACTGCTAAATTAACACGATCCGACATATTTTGTTGAGTTACAGCAAGACCAGTGTTGTACTGATCGTACATAGGAACGTCATTCGTCTCATTATCTAACGGCTGGCCAAACGTATCTAAGTTCACCATACGTTGTTTTACTTCATCATTTCCCTCGATGAAGGAAGATAAAAATCCTTGCATGATATTGTCCTGGTTTAAACTACATTATAAGTGATACAATTCGATGCGAAATAGTAGTGGCCGTGGTTCGTCCAGCGGACCTATTACAGATCTCAATCCTGAACAGGCTTATGACGTTGACCTAAGACGCCTGGATGAGGATGAAAGGAAGACTGCATACGCTGCGGACACTCGCAACGAGCGGCAGCAAAGTCGTGTTGAGAAAGGTTTGAGAGCTGCGCGATCAGCTGGAAAGTTTCAGAAGTCGAGACAGATTGCTGGGCCATGGACAGATCGTTCAGGACAGACACCCGCCTTCATCGAAGGTGATCGATTTGGACGGGCTGGATCAACAAACTATGCGGATAAGCCGCAGCCTTCCACAAGCAAACTCTACTATTAAACTTTACTGTCAAACTTTGAATAAGACAATTTCATATTAAACCTTAGACAAGACAACTTCATAGGGTTGCGATTGGTATTTACCCTTGCGTTGTTTGTAGTCCACATCACAAGGCTCCCCTTGGTAAAACAAGAGTTGGCAAATGCCTTCATTGGCGTAGATCCGATTAAACAATGGAGTACAGTTACTGATCTCCAATGTCAAATGGCCTTCCCAGCCAGCTTCTGCTGGCGTAATATTGGCCATAATTCCTGCTCTTGCGTAAGTTGATTTACCTACAGCCACCACGGTAACATCACGTGGTAAACATAAATGTTCCATAGCCACGCCAAGGCAGTAACCAAAAGGAGGGATAATAAAATACTTGCCGCGTTCGTCTTCATGCAGTTCTGTCTCCTTTAAGATTTCAGGGTCAAAATTTTTAGCGTCACAAGAACCGTGCTGCACGCCACCAAACAATAAACACTGATTCGGAGACAATCGAATATCGTAGCCATACGACGATAATCCATAGCTTAAAATCTTAATCTCATTCTCAACGCTAACGAGTTTATCTTGGAAAGGAGTGATCATGCCTTCTGCTGCAAAGGCTTTGATCTGTTTATCACTCAGAACGGACATTGTCTTTTGTCAGTTCAAATATTTTAAACGATAATTCGGCCCTTTGGCCCATAGATATCAATGAAATTCTCTGTGGATTCTCGAATCCTATCTCTTGGCTGCAAGTGAATACAGAGCGATACACCTGTTGCTTTTGTGATAATGCGGTCGTCAGAATAGTAGTGACGAATTAAAGTAGGACGTGACTTCAAAATGCATACAGGAAAATCAAAGATATCCTGGCAGTACATCACAATGTCTAGATAGTTGGTAAAAAATACAGCTTGATTGACCTTGCCTTCAAGCCAATTACGCTTTAACGTCTTCCACCACAAAGCTGTACCTGAAGTCAACGTTGGGGATAGGCCACGGGTTTTAATCCACTTATCTTTCTGTTTATTAAAATAGTAAGAATAGCTTGGCGGAAATAGATAAACATTACCAAACCAAGGATCTTCTCCATTCAACGGGTCGTTAGTTGGCCCATAGTACTTGTCTGCTCCGACGTATTCGTTAGCAAATGCCGAACTAGCTGGATCAAGATCAATTTTTCCCATAAGCATATGGGCAGAATCAACCAAATCACGATTGGTAACCCACTCAAACTCTTCTACCCTTTCGTTGCCTCTTTTGATGCCCATTACTTTTCAGAAGCTTGATTGTAATCAACAACAAAATAGCGCATCCCCTGGTGGTCATTAATGATATAACCTGCGCTTTCAGACGGATCAAGCTTTTGAGCCGATTCCAAAATTGCCCTAAAAGTTTCAGCTAGCTCAGCCTCTGAGTTCTCTTGAGCTGAGTGCAACTCCTCAAGCGTCATCCAAAACATTGAGCGATCAGTATTAGTTGGTTGAAAACACATCACACCAGGACCTTCTGCATCCCAAAATTTTTTCTGGTACTGACCCATATCACCTAGTAATAATTTGATCGTTGCATCAGCGTACTTCGCTGAAGTCGGATCCATCTCTTTGCCGATGATCGATGCAAGTAAATCTTCTCTTCTACTACTCATGACCAATTAACTTTTGTTTTTGCAGGATAACACGCATCTTTGGTAATGGTTCATAGATGACCACCATTTTGCCAAGAATGCCACGTTTTTTAATTAGCTTACCGTTTTCATCACGCATCTTGCGAAACTCGCCAGAACGAATCAAATACTCAGCAACACAACGCAATCGCCGCTTTAAAGGCAAATCAGCCTTGGGAAAACGGCTGCAGATTGTATCTGGAATCATGTCAGCAAACGCTAACCGTAAACGGTTCGCTAGCGTCATGTTGCTATTTGGATCTTCCACCTCAAAGTCACGGATTACCTTGACATAACGCCGCAAGCTTTCATCATCAAATGATCCTTCTGGTGGAAGGAACATTTCAATTTGCCTAACCAGACTTTTAGGAAGATGAAGATGGAAATTCTTTATTGTCAAGATATCGATATCGACACCTTCAAAACGATGTGGCATGTCAATCTTCCTTAGGAATTCCAACAGCATCTAATTGCTCACGTTTGTATGTATAAGGAGTAGGACCAGCCTGATCGAAAGTTCTAAGTGAAGCTTCAGGGCCTTTGTGGTAAGAAAGGATCAGTTGGTTCCAGGGGATGCGGACGATCTGTTTCCTTGCACCCACTGGAATTGTGATGTAGTGAACACCTTGAATCCAGTAGACACCAGACTCGCCTTTATTCTTACGCTTACCCTGGAGAATCCAATTACGAATCGTCTGATCACTAACGCCTAGACGTTTGGCACACTCTTCTGTTGAAATGTATTCATCAGCATAAATCTCAGGACTTACCTGATCTGTCTCTCCCAAGCCATAACGAGAATGCCAGGTGGCCGCAAGAATGTTGCGAATCCCTTTTAATTCAGAAGCAATTAAATCCAATTGCTTATTAATATCAGACATATGCAAAAAATAATGCTACAGTTTCTATGACCATACAGTGTTATTGATGGAAGATCAAGTCCCTTCCAGTAATTTTCCTGAGCAACAACAGCAGGAATTTGTTCCGCCTCCTCTTCCTAATTTTGAAGAGATGCGTCGTCGTGCATTGCAAGATGCAATTGCACAAGTAACACAAAAGCCTACAAATCCTGCTGTTAGTCAGCAGCCTCCCGCTACACCTCAATACCAACAGCCTCAAGTGCAACCTCAGCGTGTGCCTGAGCCTAATATTGTTTACCTCAGGCGGAATTTAACCCTGGCAGAACTTGGTGTTACTTTCCTAATTGCAATCGGTATTGTTGCTGGCGTGCAAGGTATTTGGCATGTTGCTACCGATGTAATTCCACGGATTGAAATCAGGGAGAAATAAGCAGTCCTATAATTATATTTAGGACTTGGCTTAGTGCAGGGTGGCTAATAGAAAAATTACACAATTCCCCGCCATTAACCCTGGGGACATTAATGATGCCGATCTCCTGACGACAGTCAGTGTCTTTGAGATTGACCCTGCACTGCGTAATAAAAAAATTACCTTTAGTGGTTTTAGGCAATATCTTGATACTTATTATATTAATACATCAGAATTTGATCCTTTAATTGCCGGTAATGTTATCATTTCTGGCTACGCTATTGTCAGTGGTTTAGCAACATTTGTTAGTGGCATTGTCGTTAGTGGTGATGCAAACTTCGCTCAAGACGTTACAGTTACTGGTAATACGACATTATTAAATGGTCTTACCGTTACAGGTGATGTTGATATTGATGGCAATATTGATGTTGATTTTGTTACGACCGATGGACTAGAAGTCCAAGGTAATGCAACAATTCAACAAACAATCACTGGTAGTACAGCCAACTTTGTCAGTGGTAATTTTGATCGCACCTTCACAACTTTTGCCACAGGTACTTTAATTACCTACGTCAGTGGTGAATTTAATAATTTACAAGCCGATAATGCGAACATTACTGATCTGACAGTCGATAACGTTACTGTCAGTGGAATCACTATTACCGGTGATTTAGTCTCCAGTGGAACCATCATTGCTAATGATATTAATGTCACTGGCACCTTATCGGGTGCCACGATCACTGGTGATGTTGTTAATGTCACTCAGCTCAACGTAACATCCGGTGATTTCGTATATCTATCTGGACAAACAATTACAGGGGACACGATTAACTACACCCTGGCAACAGGAACCACAATTAATTCCCTCAGTGGTAACGTTGATAACCTTAATGTGGTTAGCGGTATTGTTACAAACTTAACAGTTGGCAGTGGTTACTTTGCTTATCTTTCGGGTGAAGTTATCTCCGGTGACTTAATAAGTGGAACGAGCGGTGTTTACACCAACCTTTCTGGTGCGACAATCACTGGTGATGCAATTAACGCGACTGAAATTAATGTTGAGACTCTTAATGCACAAAACCTGAGCTTCTCTGGTGACCAGACTATCAGTGGTAACTTTACTGTTCTTGGTGATACCTTATTAGAAAGCGGTCTTATTGTTGGAGAAGATGCCATTGTCAGTGGCAACATTAGCGGCACAACAATCTCCGGTATTGATGCATTCTTTACTGGTGATGTAACAGCAGTTAACATCAGTGGCTCAACACTCTTTGTTACTGGTCAAACTGAAATCGGCGGTCCACTTTTAGTCAGTGGTGATACAACACTGTCAGGTGCATTAGTTGTCAGCGGTAACCTTACTGCTTCAGGTAATGTTGGCATCAGTGGTTCACTCGATGTCCAAAACGGTTTAACAGTCAGCGGTGATTCCAGTGTTAGTGGCACCTTTACTGTTACAGGTCAAACTGAACTTGGTGATAATTTATTCGTTAGTGGTAATACAACGATTACGGGTGATGCCAACATCAGTGGTAACACTAATATTGCAGGTGACCTTGATGTCCAAGGCAATATCACCCTTAGTGGCGATCTAGAGATTGATGATTTATATGTCGGTGGATCTGCAACAATTAGTGGTGATCTAGTAACATCTGGCAGCACATTTACCAGTGGTAATTCAACAGTTACCGGGGACCTTAACGTCAGCGGTGACATCACACAAGGCTCTGGTAACTTCGATACCCTTGGCAATATTACAGCCACTGGCAACATTACGACTGCCACTGGAACCATCCAAGGTCAAAATGTAACTGCTGACTTTTTGGTTCAAGGTCAAATTGTTCGAGGGCAAGGAATTTTTGCAAGTGGTGGTATTGCAACCGTTACCGGAACAAGTGGTATCTTTACCGACCTTGACGTTGTAAACCTAACGGCTGATAACCTTACAACCACTGGTGATCTAACAGTTAGCGGCAACTTAGCAGTAAGTGGAACCAGTGAATTCCGTGGTCTTGTGACCGTTGATGAGCTTGGCGGACAGACTTTATCTGGTCTTACACTTTCAGGTGCAACTGTCACAGGTAATATCGGTAACTTTGGCACTGCAACAATCAGTGGTTTAACAGTAGAATCAGGTGACTTCACTGACATCACAACTGATAACTTAGAAGTTACTAATCCCTTTAACGTTCCTTTTGGCACAGTAACCAACCCTGGTTTAGGATTTGCTGCTTCTGGTGGCGCTACTGTTTATGACGGAATCACAGTAACGCCTGTTGGTGGTCAATACAACACGATGACATTCGTTAACCAGCAGACTTCAGGTATGACTTTATCCTCTGGTACTAATGGATTCATCCTTACAATTTGGGGTGGTTAAAGTAGAATACATCTATATATGTAGACGTTAGGTAAAGTCATGGCCCAATACGGTGAAGTTCGTGTCGATTTTATTACTTACACCACGGGCGTTGCTCCCAATGAAGGGAATGTAACTGTTCCTATTTCAGGACTTATTAATGCACCAACTTTTAGTGGTGATGTTGTCATTGAAGGCGACCTGACTGTTTCTGGTTTAAGTACTTTTAGCGGTATTACAGTCACTGGTGACGCAACAATTGGAGGTGACTTAACTGTTTCTGGAGATATCAATGCCAGTGGTGTAACAATCTCTGGTATCACAGGTCTGTTTGCCTCTGGCACAGAAGCTACGCCCTCCATTAGTTTTGTTGGTGATACAGATACTGGTTTTTATAATGCAGCTGCAAATGAAGTCCGTATTACAACCAGTGGTAATGATCGTTTAACTGTTGATGATACAGGCAACGTTGGTATCGGGACGACGAATCCTGGAGCGAAGTTAGATGTTAAAGGAGTAAGCGGAACATATCCAACGCAGATTATTCAGCATTCAACGCTTGACACTGAAGGCGAGGTTTTACGTCTTTCCAGGACAGACTCCGCTGTAAGATATCACTCTATGGTTGCACGACAAAGCGCAACAGCAACCACAGGAAACAATTACATCCAATTCAAAATTCATGATCCTAGTGGAGGTCAAACTGCTCAAAACACAGTTCTGCATCTAGATGGAACTGGCAACGTCGGTATCGGGACGACGGATCCGCAAGCAAAATTAGACATTGAAAGCGTAGCCGATACTCCCTCCTTGACCTGGAATAATGGTGGACAGTTGATCGTTGGAGATACTGCTACTCAGCTAGCCATCGGTAGATCAAATGCAAGTCCGTTTTCCTTGTATTTACAGGGTAGAGCGTCAAACAGTGCAGCCAGAAATATATCATTAGCTCCTGAGGGCGGCAACGTCGGTATCGGGACGACGAGTCCTAATGCTCTGCTTGAAGTAAGAAATTCAGCTAATTCTGAAATAAGAATTTCAGATACAGCGGGTGGCTACGGTAATTTAGTCTATAACGAAAGTGGCTCAGTTTCTGTTTTTGAGATTGCCGCAGATCCCGCTAACACATCCGTACCTGCTACAGTACTCGGATTTAGTGTAGATGGTAACAGAGTCATTACTTGTCGTAATAATGGCAACGTCGGTATCGGGACGACGAGTCCTGCATCGTTACTTCATACAGTAGGCACTCGCGATTATACAGGAACAACGCCTAATACTGCATCTTATGATGTTAACCTCCAATCTGGAACTGCATTTGTTGCCATAGGTCAGTCCAATGGAATACCGACAATCCAAGGACATGGGACAGGCACTGGATATAGTCTAGCTTTGAACCCTAACAACGGCAACGTCGGCATCGGGACGACGAGTCCTGGGAGAGAATTAGAAGTCAATGGATCAATTCAATCAAGTAGTACAATCTATGGTGTGACTTTCGCAGGAACAAATGACACCAATACTTTTATTAGATTCCCAGGGTCTGACGTAACAGAATTTTACAACGGCAATTCAGAATCAGCCCGCATCGACAGCTCCGGCAGGCTTTTAGTTGGCACGTCTAGTGCGCTTTCATTTGCTTCGCCGGCATCAACAGTAAACATTCAGTCTTTTTCAGCTAACCCAAATGGCCTTGCAATTGTATCTAGCACCTCAAATGTCACTCAAGATGCTGGCAGTTCTTTAGTGCTGGCAAGGCGTGCCGGTGGTGGAGCTCTTACAGCAACTCTTCTTGTTGGAAGCCTGCAGTACCAAGGTTTCGACGGTACAAACTATTTGAATTGCGCTTCAATCGAAGCCTTTGTAGACGGCACCCCTGGCACTAACGACATGCCTGGTCGCCTTGTGTTCTCCACCACTCCCGATGCTGGATCCACTCCAGTGGAACGCATGCGCATCACCTCCGACGGCAACGTCGGTATCGGGACGACGAGTCCTAGTCAAAAATTAGAAATTTACCAATCCAGTACAGGAGCTTTTAGCACGGTTAGGATAGCCAATGCAGATGGGGTTGGGCTAAATCTTGCAGCCAGGTCAGGACAAAATGTCTCGATTTATTCAACGAGTTCTAGTGACGATTTGCTGCTTGGTACCAATTCTACTGAACGCATGCGCATCACCTCCGACGGCAACGTCGGTATCGGGACGACGAGTCCTGATGAACTTTTACACATCCAGGGTGATACCGCAGAGTTTAAAGGGACAAACACGAACTCGATTAACACTATTACTGGCACTGAACAGGTATTTAAATTTGCAATTGAAGGACAAAGAAATGCAGTATATGGTCCTGCTGGATCAATCATATTTAGGCAAGATGCGTCTACGTGGTCGAGTGTAAATGCTAACAACAAACCTACTCGTATTGAATTTTGCACACAAGATACCTCAACTTCTGATGTATCCGAAACTCCACGTCTTGTTATAAATAACCTTGGCAACGTCGGTATCGGGACGACGAATCCTACCGAGGTATTAAATGTGCAGGGAAATATTCTTGCGACTGGAAGAATCCGTGCAAAAGATGGGACCATTGGCGATGTTGGTCTGGGCTTTGAAGACGATCATAATGTTGGTTTGTATCGTCCTCAATCGGATACGTTAGGCTTTGTCACTTCTAGCTCCGAACGCGCCCGCATCGACTCCAACGGCAAGGTGCTTATTAACAATACAACTGCACCAACAGCCTCTCCCGCAAGTCTTGCTAAATTTACAATTACAGGAAACACAATTTCTCAAGGAAATATTGGCTACATAAATTTACATAATTCAGCTACCATAGCTAACAATTTTTCCCTTGGCGCAATTAATTTTACAGGCCAAGGCACCAACGGTTATACAGGCGCTCAGATAGTTGCAGTAGCAGAAGGTACCTGGACAGATACCTCATATCCAACAAGATTGGTGTTTTTTACTGTTAACAGCAGTGGAACGGTGCCAGCAGAGCGGATGAGCATTTCCAATGAAGGCTACATTTTCCCGGACTCAACCTCGCGAGCACAAAAAGCCAGCATTGCTTCAACTGTTAATGGAGGTTTTAGGGCTCTTGCTGGAGGATCAACGGCAGGCGTGCGCTATGAAGGTTTTACTACGAGTACTGGCACCGCTTATCATATAGCTTTTTCAAATCCTAACGGAATAGTGGGATCTATCTCCACAAACGCATCCGCCACCGCCTACAACACCTCCTCTGACTACCGCCTGAAGGAAAACGTCGTCCCACTGACTGGCGCTGCTGACCGCATCAAGCAACTGAAGCCCAGTCAGTTCAACTTCATCGCGGATCCTGCCACCACGGTTGATGGCTTCCTCGCTCACGAAGCACAGGCAGTTGTCCCCGAGTGCGTCACTGGCACTAAAGATGAGGTTGATGATGAGGGCAATCCTGTCTACCAAGGCATCGACCAATCCAAAATCGTGCCTCTTTTGACTGCTGCATTACAAGAAGCACTCACTAAAATTGAATCTCTTGAATCACGGTTAGCCGCACTTGAAAATAGTTGATTTATTGTTATAATTAATTTAAATATTCTTCTGATATGGCCACTACTTACAACTGGGTTGTTAACACCCTCGACCGTGAAACTGCAACCGGTAAAGTAAATGTTGTTCACTACTCTGTTCTCGCAACAGATGGTACCTACACCTCCAGTGCCAATGGCACCGTAGGATTGGACGGTGAAATCACTACTCCTTACTCC
>Ga0208018_100139_pt1 | contig 25447 bp, 24 predicted proteins | sample 31_taG_FD_184105 | JGI IMG/M metagenome (GOLD analysis project Ga0208018, IMG submission 184105) | Marine viral communities from the Gulf of Mexico - 31_GoM_OMZ_CsCl metaG (SPAdes) (version 2) | ecosystem: Environmental > Aquatic > Marine > Oceanic | place: Gulf of Mexico | collected 2015-07-12 | reverse complement strand
ACAAGGCGCGTGATCGGGCACATATCTTGCTCGGCCTGGTGGTCGCGGTCTCCAACCTCGACGAGGTCGTTGCGATCATCCGCGGCGCGTCCAATCCCGCCGAAGCGCGCGGCAAGCTGCTGCGCAAGGAATGGCCGATCGGCGATATCGCGCAATACATCGCGCTGGTCGAAGCGATCGAGCCGACTTCGGATGAGCATGGCGGCACCTACCGCCTCTCCGAACGGCAGGTTAAGGCGATCCTCGACCTGCGCCTGCATCGCCTGACCGCGCTGGGCCGCGACGAGATCGGTGACGAGCTGAAGGAACTCGCGACCAAGATCGAATACTACCTCTCGATCCTCGCCGACCGTCGCAAGCTCTACCAGGTGATGCGCGAAGAGCTCGAAGCGATCCGCGAACAATACGCGACGCCGCGCATGTCCGAAATCGCGCCCGCGTGGGACGGCGTGGACGACGAAGACCTGATCGAACAGGAAGACATGGTCGTCACCGTCACCCACGGCGGCTACATCAAGCGCACCCCGCTCCACGCCTTCCGCGCACAGGCGCGCGGCGGCAAGGGCCGCAGCTCGATGGCCACCAAGGACGAGGATGCCGTGGTCGAGATGTTCGTCACCAGCACCCACAATCCGGTGCTGTTCTTCACCAATACCGGCCGCGTCTATCGCTTGAAGGTGTGGAAGCTGCCCGAGGGAAGCCCGACCACCAAAGGCCGCCCGATGGTCAACCTGCTGCCGCTGGGCGAGGACGAGAGAGTGACCAACGTCCTCCCGCTGCCGCAGGACGAGGCGGAGTGGAGCGCGCTCAACATCGTTTTCGCGACCGAGCAGGGGATGGTCCGCCGCAACTCGATGGATTCGTTCACCAACGTGCCCTCGAACGGCAAATACGCGATGGGCTTCGTCGAAGGCAGCGGCGACCGGCTGATCGGTGTGCGCCTGCTCAACGAGGATCAGGAGATTTTCCTCGCCTCGGACGCAGGCAAGGCGATCCGCTTCGCCGCCACCGACGCGCGCGAAACGAAGAGCCGCACCGGCATCGGCGTGCGCGGCATGAAGCTGAAAGAAGGCGACAAGGTCGTCAGCCTCGCGGTGCTCGACCCGCTGACGCACGACATGGAGACGCGCGAAGCATACCTGCGCGGCGCTGTGTGGAAGAACAACGACAACGATCACACGCTCGACGCCGAAATCGCGGCTGAGATGGAGGAGAACGAAGAGTTCATCCTCACCCTCACCGCCAATGGCTACGGCAAGATTTCCTCGGCCTACGAATACCGCACCATCGGGCGCGGCGGCCAGGGGATCACCAATATCGGCGAACCGAGCGATGCCAGCCGTAACGGGCCGGTCGTCGCCAGCTTCCCCGTACGCCACGGCATGCAGCTGATGCTGGTGACCGATCAGGCGAAGCTCATTCGCCTGCCGATCGATTTCCGCCATCTCATCCCAGACGGGTTCGAGAACCACAAGGGCTGGTCGATCTATGGGCGCGGTTCTTCGGGCGTGAAGGTGTTCGACGTCGCCAAGGGCGAGCATATCGTCGGCGCCGCGCGGATCGACGAGGATGCCGATCCCGAGAACCCTGCCGAAGAAGCGATCATGGACGAACGCATGGCGCGCGAGAACCAGACAACCTCGCCCCACACCACGCTCGACCGGGACGATCCGACACCGACGGATATTTGATCCGTCCTTGTCGGGTTAAGAACCCGTATCGCTTATCTGCGGAATCGTCGCAGCGTCTGAACGACGCCGGTCGCGATGAGCAGCTGGCCGACGTAATAGGTAGGCCAGACCAGCAGATCGGGCAGCGGGGCGAGATCGACCGGGCCCATTCGGCTGAAGATGAGCCAGTCGGACAGGACGAACAGCAGCGCACCCAGCCCCACCCGCGACTGCGGAAACAGGCTGAGCCAGGCAGCCATCGCCATTCCGCCCAGCGCCAGACCGTAAAGCGCAATGGTCCACTGCCCGCTAAGCAAGAAGCAGATCAGCGGTACGGAGATAAACAGCGCAAGCGCGCCCCATTTGCGCGCGATGCTCGGCTCGGGCCGGCGGTAGCGGCGGTAGAACAGGATTGCGGCGATGTGGCTGGCAAGAAGGCCGCACCGCCCGCCGTCAGTGACAATTCGATTGCCAGATCGCCCAGCGCACTCAGCGCCAGCGCCAGCACGAACAGGCCGGCGCGCAGCCCTTTCGTGCGTTGTGCAGCATAAACCGCGAGAAAGCCGACCGCGCAGGTCTTTATCGCCATCAGCCACAGCCCGCCCATCGCGGTCTTTTCCAGCAACGGCAAGGCGATGGCTGCGATCAGGCTCAGGACGAGCCAGGGGCGATGCTGGACGAGGGCGCGACGTGGCATGGAGTGCATCTAACGCGGCTGTCGCCTCCTCGCCACATGCTTTGAACTTTTGCCGCACTGCGCCTAGGTGCGCAGGCAATGACACATGACGTACACATCATCGGCGGCGGTCTCGCGGGCAGCGAGGCGGCGTGGCAACTGGCGCATGCGGGGCTGAAGGTCCGCCTGTCGGAAATGCGCGGCAGCGGCGAGATGACGCCCGCGCACCAAACCGATGGGCTGGCCGAACTGGTCTGCTCGAATTCCTTCCGCTCCGACGACAGCGACAAGAACGCGGTCGGCCTGCTGCACGACGAAATGCGGCGGCTGGATTCGATCGTGATGTCCGCTGGCGAAAAGGCTCGCGTGCCCGCAGGCAGCGCGATGGCGGTCGACCGCGACGTGTTCTCGGCAGAGGTAGAGCGCCGGCTGGCAGAGCACCCCAACGTCACCGTGGTGCGAGAGCGGATCGATACCCTACCCGACACCGGGCTCACCATCGTTGCCACCGGACCGCTGACCGCGCAGACCCTGGCGCAAAGCATTGTGCAGGCAACCGGCGAGGATCGGCTCGCCTTCTTCGATGCCATCGCCCCCATCGTCCACCGCGACTCGATCGACATGAGCAAGTGCTGGATCCAGAGCCGCTGGAACAAGCGGACCGAGGCCAGCAACGAAGACGGCGACTACATCAACTGCCCCATGACGAAAGAGCAGTACGAGACCTTCGTGCAGGCGCTGATCGACGGCGAGAAGACCGAGTTCAAGGAATGGGAGGCCGACACCCCCTATTTCGACGGCTGCATGCCGATCGAGGTGATGGCATCGCGCGGCGTCGAGACGCTGCGCTACGGACCCATGAAGGGCGTCGGGCTCGACAACCCTTACGACACCACCGAAGAGCATCCGCAGGGCCGCTGGCCCTACGCTGTCGTACAGCTGCGGCAGGACAACAAGCTGGGCACGCTGTGGAACATGGTCGGCTTCCAGACGAAGCTGAAATACGGCGCGCAAGTTGAGCTGTTCCGTACAATTCCCGGCTTGGAGAACGCCGAATTCGCGCGGCTCGGCGGGCTGCACCGCAACACCTTCATCAACTCCCCGCTGGTGCTCGATCGGCAGCTGCGGCTGAAGAACGCGGGCCATATCCGCTTTGCCGGGCAGATCACCGGGTGCGAAGGCTATGTCGAAAGTTCGGCGATCGGTCTGCTCGCCGGCCTGATGGTCGCAGCCGAGCATTGCGGCGAGGACTGGTCCCCTCCCCCGCGCACGACGGCGCTGGGTGCCCTGCTCAGCCACGTCACCGGCGATGCCGAGGCGGAGACCTTCCAGCCGATGAACGTCAATTTCGGCCTGTTTCCGCCGCTGCACGAGGTGAAGAAGAAACAGCGCAAGGAAGCCTATACCAGCCGCGCGAAGGCGGATCTGGGCGAATGGCTTGCGGCGCGCGAGCGCGTGCCCGCCTAGCAGCTACAGCGCGGTTTTTTCTTCGGTTTGGGCGCGGTGGTGGCGAACTCAGCCTGGGTTAGCACACGGTTGCCATCCGCATCGGCACCTTCGAACTTGTCGACCGTCGCCACTGCCCATTCCTCGAAGTCGAGCAGGTTGTTGCCATCCTTGTCGAGCTTGCGGAACGCGTCGCTGCGGGTCGAAAGCATTTCGTTGCGCGTGATCTTGAGGTCGCGATTGCGGTCGTAGCGGAAGAAGCGCCGTTGTTCGCGCGTCAGCTCGGTCGCTTCTGGTGGTGCCGGGCCACGCATATCGGCGAGGTCGGCCTGGGGTAGCTCATCCTCGTCAGGTGCCTCCTCCAGGGCGGGCGGCGGCGGGGCCGACTGTTCGACCTGAGCGCGCCCCTGCCACCAGAATATGCCGACGCCCGCGAGTACGAGGCCGAGGACGGTCCCCAACACCAACCGATCCAGCCCCTGCCCCTTCACCGATGCTTCCCCCCGAATACCGCTTCAGCGGCCTAGCATACCTGTGCGGACCCCGGCGAGGAAGTCTCCCCCGCCAGACAATATCGGGCGACCGCTACGCAGGCTGCGCCGCCCGAGCGCGCCCAGCACGCCGAGCGTTCGCAACGGGCGCGGAAGACGGGGCGGAGCCCGATCGAGCAGACCCTGATTTCCCGCGACTTCCCGGACCCGCTGGGCGTCCTCGGGCGATGAGCAGTGCGCCGCAAGATCGGCATAGGCCCACAGCAATGCGGCATGTCGCGGCGCAGCTTCCCCTTGACGGACCGCCTGAGCGGCGACGCTCCATGCCGTAGCATGTCCCTCCCCGAATGCTGCGATCGCCTCGTCGGTCAGCGGTCCCTCCTGAAGCAGAGCCTCCCACCCGTCGACCAGCATGCCGAGGCGCGCAACATCGGCGTCCCAGCCTGCCAGCCGTTCCAGGAGTGGCTCGCCCTTCGGCCACTCGGGGCGATCCTGCGCAAACCTGTCGCGCCACCACGCCAACTTCATCTGCGCGATGATCGGCTCGCTCGCCTGCCGCACCGCATCGGCCAGCCGCCGGTCGAGGGCGAACAACGCCTCGAACACCGGACTGTTACTGGCTCGCGCATAGGCGAGCGCGAGCCGGATTGCGGGATCGCCATCCAGATCATTCATTGCCGCAGTCCGATCCTTTGCCATCGCCCGCGCATGCGCGGGTCTTAACGGGTCTTCAACCCTGATCCGGCAAATGCAACCGAGAGTGGGTGGATTATCCGGCCAGAGAACAAAGGCTTCGGAAATCCTCCCCCGGCACGATCGAACCGCAGGCACGAGCTTTGACATCGGCATGACGATAAGGGGGCTGAATTGAAATTTCTCACGCGCCTGCGCCGCGATGTCGCGGGGAACACGCTTGCCATCGTGGCCGCAGCGATGATCCCGCTGGTCGCCATGATCGGCAGCGGGGTCGATATGAGCCGCGCCTACATGGTCCAGTCGCGCCTGCAGCAGGCGTGCGACGCGGGCGTGCTCGCCGGGCGCAAGGAAATGGCCGACGGGGGCTGGAATACCGCCGCCCACGACGCCGCGGTCGACTATTTCGAAGTCAACTTCGCGAGCGATTATCTCGGCACGTCTGGCGTCAGCTTCACCCCCACAAATCCCAGCGGCACATCGAATGTGCGCGGGGTGGCGTCGGTCGACGTGCCGACGGTGATCATGAACTTCTTCACGATCGACAAGCTTGCCGTTTCCGTGTCGTGCGAGGCGAAGTTCGATGTCGCCAACTCGGACGTTACCTTCGTGCTCGACACCACCGGTTCGATGGCATGCCCCAGCGATGCCAACGATTCCCAATGCAGCAGTTATTTTTCATACTACGGCACGCAGCAAGGCCGCAGCTATGGGTCGCTCTCCACAACGTCACGGATGAGTGCACTCAAGACCGCCATGGATGGGTTCTACACGACGCTGAAATCGGCTGCCGCCAACAGCGGCGCGCGGATTCGGTATGCTTTCGTGCCCTATACCGGCACGGTCAATGTCGGTGCCTTGCTGCCGCAAAACTATATTGCCGACAGCGTGACCTACCAGTCGCGCAAGAGGGAGCAGGTCACGACGCCCGCAGCCTACGAAATTCACTATCAGAGCCAGAGCAGCTACTACACGTCGAATTGCGGCAACTACTATGGTACCTGGCACGGTGACCGCATTTATGGCCAGTACGACAGCAGCTATCGCGGATGCGTGTGGAAGGACTTGCACCCGGCGACCACGAACTGGGAGACCAACTACAAGGCGGTCACCCATCCGACCTCGACCTACAAGACCTTCTCCTGGACCAGCGACCCCACCGGCGTAACGAGCAGCAATTACAAGTGGGACGGTTGCATCATGGAGCGCGACACCGTCGCCTCCGGTTCGATCGCCTTCAATTCCAGCAGCAAGACGTTCAGCCCCTCCGGCCTGTACGATCTCGATATCGACAGTGCGCCGACCAACGCCGCGACCAAGTGGCGGCCTTATTGGCCCGAAGTAACGTTCTACCGCGGGTATAACACCACCACGGCCCCCAGTGGCTCCTCTCCGCAGACCAGTTGCCCTTACAAGAGCAAGCTGCTCGCCGAATATGCCAACCTGTCGAATTTCCAGTCCTACACGAGCAATCTAGCACCCGATGGGGGTACGTACCACGACATCGGCCTGCTGTGGGGCGCACGCCTGAGCTCCGAAGACGGCATTTTCTCGAGCAACGTGCTGCAAGCGCCGACCAATAACCAGTATGTCGGAAGGCACATCGTCTTCATGACCGATGGCCAGCTGGACCCGGGCAACAATTACTACAATGCCTATGGAATCGAACGGCACGACGGCCGGATCACCGGGATGAGTACATCGACCGATGGTTCAGCGATCGAAGCCACCCAGCTCACGCGCTACACCACGCGTTACAAGGAGCTGTGCAGGGCGATCAAGGCAAAGGGCATCCGCCTGTGGGTCGTCGCGTTCAACACGACGCTGACCACCGATATGACCAACTGCGCCAGCCCGAACAGCAGCTTCACCGCAAGCAATTCCGCCGGCCTGAACACCGCTTTCCAGAAGATTGCCGAACAGATCGCCGATCTGAGGCTGACCGACTGATGCTGCGGCTTTGCTCCATGTTTCGGGCGCTTCGCCGCGATCAGGCGGGGGCGACACTGGTCGAATTCGCGATCATAGCGCCGACTTTCATGATCATGCTGATGGGCGCGTTCGATCTTGGCTATTCGGTCTATCTGCGCGCAGTGCTCAACGGCTCCATCCATGAGGCGGCGCGAGACTCGACGCTGGAAACGGGGAAGGCTGCGGAGGCTGCCATTGACGACCGTGTAGAGTCGATCGTCCAAGACATCGCGAAGAGTGCGAAGGTCGATTTCGACCGGAAGAGCTACTACGATTTTACCGACGTCGAACGTGCCGAGACGATCAACGAGAACGCGCCGGCGAATGGCAAATGCGATACCGGCGAAACGTTCGAAGACGAAAACGGCAACAATATATGGGATTCCGACGTCGGCGCGATCGGTTTCGGCGGCCCGCGAGACATCGTGATGTACACGGTGACCGTCACTTACGACAAACTCTTCCCACTCTATGGATTGCTCGGGATGAGCCAGGAAGGGAAAATGAGCATTAGCACGGTGCTCATGAACCAGCCCTACGGCCAGCAGGGCGACCAAGCGACTCCGGAGACCAGGCCGTGCCCCTGAGGCTGCCCCATATTCGCCGCTTCCGCCCTTTCACGCGTCGCCTCCGCAGCGATACCAGCGGTCTCGCGCTGCTGGAATTCGCGCTCAGTCTTCCGCTCTTTCTTGGTCTGGGAATGTTCGGCGTCGAGGTCGCCTGGTTTGCGGTCACCAGCATGAACGTCAGCCAGATTTCGCTGACAATCGCGGATAACGCAGCGCGCATGGGACAGACCGGCAGCAGCAGCGCGACCAAAACGATCTATCGTTCCGACATCAATTCGATTTTTGCAGGTGCCGCGAAGCAGGGCGAGAATATCGACCTTCTGCAGAACGGCCGTATCGTCCTTTCCAGCCTAGAGACGCTTGGTGCCAGTGGGAAACAAACGATCCGGTGGCAAAGGTGCAAGGGAATGAAGCACTACAACTCCGCCTATGGACCGGAAAATACCAACGAATCCAGCAATAAGAGCTTCGTGGGGATGGGCCCGCCCGGACGCGAGATCAGGGCGCCGAAAGACGATGCGGTGATGTATGTCGAAATCTTCTACGAATATCAGGGTCTGTTCGGCGACATGTTCCTGCCGAACAAAGTCATCAAACAGGAAGCTGCCTTCCCGATCCGCGACGATCGCAATCTGAGCGCGCAGGTCGCCAACGACGGGGCCCCCAACCCCGCCTGCAACGTCTACAGCGCCAGCTGACGCACTCTCTCCCTAGTCCGCGTAGCAGACCTTCTTCACCGCCTTCACGATCCGGTCGTTGTCGATCAGCGCCATTGCTTCCAGATTGGCGGCGTAGGGCAGCGGCACGTCCTCGTCGGTGACCCGCAGTACCGGCGCGTCGAGATAGTCGAAGCCCTCTTCCATGCAGATCGTCACGATCTCGCTCGAGATGGAGCAGGTCGGCCAGCCTTCCTCGGCGACCACCATGCGGTTGGTCTTCTTGAGGCTTTCGAGCACGGTTTCCTTGTCCAGCGGACGCAGGGTGCGCAGGTCGATCACCTCGGCGTCGATCCCGTCCTCGGCCAGCTTTTCCGCCGCTTCGAGCGCAAGGCCGACCGCAATCGAATAGCTGACGATGGTCACGTCGCTGCCTTCGCGCACGATCCGCGCCTTGCCGATCGGCAGCACGTAATCGTCCAGCTCGGGCACGTCGAAGCTGCGGCCGTAGACCAGCTCGTTCTCGAGGAAGACGACCGGGTCTTCGCTGCGGATCGCGGCCTTCATCAGGCCCTTGGCATCGGCCGCGTCATAGGGCGCGATCACGATCAGGCCGGGCACGCTGGCGTACCACGGACCGTAGTTCTGGCTGTGCTGCGCGCCCACGCGCGATGCTGCGCCGTTGGGGCCGCGGAACACGATCGGACAGCGCATCTGGCCGCCCGACATGTAGTTGGTCTTCGCAGCCGAGTTGATGATGTGGTCGATCGCCTGCATCGCGAAGTTGAAGGTCATGAACTCCACGATCGGGCGCAGGCCGCCCATCGCAGCGCCGGTGCCGAGCCCGGCGAAGCCATACTCGGTGATCGGAGTATCGACCACGCGCTTGGCACCGAACTCGTCGAGCAGGCCCTGCGTGACCTTGTAGGCACCCTGGTACTCGGCAACTTCCTCGCCCATGACGAACACGCGCTCGTCGCGGCGCATTTCCTCGGCCATCGCATCGCGCAAGGCTTCGCGCACGCTGGTCGAGACCATATTGGTGCCTTCGGGAATCGCAGGATCGCTGGCGGGCGAGCGGGTCGGCTTCTCAGCCGCTTGCGTCACTTCGGCTTCGGACGGTTCGCGCCCGACATCCTTGCCTTCGCCGTCGACGTCTTCCTTTTCTCCCGAAGAGTCGTCGGACTTCGCGGCAGGCGCTTCGATATCGCCCACATCTTCGCCCTCGTCGGCCATCATCGCGATGACGGTGCCGACGGCGACGCCTTCGGTGCCCTCATCGACCATGATCTTCGCCAGCGTGCCTTCATCGACCGCTTCGAATTCCATCGTCGCCTTGTCGGTCTCGATCTCTGCAATGATGTCGCCGATCTCGATCTTGTCGCCTTCGGACTTGAGCCACTTGGCGAGCGTGCCCTCCTCCATCGTGGGAGAAAGCGCGGGCATTTTCAGTTCGGTCGCCATGCTCAATACTCCTCCACCAGAACGTCGGTGTAGAGTTCGGCCGCTTCCGGTTCGGGCGAGTTCTCTGCAAAATCGGCCGCTTCGGCGATCTGCGAACGGATGCCCTTGTCGATCTGTTTCAACTCGTCTTCGCTCTTGCCCTGTTCGATCAGCGTCTTCTTGATCCGCTCGATCGGATCGTGATGATCTTTCTGGTCCTGCACCTCTTCACGCGTGCGGTACTTCGCCGGGTCGGACATCGAGTGCCCGCGATAGCGATAGGTGTTGCACTCCATCAGCACGGGGCCGTTGCCCTCGCGAATATGCTTGAACGCCACCTCGGCTGCCTGGCGCACTTCGAGCACGTTCATCCCGTCGACTTCCATGCCGGGAATGCGGAAGCTGGTGCCGCGCCGGTAGAAGCGCGTTTCGGCGCTCGAGCGTTTGGTCGCGGTGCCCATCGCGTACTGGTTGTCTTCGACCACGAAGCAGATCGGCAGGTTCCACAGCGCGGCCATGTTGAACGCTTCGTAGACCTGACCCTGGTTGGCCGCACCGTCACCGAAATAGGCGAGGCAGATGCCGCCGTCCTCGTTGTACTTGTGCGCGAACGCGAGCCCGGCACCCAGCGGTACCTGCGCGCCGACGATGCCGTGCCCGCCGTAGAATTTATGCTCGGTGCTGAACATGTGCATCGAGCCGCCCTTGCCCTTCGAAATCCCGGCCTGGCGCCCAGTCAGTTCGGCCATGATGACCTTGGGATCGATCCCGTAGGCGAGCATGTGGCCGTGATCGCGGTAGCCGGTGATGACCGAATCCCTGTCGTTATCGAGCGCCGACTGGAGCCCGATGGCGACCGCTTCCTGCCCGATATAGAGGTGGCAGAACCCACCGATCAGGCCGAGGCCGTACAGCTGGCCCGCGCGCTCTTCGAACCGGCGGATCAGCAGCATCTGTTCGTAGAAGCGCATCATCTGGTCGGCATCGGCATCGAAGGTCCGGTTCTTGTCGAACTCTTCCTGCAGGGAGTGCAGGACGAAATCCTCGTCCTGAGCATCTACCGGGCTTTGTGCCTTGGCGGCGGGCTTCTTCGCGGCGGGTTTCTTGGCCAAGTGGTACTCCTTCGCGTGGCCGACCCGGTTCGGGCCCGATCACGCCTTCAAAAAAGATGGCACAACGCTGAGCCATGCCCATGACGTAACGTCCGCCAGCTTGCAATGGTTGCGAGGCTCGTGAAATCGAATGCACGGCGAATGGTTGCGCACGCGACCGGCACCGACGCAGAATCTTGCGAAGGCTTACGGGGCGGGATTGGCTTTCGGTTTGGGCAGGATCACATCGTCGGGATGCACCACGTTCAGATTCCGGCGCATCGTCTCGATCACCATGTCGGGATCGGCATTGTCGGGATCGAGCGCGTCGACCCGCTGCTTGAGCTCGTCACGTTCCTTGCGCAGATCGGCAATGCGCGCCTCACGCTGCGCCAGCGCGGTGGACGCATCGCTCCATGCGAAAATGCCACTGGGACCGGCGACGGCCATCCCGCCCATCAGCAATAGCGCCGCAAGTGCCAGACCCTGGGTCAGCCGTTCGCGCCGCGCCGCCTTGTTCTGTTTCACCATGCCCTGCGTTGCGAGGGCTTGCCTGCCAATGTTCATGCAGTCCCTTGAATCATAAGCGAGTCTGCGAGGCAAGCCCCAAAAGCGTAGCGTCAGCGCCGAATTGCCCGCGGCGCACGCCGACCCGGAACCGAGCCGACTGCGCAACCGTTCCTAAGATTGACAGGCTGGCATTGCAGACCTAGCTCCGTCCCATTCCGGGCACGCCTCCCCCGCACTGCGCTGCCGCTGCCCGCCACCATTCATTGGAGGATGCCGAATATGGCCGACCTTTTCGAAAATCCCGTGGGTCTCGACGGGTTTGAGTTCGTCGAATTCAGCGCGCCCGAGAAAGGCGTGCTCGAACCTGTGTTCCAGGCGATGGGCTTTACCCATGTCGCCAATCACCGTTCCAAGGATGTGCAGCTCTGGCGGCAGGGCAACATCAACCTCGTCACCAATTACGAACCGATGAGCGCGGCCTGGTACTTCGCTCGCGAGCACGGCCCCAGCGCGTGCGGCATGGGTTTCCGCGTGAAGGATGCCTCGCAGGCATGGGCCCGGCTGATGGAGGCCGGTGCCGAACCGGTCGATACGCAGACCGGCCCGATGGAACTCTCCATCCCCGCGATCAAGGGCATCGGCGGCGCGCTGATCTACATCATCGATCGCTATGCCGATGAAGGCGCGGATGGCATGTCGATCTACGACATCGATTTCGAATATCTCGACGGGGTGGAGAAATTCCCGGCGGGCGCAGGCTTCCAGCGGATCGATCACCTGACGCACAACGTCTATGGCGGGCGGATGGCCTACTGGGCCGACTGGTACGAGAAGCTGTTCAACTTCCAGGAAATCCGCTTCTTCGACATCAAGGGCGAATATACCGGTCTGACCTCCAAGGCGCTGACCGCGCCCGATGGCAAGATCCGAATCCCGCTCAACGAAGAAGCCAAGGGTGGCGGCGGCCAGATCGAAGAATTTTTGCGCGAATTCAACGGCGAAGGCATCCAGCACATCGCGCTGATCTGCGACGACCTGATCGCCGCTTGGGACAAGCTCAAGGAATTCGGCGTGCCGTTCATGACCGCGCCGCCCGAGACCTATTACGAAATGCTGCCCGAGCGTCTGCCCGATCACGGCCAGCCGGTCGACGAACTGAAAGCGCGCGGCATCCTGCTCGACGGGACGACCGAAGGCGGCCAACCCCGCCTGCTGCTGCAGATTTTCGCTGAGGCGCAAGTCGGGCCAGTGTTCTTCGAATTCATCCAGCGCAAGGGCGACGAAGGCTTCGGCGAAGGCAACTTCAAGGCGCTGTTCGAAAGCATGGAGCGTGATCAGGTGCGCCGCGGCGTGCTGAACGTCGAAGACGCGAAGACCGTGTCGGAACCGGCGGAGTAACGCTCCACCAGCAGAATCCGTTCGGGCTGAGCTTGTCGAAGCCCTGCCCTCTTTTCGAGAGCGACGGTGAAGAAGAAATACAGCCCTTCGACAAGCTCAGGGCGAACGGTTGTGAGTTTTGCTATGACTGCCCACCCCGTAACGCTCGGCGGCGTCCACCACGCCGCCTATCGTTGCAAGGACGCCAAAGAGACGGTCGAGTGGTACGAGAAGGTGCTGGGTATGGAATATACCAGCGCCTTTTCGGAGGATCACGTGCCGTCCACGGGCGAGTACGATCCGTACATGCACGTCTTCCTCGACGCGGGTAACGGCAACATCCTCGCCTTCTTCGAGTTACCCAACCAGAAGGATATGGGCCGCGACGAGAATACGCCCATCTGGGTGCAGCACCTTGCCTTCAAGGTCGCCGACGAAGACGCCCTGATCGCGGCGAAGAGCCACATCGAAGGCCTCGGCATCGACGTGCTCGGCCCGACGCACCACGGCATCTTCAAGTCGATCTACTTTTTCGATCCCAACGGCCACCGTGTCGAGCTGGCCGCCGACATCGGCACCGACGAGCAATATGCCGAGCTCAAGCGCGTCGCGATGCCGATGCTCGACGAGTGGAGCGAGACCAAGAAAGCGCCCCAGCACGCCGCCTGGCTGCACGAACTCGCGCGCGAGGAACATGCGAAGGCGAAAGCCGCGGAAGAGCCTGACCTGCCCTGATTTTCGGAACCGTCCCCGTTTTTGCGCCGTTAATGGCGCAAAACGGGGATTTCAATGACTACACCGACGACCACGCCTTCGGGCGAGACCTACGACCAGACCGTCAACACGTTGGCCACCTTGCAGGACCAGCTGGTCGACATGGCGGAGGGGTTCGTCCGCGCCCTGCCCAATATGGCGATCGCCCTCGTGATCATCGTGATCACCTGGATCGTCGCGCGCATCGCGGTGCGGGGCGTAAGCCGCGCCATCGGCAAGACCGATATGCGCCCTTCCCTGCAGAACCTGATCGACACCGTCGTAAAGCTCGGCATCTGGATCGTCGGGCTGATGATCGCGCTGATCGTGGTCATGCCGGGGATGACGCCCGCCAGCCTGATCGCCGGGCTCGGCATCGGCGCGGTCGCGATCGGGTTTGCGTTTCAGGATATCTTCGAGAATTTCCTCGCCGGCGTGCTCATCATGCTGCGCGAGAAAATGCGCATCGGCGATGTGATCGAGTGCGAGGGGATCATCGGCAAGGTCGAACACATCACCTTGCGCGAAACTCATGTGCGCAAGCTATCGGGCGAGGTCACGCTGGTGCCCAACTCGATGCTATTCAAGAACCCGGTCGAGATCCTGACCGACGAGCAGATGCGCCGGCACGAAGTGATCGCGGGCGTTTCCTACGACACCGATCTGGACCACGCGGCAGAGGTTATCCGCAAGGCGGTCGAGAGCGTGGACGTGGTCGAACGCGACAAGGGGATCGACGTATTCGCGGTCGAGTTCAACTCAAGCTCGGTCGACTTCAAGGTCCGCTGGTGGGCCGGATCGACCCCGCGCAACATGTGGGAGAGCAAGGACAAGGTGATCCGCGCGATCAAGCGTGCCTTGGACGATGCGGGGATCGAAATCCCGTTCCCCTACATCACCCACACGTTCAAGGAGCGGGTTCCGCTGGGTCGCGATCCGGGCGAAGCTGTCGAAGGCTAGGCCATCACCTTACCGCAGCGAGATCCTCGAGAAAGTCGTGAATCCGCTGCGCGTTTACCCCAAGATCGCCGATGCCCACCCGGCTGACCGATCGCATGTCGACCAGCGTGCGGTCCGCGCCGTCGGGCCGCGCGCGGAGCACCACCTCGTCTTCGAAGCGGATAAATGAGGCATAGGCGGTCGCCTCCATCCGCCCCTCGGCGGGATCGACCGCGCGTATCGTCCACCCACGTTCCTTGGCCAGCTTCTCGGCATCGCGAATGGTCTGTTCGACCGACCGATCGAGCACCACGCTGCGCAGGTCGGGGTAGCCCTCTTTATGCAGCGATATCCACTTCGCCTCGGTGTCGACACCACGAAGATTGTCGTCCGGCAGGGTGATCGCCTCGAACTGCGGAACATCGGCCAGATCCGTGGTCGCATCGTGGATCATCGGTGCGCCGCCCGCCATCGCCACGCGGACGGCCAGCGATCCGACGAAGCCTGCCGCGAAGAGGAACCCGATCAGCGCCGCGCGCCGGGCGGGCCAGCCAGCCCGCCAGTTCAGAATAAGCGCGATGATCGCAAGTCCCAGCGCACCCGCCGCCACCGGCGCAGACTGGTAGAGGTAGCTAAAACCCTCCAGCTTGCCGATCCGGTCGACCCGCGCGAGCGTCATCCCCGTAAACGCGAAAATCGTCGCGCCGAGCGCCAGTACGAGTGCGAGCCATGACAGGCCCCTGGTCCATTTGTGCGTCATCGATGCCCCCAATCTCGCAGCCGCTTATAGCGACGCGAGTGGGCGGCGTGAACGGCTTGTGACAGATGGCCCGTAATGGTGCGCCCGACAGGATTGGACTTCGCTGCGCTCACCCCCTCTGGCCGCTGCGCGGCTGCGAGTCCGAAGTTCGCTTCCGGCGTGACCCACCATTCCCTCCAGCTTCTTCGAAGCGGCGGAAATGGTGCGCCCGACAGGATTCGAACCTGTGGCCCCCAGATTAGGAATCTGATGCTCTATCCGACTGAGCTACGGGCGCGCCAAGCGGTGCCATAACCGCACATGACTGCACTCGCAACGCGCTCAATTGGTCTCGTCGGGCGGGGTGAAGGGGATCAGCAGCGGGGCGACGGTAATGCCCTCGTCCAGAAGGTCGCGCGCTTCCTTGGCATCGGCCTTGCCGTGGATCAGCGCCTTGTCCTTGTCGCCATAATGCATCGCGCGGCTTTCCTCGGCGAAGCGGTCGCCGACATAGGTGCTCTGCTTGATCGTCTCGGCCTGCAACGTGGCGAGTTTCTGCATCGCCTCGCGGATCGCGGACGGAAGCGCTCCGCCCTGACTGGTGGTTTCCTGATCCCGTTTCGCCGGTGCGTCGGCGCGCGCATTGCCTTTCACGGGCACGGCGGGAGCCATCGGAGCCTTTGCGACCTCGCTCGACCCGCAGTGCGGGCAGACCAGCAGGCCCTGCCTCCCTTGCTCCTCGAACGCGGAGGACGAGCGGAACCATGCTTCGAAGCGGTGGCCGCCGTCGCACGAAAGGTCGAACACGATCATCGCGTCGCCAGATCGGGAATTGCGCGCCGGTTGGCAAGGCTGGGTACCTGCGCGCGTGCCTTGGCAATCCGCTCTGCGTCGATCTCGGCGAAGCCAAGCCTCGCCTCCTCTCCGCCCATGTCGAGCAGGACCTCGCCCCACGGGTCGACCACCAGGCTGTGGCCGTAAGTCGTGCGCCCGTCGGCATGTTCGCCGACCTGTGCGGCGGCGACCACGAAGGCGCTCGCCTCGATAGCCCGCGCGCGCACCAGCGTGTGCCAGTGCGCGGCGCCGGTGGGCACGGTGAAGGCGGCGGGAACGGCGATCATGTCGCACTGCGCGCGGCCCAGCGCATCGAACAGTGCGGGGAAACGGATGTCGTAGCAGATCGTCAGGCCGAGCCGCCCGGCTGGCGTATCGTCGGTAACCGATAGCGCCTCGCCCGGCTGGTAGGCGTTCGATTCGCGCCAGCTCTCTCCGCTGTCGAGGTCGACATCGAACATGTGCAGCTTGTCGTACTGGCCGGCAATCTCGCCCGTCGGTGCGATCAGCAGCGAACGGTTGGCGAGCTTGCCGCCCTCCAGCCGCACCGGCAGGCCGAAGCTTGCCCAGATTTCATTCTCTGCGGCGGCCGCGCTGAGCCGATCGACGAGCGCTGCGTAACCTGCGCCATCGATACTTGCCGCTGCCCGCGCCCGGTCACGGTCGAGCAGCAGCGCCATCTCGGGCGCGAACAGCATGTCCACGCCGCCCTCACGTGCGTCGGACATCGCCGCGATCATGGCGCTGCAATTGACTTCCGGGTCGGTGCCCGAAGTCATCTGGAAGACCGCAATCTTGCTCACGGAAGGGGCCGCGTCTAACCTTCGAGCAAGGCGTCGAGCTTGCCCTCACGCTCCAGCGCGGCAAGATCGTCGGACCCGCCGACATGGGTATCGCCGATGAAGATTTGCGGTACGGTGGTCGCATTGGGCGCGCGCTCGCGCATCTCGTCGCGCTTCTCGCCGCCCATGGTGATGTCGTATTCGTTGAATTCGACACCCTTCTTTTCCAGCAGCGATTTGGCGCGGTAGCAGTAACCGCAACCGAACTTCGTGTAGATATCGACTGTCGCTGCCACTGGTATCGTCCTTCGTTTCGCGTTGTGAGAGGGCTCTTGCACCGCATCGAGTGCACCCTACATTTGTCGTGTCCGGCGATGCCACAATGGGTCGATCCGGACACCATGTAACTAACAGAATCGCTCAATGGAGGATTTGTTTCAATGGCACGTATCGATTTCACCCCCTATCGTCGCAGCACCGTGGGCTTCGACCACCTGTTCGACCTGCTTGAGAGTTCGGTCCGCAACAGCGGCGATAACTATCCCCCCTTCAACATCGAGAAGCGCGGCGACGATGATTTCCGCATCACGCTGGCGCTCGCGGGCTTCAAGCCCGAGGATATCGACATCACCGCACAGCAGAACCTGCTGACCGTCACCGGTCGCAAGCAGGACGAAGCGCGCAGCGCGGAGAGCGAAATGCTGCACGTCGGCATCGCCAACCGCGGGTTCGAGCGCCGCTTCGAACTGGCCGACCATGTGCGCGTGTCCGGCGCCGATCTGGCCGACGGACTGCTCGTGATCGACCTCGTCCGTGAAGTGCCCGAGGCGATGAAGCCGAAGAAGATCGCCATCAACGGCCAGCAGACACCCTCGCTGGGCCTGGTCGAAGGATCGAGCGACGACGAATCGGATCGCGACGCCGCGTAACCGATTCTCCGCCGGCGTGGCTGGCGCGTAAAAATGACGAACCCGCCTCTCTTACCAGAAAGAGGGGCGGGTTTTCTTTTTCGAATATAACTATTTGAGACTATTCGGGGCGGCCCCCGAAGGAACCGCCCCACGGCGTTTGCCGCCTTGACCGAGTCTGGCCGTCCGGGTCGCAGAAGACGATCAAACCCGGGACAAGCTCTTGAATTTGGAATCCCCCAAATACAGCGCTGCCCCCACAACGCGAGCGGCGGCTATGACGCAAAACATGGTTAAAATAAAGGGGGCTTCGACTTCGTCATAACCTAATCCAGATTAGGTTTTGCTTTTAAAGCCTTAGACGAGGCGCGATTGCCTTAGTGCTGCCGCGACGAAGCCCGCGAACAACGGGTGCGGATCGAACGGGCGGCTCTTCAATTCCGGGTGGAACTGCACGCCGACGAACCACGGATGATCGGGCCGTTCGACGATTTCGGGCAGCAGCCCATCGGGCGACATGCCTGAGAACACCAGGCCATCGTTCTCCAGCCGGTCGCGATAGGCACCATTGACCTCGTAGCGGTGGCGGTGACGCTCCGAAATCTCGGTCGCGCCGCCATAGATCGCGCTGACATGGCTGTTCGCCAGCAGCTTCGCATCGTAGGCGCCCAGCCGCATGGTGCCGCCCAGATCGCCGCCCTCCTCGCGCTTTTGCAGGCCTTCTTGCGTCATCCACTCGGTGATGATGCCGACCACCGGCTCGTTCGTATCGCCGAACTCGGTCGAGGATGCACCTTCGACGCCCGCCGCACGCGCACTCTCGATGCAGGCCATCTGCATGCCGAGGCAGATGCCGAAGAACGGCACGTTGCGCTCGCGCGCGAAGCGGACGCTGGCGATCTTGCCCTCGCTGCCGCGCTCACCGAACCCGCCGGGTACCAGAATGCCGTGCAGCGGCTCCAGCTCGGCGACGATTTCAGACGGGTCGCGCTCGAAGATCTCGGCGTCGATCCACTTGACCTTCACCCGCGTCTTGTTCGCCATGCCGCCGTGGACCAGCGCTTCGTTGAGACTCTTGTACGCGTCCTTCAGGCCGACATACTTGCCGACCACGCCGATGGTGACTTCGCCTTCGGGGTGGAAATAACGGTCGGTGACTTCGCGCCACGGATCGAGGTTGGGTTCGGGCGCGTCGGTGATCCCGAAACCGCGCAGCACTTCGGCGTCGAGGCCTTCCTCGTGGTATTGCAGCGGCACAGCGTAGATCGACTTCGCATCGAGCGCGGGGATAACGGCCTGCTGGCGCACGTTGCAGAAATTGGCGATTTTCTGCCGTTCGCTGTCGGGGATCGGGTGCTCGGCGCGGCACAGCAGCACGTCGGGCTTGATACCCAGGCTGGCGAGTTCGCGGACGGAGTGCTGGGTGGGCTTGGTCTTCAGTTCCCCGGCCGCCGCAATGTAGGGCACCAGCGTCACATGGACGCTCAGCGTCTGCATCGGCTCCAGCTCGTTCCGCAGCTGGCGAATCGCTTCCATGAAGGGCAGCGATTCGATGTCGCCCACCGTGCCGCCGATCTCGCACAGGATGAAATCGTGGTCGCCCTGGTCGGCCAGCGCGAACTGCTTGATCGCATCGGTGACATGCGGGACCACCTGAACCGTCGCGCCCAGATAGTCGCCGCGCCGTTCCTTGGCGATAATGTCCTGATAGACCCGGCCAGAGGTGATGTTGTCGCCCTGGTGCGCGGACACGCCCGTGAACCGCTCGTAATGGCCCAGATCGAGGTCGGTCTCCGCCCCGTCGTCGGTCACGTAGACCTCGCCGTGCTGGTAGGGGCTCATCGTCCCCGGATCGACGTTCAGATAGGGGTCGAACTTGCGGATGCGGACCTTGTAGCCGCGCGCCTGCAGCAACGCGCCGAGCGATGCCGCCATGAGACCTTTGCCGAGCGAGGAAACCACGCCGCCGGTGATGAAAATATACCGCGCCATGGGAGGTGGGCCTTACGGGGGAAAAGCGGGCGAACGCAAGCCGTCGCGACGTTAATCGCCCGGCAATTCACCGCATTTTGAAAACAAGGGGCTTACTCGGTTGCGCCGCCAAGCGGATCCGGGTTGCCCGACGGAGTGGCTGCGGGGCCTGAATCGGCGGGGGCCGCTTCGCTTTGCGCACCATCCTGCGCCAGCGGATCGGCCGGAGCCACGGGCGCGACCGTCCGGTCGAGCGTCGATTCGATCGCATCGCCGCCAGACATATCCACCGCCATCGCGGCGAGGACGATCGACAGCACCACGAAACCACCAGCCAGCCAGCGAGTCGCGCGGGTCAGGAAATCGGCCGCGCTACGCGCGCTCATCATCCCGCCGGGCGAACCGCCACCACCGATCCCCAGGCCACCGCCTTCGGATTTCTGCATCAGGATGACCCCGACCAGCGCTGCCGCGACCAGAGCCTGAAGGACGGTGAGAAAAAGGAACATTGGTAAAGCTGCTTTCGGAAAACTTGGTTGTGCGGCAATTAGGAACCCGCCGCGCACAGCGCAAGCGGGTGCCCATTACTCAGGACTGGCTGGCAACAACGTCCTGCGCGGCCAGCACGATATTCATGAAGCTTTCGGCGGACAGGCTCGCCCCGCCAACCAGCGCGCCGTTGACTTCGTCCCCGGCGATGATTTCGGCAGCGTTCTCCGGATTGACCGAGCCGCCGTAGATGATGCGGATCGCGGCACCGTCTTCCTCGCCGAAGGTCTTCACCAGGAATTCGCGAATCGCGGTGTGCATCGCAACGATATCCTCGATGCTGGCAGCCTCGCCGCTGCCGATCGCCCAGATCGGTTCGTATGCCACCGTCAGGCGTTCCCCCGCTTCGGGAACGTTGTCGGGCAGCGAAGCCTTGAGCTGGCGCAGCACGTGATCGACGGCCTTGCCGGCCTCGCGCTTTTCCATCGGTTCGCCGCAGCAAAGGATGACCTTCAGCCCCGCATCGAATGCAGCGGCGGCCTTTTCGGCGATCAGCTTGTCTTTTTCGTTATGGCCCTCGCGACGCTCGCTGTGGCCAAGGATCACGAAGCCCGCGCCCGCATCGGCGACCATCGCGGCGGAAATATCGCCGGTATGCGCACCGCCATCCGCGGGATGGCAATCCTGCGCGCCTACGCCGATCTGTTCGGCTTCGCGGCGGACGGGGTGGATGAGGGTAAACGGCGGGGCAAGCGCGATCTCGACCTGCATGAGCCTTTGCGCTGCACGATCGATCGCGCGCGCTTCAGACAGCATCGCGCGCGTGCCGTGCATTTTCCAGTTGCCAACGATGAAAGGGCGGCTCGCCATTCCGGTAAGTGTCCTGTTGTTTTAAGAAATATAGCCGCGATGGGGCTGATACCCAAACACGAGAGCGGCTCGGTAGCGAAGGTCGCGCAGACAGTCAAAACCCTCTGGACGATCACCCCCGTCGAATCGCCAAACGCATGCCTTGCGGCAACACCGCTGCCGAATTAAGGGTCGCGCCAGCTTGCGCGGGCCATATTTCCCCGTGAAGGCAGCCTCGAACCCGCCAGCCCCGCCCTACCGCCAAGGCCCACCATTCGATGATCAATTTTTTCCGCTCGTTCTTCCAGTCCAAGCTCGGCCTCGGGCTGACGATCGGCTTCCTCGTCCTGATTGCTCTGGCGTTTGCCGCCGGCGACATCGGCAACACGGGGACATTCGGAGGGCTTTCGGGCACGAACAGCGTTGCGGTCGTGGGTGACGAGGATGTGACCACCGCCGAATTGCGCGAAGCGACCACCAATGCCCTGCGCCAGGTGCAGAGCGAAAATCCGACCACGACGATCGACAGCTTCCTTGCCGAGGGCGGGCTGAAGCAGGTGCTCGACACATTGCTCGACCGGGCGGCGGTCACCGAGTTCGGAAAAATGCTGGGGCTGCGCGCGGGCACAAACCTGATCAACAGCGAAATCCAGATGATCCCGGCCTTTCGTGGCCCCGATGGCAATTTCAGCGATGACGTCTACCGGGCGACGCTGCGCGGCCAGGGCCTGACCGATCAGATCGTGCGCGAGGATCTGGCCGACGGCCTGATTGCCCGGCAGGTCCTGATTCCGGCGGTGTTCGGCGCGAAATTGCCCGATTCGATGGTCACTCGCTACGTCAGCCAGCTCAAGGAACGGCGCGAGGGGTCGATCGGGATCATCCCCGCTGCCGCCTACGCGCCCGACGCCGATCCGACCGACAAGCAGCTGCAAGCCTTCTACCAGAAGAACAAGGCGGACTTCCGCCGGCCCGAACGCCGCACGATTCGCTATGCCGAGTTCGGTCCCGACGCTGTGAGCGCGAATATCGAGCCGACCGACGCTGAGATCGCCCAGCGCTACAAGGCCAACGCCAGCGCGTACGCCGCGCGCGAGGAACGCACCTTCACCCAGGTGATCGTACCGACGAAGCAGGCAGCCGAAAGCTTCACCAAGCGGATCGCCGACGGGGCCTCGATCGGCCAGGTCGCCGAAGAAGCCGGACTGGAAACCGCCAGCATCGGCCCTGTGACCAAGGAAGACCTGGCGCGTTCCACCAACAGCGCGGTTGCCGACTCGGTGTTCGCCGCTGCGGATGGCGGTGTGGCGAAGGTCGCGCGCAGCCCGCTGGGCTATCACGTCGTCCGCATCGACAATGTGAAGCGCACCAGCGCCCGCACGCTCGACCAGGTACGCTCGGAAATCGCGGACGAACTGCGCGCCGAGAAGCAGCGCACCGCGCTCACCGAACTGGCCGCCAACATCGAATCGCGGGTCAATAGCGGCGAATCGCTGAGCGATATCGCCAAGGGCCTGAAGCTCGAGGTGAAGACCACCGATCCGCTACTAGCGTCGGGCGCGGTGTTCAACGGCGCACGCGGAGAACGTGCGCCCGACATCGTGATGCCGCTGGTCGCCACCGCATTCCAGATGCGCGAGGGCAAGCCCCAGATCGCGGAAGTCCGCCCCGGCGAAGCCTTCGCCCTTTTCGAAGCCTCCGAAATCACCGGGTCGGCGACCCCGCCGCTCAAGGAGATTCGCGACGAGATCGTCGACGGATGGAAGCTGGCCGAAGGCGCGAAGGAAGCGAAAAAGGCTGCCGATCGCATCCTCAAGCGGGTCCGTGAGGGCAGCTCGCTGGCCGAGGCGGTTCGGGCAGAGAAGAAGCCGCTGCCAGGCGTGCAGCCGGTCAACGTCTCGCGCGAAGAGCTGATGCAGCAGCAGGGCAGCCCCCCGCTCGCGCTGATGTTCGCCATGTCCGCGAATAGCGCCAAGCGGCTCGCGGCTTCGGGGGACGCGGGCTATTACCTCGTCTCGCTGGACAAGATCACCGCCGGCAAGGTCGAAAAGGACGATCCGCTGATCAAGCAGGCGGCCACCGGCTACGGCAACATCCTGAGCCGCGAGCTTGGCGATCAGCTGCGCATCGCCATCCGCAAGGAAGTGGGTGTCGAGCGCAACCCCGATGCCATCGAAACCGTCCGGCGCGATCTGTCCGGCGCGAACCGCTAGGCGTGCCGCACAATCTCGACGCAGCGCGCGAGCGGCTGTCCCAAGGCCTGCCCGCACTGGTGTGGCAGCGGCATGTCGCCGACACGGTGACTCCCGTGGGGGCCGCACTGGCGCTGATGGAGGAAGGCCGGGGCGACTTCCTGCTCGAATCGGTCGAGGGTGGAGAGATTCGCGGGCGCTACAGCCTGCTGGGGATCGATCCCGATCTGGTGCTGCGGGCCGAAGGCGACAACGCATGGATCAACCGCGACTGGCGCACCGACCGCACCGCCTTCACCGAGGCATCCGGCAATGGCCTTGCGGCTTTGCGGACGCTGCTCGCAGAAATTGCCATGCCGATGCCCGACGCGCTCCCCCCCGCGCTCGCCTGCCTCGTGGGCTATTTCGGTTACGAGACGATCGCACTGGTCGAAAAGCTTCCGCGCGCCGAGTCAGACCCGCTCGACCTGCCCGACATGGTCTTCACCCGGCCCGGGCTGGTGCTGGTGTTCGATGCGCTGACCGACGAGGTCTTCGTGATCGCCCCGGTCTGGCCATCGCAGGGCGAACCCGATGCGCTGCTGGAGGCAGCTTCCGAACGGATCGAAGAGGCGCTGCGGCGGCTGGCACATCCTGTCGGCGCGGACGAAGGCGGCCCCTCCGCACCTCGGATCGCGGTCGAGGACATCGCCTTCACCCCCACGGTCGCCGCGCAGGATTACGCCGCGCGGGTGGCACGCGCGCAGGACTACATCGTTGCGGGCGACATTTTCCAGGTGGTGCTGGCGCAGCGCTTCACCACTCCGTTCGCGCTCCCCGCGATGGCGCTCTATCGCGCATTGCGGCGGGTGAACCCTTCGCCCTTCCTCTACCTGCTCGACCTGCCCGACGTCGGCGTAGTCGGATCGAGCCCGGAGATCCTCGTCCGGCTGCGGAAGGACCAGGTGACCGTGCGCCCGATCGCGGGCACGCGTCCGCGCGGCGCGACGCCGGAAGCCGACCGCGCGGCAGAGCGCGAACTGCTGGCCGACCCCAAGGAACGCGCCGAACACCTGATGCTGCTCGATCTGGGGCGCAACGATGTCGGCCGGGTCGCTGAAGCGGGAAGCGTGGAAGTGACGGACAGTTTCGCCGTGGAGCGCTATAGCCACGTCATGCATATCGTCAGCAACGTCACCGGCAGGATTGGGCAAGGCAAGGACGCGCTCGATGCGCTGTTCGCGGGCTTTCCCGCAGGCACGGTCAGCGGAGCCCCCAAGATCCGCGCGTGCGAGATCATCGCCGAACTGGAGCCGGAGAAGCGCGGGCCTTACGCAGGCGGCGTGGGCTATTTCGCGCCCGACGGCAGCTTTGATTCGTGCATCGTGCTGCGTACCGGGCTGGTGAAGGACGGCATGCTGCATGTCACCGCCGGGGCGGGCATCGTTGCCGACAGCGATCCGGCATCCGAACAGCGCGAGTGCGAGGCGAAGGCGGGCGCGCTTCTGGCAGCCGCACGCGAGGCGGTCCGGGTGGCGAACGAACCGGGGTTCGGGCAGTGATCCGCACCAAGCACCTCTTTGCCGCGTGCCTCCTGGTCCTCGGTCTGTCGGCATGCGACCAGCCCCAACCCGGCGATCCGGTGATCCGCACCGACATCAGCGGTGAGAAGGGCAAGGAGATCGCGCGCGCCGACGAGAGTACCAAGCCCGCGCCCTCCCCCAGCCCCACTGCGACGCCGAGCGAAACCGCCACGCCGGAAAATTCCGCGTGCAAGCCGGTCCGCTTCGAAGATGTCATGTTCACCGAATGCGTCGCCGACCCGGCCAGGCATCGCGTGCGCATGGTGCTCGGCTCGCCGCCCTACCGCAGCCTCGCGAAATTCTCCGCCTCTCGGCCTGAGGATGCTCCGCCCGTCGCCTTCGCGATGAACGCGGGCATGTTCGATGGCGAAGGCAAGCCGATCGGCTATTTCGTCGAGAACCGCGAGCGGCTGCACGAGCTCAACCTCAACGACGGATCGGGCAATTTCCACATGAAGCCCAATGGCGTGTTCTACGGCACGGGCGGCACCTGGCGGATCAAGACCAGCGAAGACTTCTACAGCACCGTCGGCGACCGGCCCGATTTCGGCACGCAAAGCGGCCCGATGCTGCTGATCGAAGGCAAGGTCCATCCGCAGATTTCGGAGGACGGCCCCTCCAAGCGCATCCGTAACGGCGTGGGCGTGGACAAGGACGGCAAGGCGCATTTCGTGATCGCCGCCAGCCCGGTCAGCTTCGGCCAGTTCGCACGCTATTTCCGCGATGTGGCGAAGACGCCCAACGCGATCTATCTCGACGGCACCGTGTCCTCTTTGTGGGACCCTGCGCGGGGCCGTATGGACACCCGCGCCGATCTCGGCCCGCTGGTGGTCGTC
>Ga0208018_100136_pt1 | contig 25666 bp, 30 predicted proteins | sample 31_taG_FD_184105 | JGI IMG/M metagenome (GOLD analysis project Ga0208018, IMG submission 184105) | Marine viral communities from the Gulf of Mexico - 31_GoM_OMZ_CsCl metaG (SPAdes) (version 2) | ecosystem: Environmental > Aquatic > Marine > Oceanic | place: Gulf of Mexico | collected 2015-07-12 | reverse complement strand
CCACCGTGCAGTGTGGCTGGATCACCACCCCGTTTTGCGCTAAGCCAAACCCGTGGCCCCGTGGCTCAACTGGATAGAGCAGCCCCCTCCTAAGGGGCAGGTTGCAGGTTCGAATCCTGCCGGGGTCGCCAGACTTTCATAATTTACCTTTCTTTACAGTTGGTTGCGGGGTGGAGTTGTCCAACCCATCTGGATGGTTGGACAAATTGTTGAGGTCGAGAAGGGCCAACCCATCGGAGACCATCTTGTCGCGATTGGCCGCTTGCACATAGCGGCGGGCTTCACGGGGATCTTTGTGGGCTAGGAAGGCCATGATCTGAAATTCAGATGCGCCGCGCTCGGCTAAGCGGGTAGCCCCATATTTGCGTAGGCCATGGGCGCGACAAACTTCCGGTAGCTCTGCCGCTACACATTGGTCACGAAACCAATTGCCAAAGCTCTCCACGGTGAAGGGCTTGCCCTTGCTGTGAATGAAAAACTGGGCTTGTTCCGCAGGGACCAACAGCAATTCATTCCGCAGCTCCGGCAGCAAGCTGAGAGGCAGCGATACATCTTGCCCGGTTTTGCCGCGGCGATACCATATCTTTGGCCCTTTGATGTTCTGCCGCCCCATGGCGCAAGCATCCTGACGTGCTGCGCCAGTTCCCAAGATCACCTCGAAGGCCAGTCGCGCCAATGTGCCGGATGCGTGATAAGCGCGGAACTGTTCGACTTCTTCAGCGGTCCATGTGTGGAAGCCGGTGGTTTTGATCTTGCGACGTTCGACTTGTTCTGCCGGATGCGGTCCTTTGTACCCCAGCTTCTTCTGAGCATATCGGTAGAGTTCACCAATTTCTTTGTGGAGACGGTTTGCCGCATCAGGGCCGCCCTTGCGGTCCATCATGGTTTCAACGTGGTGTGGTTCAAGATCAGCCAAGTGCGCAGCCCCTATTACAGAGCGGATCGCGTCCAGCCTACCGCGCTTTGGCTTGCGAGTGCTGGCGCTAAGGCTCTTGAACCCGGTGTTGCTTAGGTAATGCGTGATTACATGGTCAAAGGTGCCGGGAACCGTGCCAGATGCCGGTGACAGGGCAGGGGGATTGATCGCAGCGTCATAGTCCGCACGGAACGCCTCGGAGCCGTAAGGGCCGCGCAGATAGACATCGATCTTACGCCCCTTCACAGTTTTGCGCAGACGCCACCGCTTACGCCCGTGACGGTCGATTGTGGGCTGGTTACCAACGCCGGGAAAGGGGTTTCTGCGCTTGTTCATCCAATCCCCAGCATTTTGTCGATGTTACTTTTCGTGCTGGTGACAGCCTCACCTTTCGCAAAGACGATGATGTTTCCTTGGCGGTCGATAAACGCCGCGCCCACTTCCATGTTAGCAGCTACCGCGCCCTTGATGGCGCGGGTCAGGTCAGCTTGTTTGAAGGTGGCGGCGCGCGCGGTCATTGCTTATTGTCCGTCAATGGATCAACGGTATGGCTTGCAATGTCCGAAAGAACGCTGCCAAAGACCGATGTAATTTCGCGGAAAGATGTCCGGTCAGCGTTCAGTTCCGGGGCTACGAAAATTGCCGAAAAGACAGGGTTCCCCCACCCGTCAAAAATTGTCAGCTTTGCGCTTGGATTTGAGGATATAACATCGAATGTCATTGAGTTTGGGTCTAGCCGCCCCCACTCAAGCACAGAGCAAATTGCTAGAAGGTAATTAGCCAGCTCAATTGTCTGGCTATCACTGCCCGGATCATCAGTAGCTAGCGGTTCAAGTAATGGCAGAAGGGTGCGGCTAACATATGCATAGATGTCAGCTCCATCTTTCAAGGAAGACTGTTTTGATAGACGGGTTTGCTCCGCCAAATTCTCTGCACTCTCGCGGAAGTGTAAAGTCTTATACTGGCTTAGTGCCTGTGCAGCCTCACCTGCCCTCGTAGGTTTATGAGTGGCCATGCAAGCCAGAAGGAACTGGATAGCCTCGTAGCGCGTCATATCTGGCAAGTTTCGACCGCGGCCTTTCGCACGGAGGCCCGACTCTACGAGAGACCTGTCGATTAACATCGCGCGGTCCGTAGAGATTCCCCATTTTTCGGCTAAAAGTGAGATGAGGGCTTTCGCGTGCACTGCCTTGTCCTTTCGATCTGGAATGAGTAAAACACATTCCAAACGTTTTGGAAAGAGGAAATTTCATTGCAAGGTTGCGCGCTGCGGTTGCTCACCTCAACAAGTCGTTGCGAAGTGTTTCTGGCAGGGGCAAAGTATGCCTATAGATCTAGGAAATTTTAGAGGCGAACATGCGAAAACCGAACTCAAGAGAAATGAAAGTTCTACAGCACTTTGTCGGTTCATACATCGAGAAGCCGGGGGCTTTCCCCCGCGGCACGGGTCGCAAAACCTTAGATGACATGGTGGCTATGGGCTGGATCGTCTGGGTTGAATCGCCCGAAACGAACGAAGAAGGCTACCAGATCACGGAAGAAGGCGAGCGCGCCCAGTATGCTTAGGCTTGCTAGATAGGATAGATATGGAACTGAATGACAAACAGACAAAAGCGCTAAAGAAGATCGTATTTGAAAGCCAGTTTCTGCAAGGTGACTATCAGATCAAAGGGAAGCTGGGCGTTGGCATTGGTCCTAAGACCTTAGATAGCCTCATCGGAATGGGGTTGATCGAAAGCGGTCCCAGCAAGCGTTGGCACGGGGCCATAGGATACCGCCCTACAGAGTTGGGCAAAGAAACCGAACTTTCGCTATATTGAGAAAGCAACCCGCGCAGCAACCCACACGTTTCGCTTGGCAGTGAAGACGGGGACCGGCGCAACATCCCGCTGCCCTCCGATCCCCTGCCGTTAATCAGACTATGCCCCGACGCGGGGTCCAAGCAATCGTGGGGCCGGTCTCTAGACTGGCCTGCGGTCCCTCGGGGATGCTACGGCCAATCCATTCTGCATCAGTACCGCCTAGGGCGCGATAAGCCTCACGCGCATGGCTCATCATGGCGTGTCGCAAACTATCATCGGTAATCCGAACTCGCCGCCGGGTGTCGTCGTCGTCTAGCTTGGGGGGCCATGCCACCAGCCCGTTCTTGGGGGTCCGCACCAGTGCGCAGCCGGTAAACTTGATGCCGCGCGCCTCGCAATCGAAAAACGCAATGATGATACAGCCCGCCTTATTGGCCTTTAGCTTTTCAATGCGGGTTAGACTTGTGATCTCAACTTGCTCAGTCATTTTCTTTACTCCCAGCCTACCAGCTTCATTGCCTTTTCGGGATCAATGCCCACCTCTTGTGCCTCGGCCATCGCCTTAACGATGCCAGACAGAGCCCGCGCCCTGCCGCCGGTGTCATAGGCTTGCGTAGGGGTTTCCACGTCCACAGACACAGCCCCGCCTAGCTTGGTGCTGGCCTCATCGCTGATAAGCTTGGCAAGGGGTGACAAGGTGTATTGCACCAAATGCCGTTGCACCTCGCGGAATACAGGCCCGGTTGATGCCGGGTTGAAGAATGCGCGGGGAACGCCGAACACCTCGGCCACCGCGCCGCGTGAACTCTCCAGCAGGGTCGATGCCTCAGCCTTTTGCAGATCGGGTGTCAGATCGTCGCGGCGCTGGCCAAGTTGCGGATTCATGCCCGCCGCCGTTGCCTGCGCCACGCCCTCGATAATAAGGGTCTGGCCTTGCTTGCCCCGGATCGCGGAACGCATTGCCTCCATGTCCTCGGCGCTGGAATCCGGCAATGGCAGAACTTGTGAGCCGATCGGTGCATCTCGGAAGGTGTCACGCAAAGCAGTTTCCACCTCATGCAAAAGGTTTGCTGACAGTGACGCGCGCCGCAGGGGTGGTGTACCTGCCCACGGTGTCGCGGTATCGCTGCCAATCCTGATATGTAGAACCTCACCAGCCAGCCGGGTTTCACTACGCCCGCCCGATGCCTCGGGAATGCTTAGACGGTATGCGCGGGGAATGCCGTTGCGGGTGGAAACGTCCCAATCGGTCGCGGGAATGATGCCCTCGCCAATGATGCCCACGAACTCGCCACGCAAGGCCAGAGAACGCCCCATAAGCGCCATCGTGCGCCGGTCCAGCATATCGGTGCCGGTTATGTCAGCGCCGCTTAGAACGCTCTCCCAGAGGTTCACACAGGTCTGCACCGCGCTTGTCAGCTCGGCTACATCACCGCCGCCTGCAAAGTAGCTTTGCCGCGCGTTGATAATCGCCGCCGTGTATCCGGTGCCGCTCGATCGGGTTTCGGGTTGGGTGTGGTTGCCCATACCTAATTTGTTGAATGGCCACATGGTCACGCCCTCCAGCGGTTTAGAGTACGGTGCAGGCCGGTTGTCATGTTTCCGTCTGGAACATGAGCCTCCCAAGCCCGCGCCTCAATCTGCGCCTGCCCATATGCGCCGCGCGTCACAGCAGAGATTTCAAACAGCTCGGCCTTGCTCACAGATCGCAACAGCCCATCGCCGCGCCGCTCGATCCTTTCGCCGCCCTTGGAAACCCTGAACCCCGGTGACATGCCCCGGATAAGGCCAGCGTGATGCGCTGCCAGAAAGTCAGCCGCCCAGCTTGTATTGCCGTTGATCGTGGCCCGGAACTCTAGCGCCTCATCGGTGTCGGTGATCTCCAGTGAACCCGCCTGCCGACTGGCAAGGGGTCGCTGGTAGTCATGGCCAAACAACAGATGAATGTCGCCGCCTGTCTCGATCCTCTCAGCAAAGGCCCGCGCCTCGATGCGCTCAGCCCTGCCCGGTGCCAGCTCAGTTTCAGATGCGTAGGGAAAGCGCCCGACAACTCGGACGCCCCCCTTGTTATCGGCGCGCAGCTCCAGCGCGCCCGTTGCTGCGCCCCAAAGCATTACGCTGCCGCCAAGCCGGTGAGGATGCGGGTTTGCAGCCCACGCGGTGCCACAAAGTCAGCCGTTACCAAGCCAGTGAGAACCAGAGAACCGGAACCCGCTTTCGTGTAGGGGTCGCGGATCAAGTCAACGCCGCCGTAAATTCCCAGATAGCCGGGGGCGATGCCGCCGACATTGGCAGTCAGGATCGCGCTTTCCGCCGGGATGATGCTGCTAATCGCAGGGTTGCCCACATGTCGTGTCAGGCGGTCCCATTCGCTCACAGCCGTGCCGGAAATAAGCGCCTCATCCAGATCGGCCCAGATCGCCGGATCAAAGGCCAGATTGACGCCGCCGGGGGAACTGATCGCGTTGGCTTCCATGAATGCCACGATCTCGGCCCGGAACGCTGCCCACGATGCCTCAGCCCCTACCGGGGTGGATGTGATGCCGTAGGTTGCCGCGCCGGGGATGATGCCCAGAGGCTCACCCGATGCACCGGAACCGTTGATAACCACGCGGTCCAGCTCAGCCCCGATCACTGCATTAAGGTCGCGCCGGATTGCCGCTTCCAGCCCTGCGCCCGATTGCTTCAAAGCCTTGCGGGTGATGACCATTTGCGCGCCGCCGGTGTGGTCCGGTGTCAAGCTACGCTCAGAGGTGGCATAGGGGTTTGCCGCGCCCACGTTGCTCAGCTCATCGGTTTGCCAGCCAAACACCGCGCCAGAGGTGGCAACGGGGAAAGCGGTTTCGCCCTGGGCGATGCCGATGCGTTGAACGCCAAGTTTCTCAGCGACAGAGCCGGGGAAAATGCGGTCGATGATCGGGCGGATCGTCTTAGGCTCAGGGGTGCCGGTCGAGACAGTTTCGCCCGCGCGTTGCTCCAGAGCTTCATACGGGATCGGAATACCGCGATAGCCGCCTGCGCTGCGCATTTCCTCGATGATCTCACGCGTTGCGCCATCCAGCGCCTTGCCCTCATCCAGTGCCAGCGCCACTTGCCGCAGCTCAAACTTGCCCATCATATCGGCCCATTCGGTGCCGGAACGGGTTTCCAATTCGCCCTTGGCTTGCTCACGCTCCTCGGCTTCGCCAATCAGAGCTGCGCGAAACTTGCGCTCGCCGTCCTGATACTCTTGGTCGAGTTTGTCCATCTTGGAACGGGTTTCTTCGGTCAGGGTTTCAGCCCCTGCCAGCTCAGCCAGTGATTGACGGATTTCCGACTGCCGACGCTGGATTTTAACACTATCAAGCATGTGATTTTCCTTCTGCTCGTTTGGGTGACGTGGCCAGCTCGGCCACAGCTTCGCGCCATTGCTGGCGTTGAGGATCGGGAACACGCCCCAATTCCTTGTTCGTTTCTTTGGTGTGGCACTTGCCGCAGAGCGTGAGGCAGTTGGACGGGGTGAACGCCAATGCCGGGAAGTCTGCCACGCGCTTGACGTGGTGCACCTCCAGCCGCCGCCGGGAACCGCAGTGCTGGCAAGTCCAGCTATCGCGCTCCAGCACGGCATGACGCACCGCCTGCCACTCTTTGCGCTTAAGCGCCCATCTGCCCGGTCTATTGCTCATCAGATTACCACCGCGCTTGCGGTCAGCTCGATGAACTGGAACCGGCCCTCTTTGCTCTCTTTGCGTCCCGTGATGTTGAAGTCTTGGCCTGCGTGCTGGATGCGGTCAGCGGGAGTTATCGCGCGGGTGGCCTCGGTCGATCGGACGGTGAAACGGGTTGTCACGGTTGATTGCACCTGAGCCGCTGCCAACTTTTCGCTATCGCTTACGTCAGCTCGATGCGCCCAGAAGGTGCCAAGGGGGACGAACTCGCCTGTTACGTTGCCGTATCCGTCGTCAATCATTTCAGCGCGTAGAACGACAATGCGCCGGTCCAGCTTGCTTGCACTCATGCCCATCCCATGCGCCCTTTACCTTTTGCGGGGGCGCGCTTCATGCGCTGGCCTTGTGCTACTGCCAGAACTGTTGCCGCTACCGGATCAATTCGCCCGGTAGAGCGTCCCGCCGCCAATTTGTGATTGCCTGCCGGATCAACCAGCGTGATTGCATCAGAGAACGCCGATCGCAGCAGCAGTGAAGGCTTGGCCCGAACCTGCCCCTCGAACACCGCGCGCCGCAGCCTCTCGCAATCCTCAGATCCATCTCGCCAACCAAAGCCCCGCCAGATGAACGGAACCCGATCTAGGCCAGCGTCCCGCAGCGCCTCCAGAAACTCAGCATGGCGGAACCGATCGCCGCAGATCGCCGCCGGGGTTTGCCCGTCCAGCTTTTCCACCACATCGGCCATGAACCGCGCCACTGGTACGGTTGTGTCGCCCATTGTCACAAGCTCGCCGCGCTCGTGCATTTCGGTGTAACGCCCGCTCACGCCATCGGCCTGCCCACGATCGGCAAGGTTAGGATTGCTAGGGAAAGCGCCGACGCACTCTAGACGCCCCGTTTCCGGCCAATACAGCGCCGCTGCGCTCATGCTGCGACTGCCGCCCAGATCAATGCCCAGAACTACCGGCCCGTCACGGTCGGGCAGCGCGTCGGGGGAAACCTCACAGGCTACCCATTCGTCAAAAGTCAGCAGCACCGAACGATCATCCGACGCCACGCGCTCATTCCGGTTGAGGTTGCGGAAACTGGATAGGGCCGAACCGCCGCGCGCAATCGCCCGCCGCGCCTGAGCTACCAGCCAATCCGGGGTTGGGCCGATGCCCTCCTTTGCGCCGGGGTTGGCCACCAGCAAGCTCGCCAGATCGTCAGGCGGCAAGCCGGGGCTTGGCCGATGCTCTTGAACGTAGGTGCCGGGGGGTGGCTCATCTAACCACCTGCTAAACGTGTTGGCGTCGTCAGGCGCGCTCGTACTGATAATCAAAGCACGGCCATCTCTTTTCCCAAGCCCTGACAGGATCGCGTTCTCTAGGTCGTCACCTTTGCCGCTTTCCCAAGCCGCCCGCTCATCCAAGATCGCCAGCGTAGGCGCGCCGCCCAGAATGCTTTTGCCATCCGCTGCGACAACACGCGCAAGCCCGCCGCCGTTTTCGGAAGTCTCAACCTCCAGCTTAGAACCGCGCCGGATCGTGAATTGCTCTTGCTCCTCCTCGGGCAGTCCCTCGATGAATCCGACAAGGAACCCAAACGCCGTGCGCGCCTGATCTCGGTTACGGGCTGCGAAGATGATTTCGCGCCGGGGTTGGCACTCAATCTCGCCCATCAGATGCCCCAGAGCGATGCCCGCTGAAATGGCGGTTTTCGCATTACCGCGTCCGATTGACAGACAGGCCACGTTGACGCCCTTAGCGAATGCGCCCCGGATGAATTGCTTTTGATACTTGGCCAGCCGCAGCCGCTTGCCCGCTAGTCTACCCTCGGGAACTACCAGCTTGGGAAGGAACCGCAGCGCCGCCGACGCGGATTTAGTCGCCCGCACCGTCATAGCCCTACCCCGGATTTTTTCGGGAGAGAGAACGCAAGAGTACACACACCGGTGCCAGTAAACGGAGAAAGCCCCGGCATTGGTACCTTAGCGCCGTATGCGCCCCTCTCACGGCCTCTCAGCGCCTTTTGCGGGCAGGGGGTGCAGCTCATACCGCAACCCGCCTGTAGCGCGCGCAGATGCGGGCAGTAGATGGTGCAAGGCCCGGTGTATTGTCCACATCGCCGCGCCGATCATAGAGCCGCAGAGCTTGGTCACAGATCGCTAAGCTCAGATCATCCGGGATCGCCGCAGCGTCAGCCCCATAGCCTGCCGTGTAGGTTATGCGCAGATGCCCGCCGGGGATGTTGTCGAAGTGAACCGCAGCGTGAAGCCCTGCCACCAGATACCAGCCATCAGTGACAGGGGTGTAGCTGCCATCATGCTCTTGCAGATCAACCGTGATAGTTGCGCCTGCCTGCACCGGTCCAATGGGCAATGAATGCACCTTAGCTGTGAGGGGATCGGCTACCGCCGTGATCGTCTGATCTAGCAGCGCAAGGTTGGTGTATTGCTCGATCTCATCAGCCGCCGCCCGTGCGTACCGCATAGCGCCTGCCACCTCGATCGCCTCAATGCGCAGATGATCGGCCAGCTCCTCGGGGGTTACTGGATCGCCGGTTGCTATCGGTGTGCGCTGGATCGTCAACATCATGCCTCTGTCAGTTTTGTAATAGTATAACGCTATATAGATAGGTAAGCAATGCTGACTTATTATAATTGAGCACACTCCCCCACCCGCTTCTGCCCCCGCTACACAAGGATTAATCCCTTGCTCGGTTGACAGTCCTACCCGCCTGATCCGTATCCACGCGATGCCCGGTATCGGGGGCCAGCCGCTGCCCGCTGGGTTTTCTCCAGCCCCGCCCTTCGCAGCTTTGCTCCGGTGCGGTCCCCGCTCTAGGCGGTGGGTTATAAGTCGCGCTTCTGTCTGGCCTAGTAGGCACCGGTTCCAGACGGAGTGGGTTAAAAGTTCCCGGATCATATCCCCGCCGATTTCGCTCGACGGTCAAAAGCTAGAGCGTGACCCGCGCTCTGTGATCTGCCCCATATGGGTATGCTCACCTTGAACGCGGGCCGATGCTTCACCCGTTACGCCGCGGCCGCTCAACGGCAGCGCAACGGGCGGTTAGCTTTCGATCGGGTTAAAATCTCCTTCGTCATCGCTGGCACAGGTGAACAGGTCATTCACCAGCCCGCGCATGAGGGGCAGTTGCTTGGCGGAAGGGGTCCAGCCCCGGCGGCGTGACTGCTTTAAAACAGACAGCGCGAAACCCTTGGCCCAAGTTTCCTCAGCCAATCGGGCAACGGTCGGCAAGTGGTGCAAAAGCCGTTCAATCTCAGCCCCTGATGCGGCCTTCTGGAACGGTTGGCGGGAATGATAGCTCATTGCACGGCCTCCCCGTGAAGGGTACCGAAGATCGCCGCTGATGCGGTGAGATACGCTTCGTCCTCGTCCAGCGCCTTCAATGCTGCATAGGCCAGTGCCACGCGCTCAGGGACGCTCAGACGCGCCGCCCATACCGCAGATGCGCTCAGCCATGCGTCAGACGTGCCGAGGGTAAGGGCGTGACCCGCAACCCGCATAGCCCGCATGTGATCGGGATCGCCCCAATTCAGCATTGCCTCAAAGCGATGTTTTAGGCTATTGTTGCCGCGAGATACTTCCAAGCTCTCATTGATAGTAACGCCGTGATCCATGCCAGTGGACGCGGCGTTTTCTTTTTGCGGGTTGATCCGTTGCCGGTTGGACAACGCGGGGTTTTCCGCAATGATATCAATGGGGGGGATTGGCCCGGTTGGACAATCTACGATATTGATTTCACAGGGGCTGTTTGCCTCCTGCCGGGGTCACCAATTAAATCAATATCTTGAGACTTGCGTGTCTCTTTGTATTTGGTCGACTGGGATGAAACCTGGAACGATACCCATTCCGCTTTTCTGTTTGGTCTGTAATTGGAGCCGGTTGGATTGTGGATCTCTTAACGGTTGTACGCCGATAAAACCAATCTTGGTCATGAGGGGGCGCGATATTGGATCAGACACAATCTGTCTGACTTCGGCGTCTAAGGGGCCAAAATACGGATATCTTCTAAGAGAGGGTTTGTTGGGCATAGGTAGGCACTGAGGATAGGGGCGGCTAAACATTTGGGGGTAAAGCCACACCCTTTGACAGAGAAAACGTTTGTACAGAAGATTCACACCAGCCGTGGAAAAATTCCTAAAAAATCGGATATGGCCAAGTTGATCCAGTTAAGGCTGTGGTGCGGAATAGTATTTCGTGCCTGCAAGGCCAAAGTTGTATGTCTACTGAGCTGCGGCTGAGACCGGGATCCAAGATGCAGCGCTCGAAATTGAGCGCAGCTACTCTTCGGGTGCTGGCAGGTCTCCGGCATTCCGGTTTCGTTTTGCAGCGGGTGTCTCAGCTATAATGAAATCTCGCAAAGATTTTACTAAATTGCCGCGCTCTTGGATTTAGGCAAAACCAGGCTCCCGGAGCATAGCCGCGTGCCAACCTGAGTTTGGTTCTCGGTTTGGATGATATCGCTAAAATTTCTGATAAACGATTTTTTAAGTATCACATCGTAATCAATTTCCAATGCGCCTAAATTTGATGGTGGCATTTCACTGGAGCAAGCCCAAGGGCGTGTTTGCAGAACTGTTGATAAATTTGTCACTGGCAACCTACAAAGCTCACGCAAAGCAAGGTCATCGAACTCAAGGATGCGCCGCCAAAGGTCATTCTGAAACGAGCTATATGGCAGCGACGTCGGCCTTTTTCGCGTCCAGCGTCGCTGCAATTGCGACCGAAAGCTCTCGCAACTCTTTTGCCACAGAAGCGAGCGCTTTGGCGCGGTCGTCGAGGTAAAGTGTCTCGTGACCGCCTTGTACATGGCATTCGTCCACCTCCCAGCCAGTAGTTGTACCGTCAGCAACCAGCTGCCGAAGGGGTAATCCCCCCATTTTTAATGGGGTCCAGCCGTAGAATTCACTCAGCCGTTTTCAGTTTCATGGCGGGTGTCATCCCGCCTATGCCCATGTTGGGTCGCTCGTTATTGTAAGTCCAGAGCCATTGTGTTGCTTGGTCTTGTGCCTCCTCGATGGTTTCGAAGATGTATTGCCCCAGCCATTCGCCACGAACGGTGCGGTTTTAGCGCTCGATATAGGCATTCTGTTGGGGCTTACCGGGCTGGATATATTCGAGCCGCACATTGCGTTTCTCAGCCCATTCCATGAGCTTCCCGCTGACGTATTCTGGGCCGTAACACCTTCAAAATGACGCTGATTGAGAGGCTATGACCACCTGCGCAGCCGCCAAATAGCGCAGCAGGTGGTCATAGCCGGGTCTCGGGTCCCTACAGTGGTTTTGCACAAACCACACCGCAAAGGAGACCAACTATGACAAAGATTATTGTTGCACAAGATGCCCCTGTTTTGGTGGCTATCGACATCGCCAAGGCCCGGCATGAAGTTTTGATCGCTATTCCAGATAAGAAACGGCGATGTCGGTTAACAGTTTTGAACGAACTCGCCGACTTCAACCGCCTCGCCACCGCACTTAAGGAATACGGACGCCCAGTTCGTGTGGCCTTTGAGGCGACAGGCAATTATCACCGTGCCTTGGCGTACTATCTGGCAACTGCTGGCTTTGAGATAAAGCTGGTGTCCTCAGTGGCTTTGGCGCGGACGCGCGAAGCCCTCAATAACAGCTGGGATAAGAATGACCCAAAGGACGCGCAAGTGATCCTGCATATGATGGAGATCGGAAACGAGCAATATTACCACGACCCTCTGGTATGCGGCACGAATGACATTCAAGAGCTGTCCAAAACCCACGATATCGTCTCCAAGTCGAAGACTGAGCTTTGGCACCGGGTGTTGACCCATTATCTGCCGCTGTACTTCCCTGAAGCGGATCGGTTTTACCGCAGCTCACGCAGTGATTGGTTCTTTGCATTCCTTGAGCGTTATCCATCACCACATTTGATCACAGCGATGGGCAAAGCCGCTTTCACCGCTGATGCTTGGGACGTCATTGGGCGCAAGGTCGCGAAAGAGCGTTTGCTTGCAGATATTTACGAGACATCTAAGTCTTCAGTGGGATTGCCGGTTGCCCCAGATTCTGATGCGATCAGAATGTTCTGCCTGGTCCTTGGAGAAGGCCGCAGTCTCATTGCGCAACGTAATCAAATTGAAGATCGCGCCGTCGCGCTTCTCAAGGATCTACCTGACTATCAGTTGCTGACATCAATACCTGGGATCGGCCCGATCAACGCTCTGACCATCCTCGCAGAAGCTGGCGACTTGCGCCGTTTTGGACATCATCGGCAGTTCTTGAAGTTCTGCGGCATGCACTGCCCGGCAGGCGATTGCGAAGCAATCTGCCGAAAGGGACTTGGCAACCATTCAGTCGGGCACATTCCGGGGCCAAACCAAGCTGTCAAAATACGGGAATGCCCGCTTGCGCCGCACCCTATGGATGGCTGGTCAGGTTGCCATACTGCAGCGCACCAACAGCTTCCGGGATAAGTTCGAGCGCTACATCGCTAAGGACCGACACAACTCACATTTGCGCCGAAAGGCGTATACCGCAATCGCCGCCACCCTTTCGGGACATTGCTACGCAATACCCTGCCGGGCAGCGGATGGCCCGTACTGTTCACGGGATTATCAAACATGGCGAGCCCTATCGCCCCTTTTTTGAGGGGTGATCGATCGCAGAAGGACCTTTCTCTGTAGGTGCCGTGGAGGCAGGTAACTGACCTCGTAGATAATGTTCAGGCCTTCTGTGTTAGCGACCCGATGATCTCGTCTTAAGGACGGTGAGAGCCGCAAAAGCGTACTCTGTGTTTGTTATGGGAGAGACTGTCGTTGACAAAAAGCCGAACTGAGGCATTCTGTGAACGTGTCGAGGCAGCTCGATACGACAATGACCTGATGCCAAATCAGCCTGTTATTCCGCGCATAGGACGTTATCAATCCGAATGGACTGCGGCTTTCCGCGCCATTCGGTGATCTGGTTCAAGCTGCGCACGACCAGTTCAGCGGGCAGTGAGAAGTCGACCTCAATAGCCAGTCCTTCGCAATTGAAGTCATCCAAGACGTATAACGTCCTGATCGACCGGCCATTCGCCAACTGATCCGCCATGAAGTCCATGGACCAAGTTTTATTTGGTCTTTCAGGCACAGCCTGTGGTTCCGGCTTGTCCCGCTTCAAGCGTTTCTTCGGCATGATTGTCAGCCGGCAGGGCATTGCGCAGCAATGCCCCGAGAGGTTCTCGCCGATGAGACGGCCTGAACGCTTTTTTTCCAAGCGCTTCCTTCAGCAGGTCGTTTTGCATGCTCATCTCGGCATACATGCGCTTCAGACGACGGTTATCTTCCGCCATATCCTTCATCTCGGAAATCAAGGACGCATCCACTCTCGGGATCATGCTACGCATAACCCTGCCGCGCAGTGCATGCCGCCAAACTTGGCCCGCCATTTGTAAAAACTCGCGCTGCTCATTCCGTGCTCGCGGCGCAGCTCAGAGACCGGCACGCCGCCCTCCGCCTTCTTCAACACTGCCATGATTTGCGCGTCGCTAAATCGTCCGTTCTTCATCGTAAATCTCCTCAGATATCCTGCCGAGAAAATTCTACTTTTGAACACCTCTAATTTTACGGGGGGATTACCGCCCGATGGCGTCCAGTTCATGCACGAAGTTCAGCACATCGCGTGTCGAGCGGCCGAGACGGTCGAGACGGTCGAGGTGATGGACGACAATGATCACGAAGGATGCTATACCTCCTTGTTATTGACTTGTCCATATGCAGACTATATATCTGTAAGTAGACAAAGGAGGCTGAGATATGCAGATTGCACATTTTTCAAACACTTCGGTTTCCCCCGAGGCCGTGCAATTTCATACCATCTCCCGAGGAGATCGCGAGCGGTTAAGCGCGCCGGGCTTGCGCGCCTTTCGGGAAATCGCTGATCGGTTCGACCTGAACGAAGCGGATCGTATTGCCGTCCTGGGTGATCCGGGCCGCTCCACCTATCATCAATGGATGAAGAAGGCGCGTGAACAGCAGCCGCTGACCCTGCCTCTTGATACGCTGTTACGGATTTCGGCTATATTTGGTATCTACAAAGCGCTGACCATTCTGTTTGAAGATGAAAATCAGGCACTGGTCTGGCTGAAGGGGCCTCATCAGGGCACCCTCTTCGCCGGCGCTTCTCCTATGGCCTATATGCTGGAAGGCGGGCACGACGGTCTCATGTCGGTGCGCCGGTATCTTGACGCCTGGCGCGGCGGCAATATGGGGATTGGGGTGCCGGAGGGCAGCTTCGAGGTGGTCACCGAAGACGATCTTGTCTTTGCATGAAGATTTCAGACTACGCGACATCTTCCGCACCTGCGGGCACAACACGCCTTATCCCCTCACGGTTTCCGCCGATCCCCACCTTTGACGCGGTCACCACCTCCGACGACCTCGAGGCCGTTATGGAACTGGAAGGCTGGACAAACGACCGCCTCGTAAGCCCACGGCTCGCGCGTTTGCCCCGCGCGGAATGGGTGTATGGTGCCCCGAATGCCAGCGTCATCATGGCGGCGTTTCTGCACGGATCGCCCGGCGGTCTGCGGTTTTCTGATGCGAGCCTCGGGGCGTGGTATGGCTCGACCCATCCCAACACCGCGCTTCTGGAGGTTGCCAATGGGCTGCGCAAGGAGATCGCGCTAAGCGCGTTGACGCAGAAATCCGAGACGTATCGCCAATATAAGGCGCACCTTGATGGAGCCTATGTCGACATTTTCGGAGCGCATCCGGAATATCATGATCCCGACGATGCGAGTAACCCTATAGCACAGGCTTTCGGGCGACGCGTCCGGGATGAAGGCACGCGTGCCGGCATCCGATATGAAAGCGTGCGTCACGCCGGACATGAAAACTGGGTTTGCTTTCGCCCACCCCTTATCCGGAATGTGACGCAGGCGAAACACTTCAGGATCGACGTGCCCCGAACCGGTCGGGTGGTTGTGCGCCAGCTCTCCTGATCAAGGGGTCTGCTCCGGCTCAGTGCTAAATCCTATGTTAAGCCAAACCGGCCCTTACCAGCCGTTCGCATAGCACTGCGCCGCTGCAGTGCAGCGTCTAAGAAGCGGACATCTAAAAACATGCCGATATAAGACTGACTGAGAATACCTCTTTGCGGCCAGGCATTGCTCGTCATCGTTATGCATACTGAAAGCACTTGAGAATAATTCAGCCCGCACCAATGGTTCCCAACCAATCCAGAAAAACACCCAACCGGCGCAACCCCGAGACGCGGGTAAGGTAGAGGGCTGAGATATCCAGCGGGGTGGCGTCAAGCTGGCCCGGAAACAGCTCAACCAATCGGCCCGCATCGATGTCATCTGCGATCATGAAATCGGAAAAACGCGCGATGCCAAGCCCGCCTAATACCATCTGACGCACGGCCTCTCCATTGCCTGCGGTCACCGCGGGTGGCACCGATACTGGGGCGGCCAGACCAGTAAAGCGCAGCGTGTTGATGTGATCTGGTTCCGCAAAGCGCACTTGCTCCAGCTTTGCAAGGTCGGTTGGTGTTTTCGGCCAGCCGTTCCGATCAAGGTATTCCGGCGCAGCCACTAATTTCCAAGCCGTGCGCCCCAAGGGGCGGTGCAACATGTCGCTATCAGGCAACTGGCCCAGTCGAATGGCAACGTCCGCGTGACTGCCGATAAGGTCCACCAGCGCATCTGTCATGTCGATCGAAAGCTGGATGTCCGGATACTTCGCGTGAAACTCAGCCAGCCGCGGAGCGAGAACATGCAGGACAAAGGGAACCGGTGCGTTTACACGCAGCGGTCCGGCAGGGGCCTGTCCGCTTGTTGCAATCTCTTGCAGGGTTTCGCTGCGATCTAAAATCTCGCGCGCCTCGGCCAGAACGGCAGCGCCTTCGGGGGTGATCTCGATGGACCGCGTAGTCCGGCGCAGGAGTGTGACCTTCAGTTGCTCTTCCAGCCGCGTCACTGACCGGCTGAGTGTTGAGGCCGATACCCCTCTGCGCCGCGCGGATTCAGCAAAGCCCCCATCATCGACGATCCCGACAAAGGCAGCCAAATCCCCCATGCGCAGCAATTCGTGCAGTTTCTGCAATGATCCATTCCAAACTTGTCTGTTCTCGCAACAGATAGCGACTGGCATATGTGGCGTCGACATCAAATTTATTGGAGAAAACCGATGCCCCTTGCCCTTTGGGCGCTGACCATCAGCGCTTTCGCCGTCGGAACGACCGAGTTCGTTATCGTCGGCTTGCTTCCCACCATCGCCGCCGATCTTGGCGTTTCTATCCCCTCCGCTGGCCTGTTGGTTAGCCTCTATGCGCTTGGCGTGACCATCGGCGCGCCAGTGCTGACCGCCATGGCAGACCGAGTGCCGCGCAAGACTTTGTTGCTGCTCTTGCTGGCACTGTTCACTCTGGGCAATGCTTATGCCGCCTTTGCCCCGGATTACGGCAGCCTTGTCGCTGCGCGCTTTATCACCGGTCTCGCCCACGGAGTTTTCTTTGCCATCGCCTCGACGATCGCCACCGATCTGGTGGAGCCTGAAAAGGAAAGCTCGGCCATCGCACTGGTGTTCCTTGGCCTGACCGTCGCCCTTGTGACGGGTGTGCCTTTGGGGACGTTTGTCGGCCAGAACTTCGGCTGGCAGTCGACTTTCCTTGGCGTCGTCGCGCTTGGCGTGATCGGGTTCATCGCTTCTGCCATCTTGGTGCCCGCCAATCTGACCAAGACGGCCTCGGCAGGGATCAAGGCGCAATTGCAGGTGCTGACTTCGCCGCGCCTTCTGCTGGTCTATCTGATCACAGCTGTGGGGTATGGCGGCAACTTCATCGCCTTCACCTTCCTTGCGCCGATGCTGAACGAAGTCACGGGTCTGTCTGCCGGCGCGGTTAGCCTTGTGCTGCTGCTCTATGGTGCATCTGTCGCCGTTGGGAACATCGCCGGCGGTAAACTGGCTGACCGTATTGGTGCAGTGCCGTCCCTGACGGTGATCTTTGCTGGCCTTGCGATATCACTGGTAGCGCTTGGTGTTTTCCTTACACACCCAATTGCAGCCATCGCTGTTGCGGCCTTCTGGGGCGGCTTTGCCTTTGCCAACGTGCCGCCTCTGCAATCCTATGTCGTGCAAATTGCGCGCGAAGTATCCCCCGGTGCGGTGGATGTGGCGTCCGGTTTGAACATCGGTGCGTTCAACCTTGGCATTGCCGGCGGCGCGTGGGCTGGTGGACTTGTGGTGGAAGGCATCGGCCTTGCCGCTGCGCCTTACATCGCCGCTGGTGTGGTGGTGGTCGGGATCGTTTTGGTGCGCCTGTCCGGCCGCCTAAACACAACATCGTCCCAAGCAGTTGCTGCTGAATAACCTAACTTGCCTCGCCGCATCCTTAGTACGGCGGGGCAAATCGTTGAACTGGAGGTTCATAGCATGTATGCCCTCAATCTGATTTACAAAGACCGCATGACTTTTGGCATTGAATTGCCGCTGGACCGCGACTGGTCTGAAGCCGGGCAACGCCGTGCCCGTATCGGGGGACGCCCCTTTGGTGTGCCAGACACATCAAACCCCGCCAAGGGAGTAGAGCTGGCTGAGAACCTTGGCTTCGATGCGGTCTGGCTGCGGGACGTGCCGGTTCATGATCCCAGCTTCGGGGATGCGGGACAGGTCTTCGATCCGTTCTCCTATCTCGGCTTTCTTGCAGGCCACACGCGGCGCATTGCACTTGGCACTGCGGGTATCGTCCTGCCGCTGCGGGATCCGATCCTCCTGGCCAAGATGACGGCCAGCCTGCACCATCTATCGGGCGGGCGGTTTATCCTTGGCATAGCGTCCGGGGACCGTCCGGTGGAATACCCTCTGATGCGGCTGGACCATGAGGCCCGCGGAGCCACCCTGCGCGATCGCGTCGACCAGATGCGAACCCTCTGGTCAGGTGATGCGCTGCAAGGACCACAAGGCCCCGTCACCGTGCGCCCCTTTGTGCCAGAAGGTATCCCGATGGTCATGGCCGGGATGGGCCAGCAAAGCCTGCAATGGATCGCCCGCACATTGGACGGCTGGTTCACCTATCCGGGCCCTCCCGATCAGGCCGAGCGCCGCCTGTCGATGTGGCGTCAGGCGCGCACTGATACTGGCCTACACCCCGCGCCAGTCCTGACCGCGATGCACCTGGATCCTGACCCTGATCCCGATGCGTCCTTCCGGCCGATCCAGTTCGGGGGCCGTATCGGTCGCAATGCTCTAACCACTCACGTTCGTTCCCTGCACGCTGCAGGGGTCGCCCACATCGCCTTTAACCTGCGCCAGTCACAGCGCGAAATCGAAGACGTTCTGGCCGAGTTGGCCGAGCACGTCATCCCTGAGTTCACCGAGCAAAATAAAAAGGAAACAACACTATGAGCATCACCCTTATCGGCCCTGCCCAAATTCCGTCCTTGGGGTTCGGCACCTTTCAACTTGAGCAAGATACCGTGGCCGAAATGGTGGCCGCGGCGCTTTCAGAAGGGTTCCGCCATATTGATACGGCGCAGGCCTATGAAAACGAAGAGCAAGTCGGCAAAGGTTTGCGCCGCGCCGATGTCCGCCGCGATGATGTATTCCTGACCACCAAAATCCTGCCTGAGCACTTCTCGCCAGAAGCCTTTATCGCTGCTGCGGACGCGTCATTGAAGCGGCTGGGGACCGACTATGTCGACCTGCTACTTCTGCACTGGCCCTCAAAGGAAGTCCCGATTGCCGAGACAATTGGCGCATTGAATGATCTGATCTCTGCGGGGAAAGTCCGCCATGGAGGCGTGTCGAATTTTACCATGGACATGGTCGATCAAGCACAGGCTGCGTTGAACACGCCATTGGCCGCCAACCAGATCGAACTGCATCCGCTGATTGACCAAACACGGATGATCGCTCACCTCGCCAGCAAGGGCATTCCGGTTGAGGCTTACTCGCCACTGGCGCAAGGGAAGGTCATGGAGAACGCCATGCTGCGCGAGATTGCCGCCGTGCATAATGCAAGCCCGGCCCAGATTGCGCTGGCCTGGGTCCTGACGCGCCCGATGAGCATCGCGTTGCCCAGGACCGCTAACAAGCACCGGCTTGCCGACAATCTTGGTGCAGCGGAAATCCTGTTGAGCGCAGAAGAGATCGCCAGCATTGATGATCTTGGTTCAGCCGAAGGTCGCTTGGTCAGCCCGGAAACGCTCGCTCCAGCTTGGGATTGATTATTCACTGGTCCTGCAGAAACCCTGCAGGACCTATACCCGTCGACTTCAGCCTTCGGCCTAAACCGGACTTGCATGCATTGTGCGGCCAAAGGCCGGAATGAGCCCTCTTCGACCGATGTTGCGTTTGGCATGAATGTCCTTATCCGGCTTCGAAACCTATACTGCAACCATCAATCGTAACGCGTCGTAGATTGCCGCGTGGGTGTTCCGGGCAGAAATTGCATCTCCGATACGGAAAAGCTGGAACGTGCCCTCCGCGTTGCGGACCACCGTCTGCGGCCGAACATTCAGAAAGTCCGACTGATCGATCGCACCGCCATTCGACGAGGAAGGCCGCAAGTCGTGGTAGAGCTCATCGAGCGGCGTTGTGCCGTAGTTCACGACGACATGGTCGTAGTGTGCATGCCCTAATTTTTCGGAATAGTCGGTCCCGATGATAGCGCGCAGTCGGTTACCGGCTTTCTCCACGCCACACAGACGTTTGGTGACAGTGAATGTCACTTCGTCACGTTGCAGGTTGCGCATATAGGGGACTAGGTTCATGGCCATGACTTCAGGCGCGAAGGTGCGGTCGGGAGTCATGATCTCGACGGTGCATCCGGCGTTTACGGCCATCTCGGCGGCCTGTAGCCCGGTGTGGTCGCCGGCTTCGTCGTAAATCAGAACCGATCCTGACGGTTTTACGTCACCCGACAGAATGTCCCAGGCCGACACAACGTGATCCGGCGCGTCTGCTTCGTAAAGGGTTGTGTTCGCCATGCCTCCGGTGGCGATAACGACGACATCTGGCGTTTCGTTCAGCACGTCTGCGGCCTCGGCATAGAGATTGTAGCGGAGCTTGACACCCGCGGCCTCACACTGGGCGACACGCCAGTCGATGATCTGCATCATCTCGGCCCGCCGCTGCGAACGGGCCGTCAGGAGGACTTGCCCACCGGCGCGGCTGCCTGCCTCGAACACGACGACGTCGTGACCGCGTGCGCTTGCGACACGCGCCGCTTCCAGCCCTGCGGGGCCGGCACCAACGACGACGACCTTGCGGCGGTCGGTGCCGTGTTCAATGACGTGGGGCATCGAAAGCTCCCGGCCCGTCGCGGCATTGTGGATGCACAGCGCTTCGCCGCCTTGATAGATGCGGTCCAGACAGTAGTTCGCCCCGACGCAGGGGCGGATATCATGTTCGCGGCCTTCCACAATCTTGCGCACCACGTGGGGGTCGGCCATGTGCGCGCGGGTCATGCCGACCATGTCCAGAAGGCCCGAAGCGATGGCGTGCCGTGCGGTGGCGACGTCCTGGATTTTGGCGGCGTGGAATGTCGGCATGCCGGTCGCGCACCGGACCTCACCGGCGAAATCCAGATGCGGGGCCGACGGCATCCCTTGGATCGGGATCACATCCGTCATGGCCGGGTCAGTATGGATCCGACCCCGGATTACGTTGAGGAAATCGACCTGGCCCGTATCGCGCAGCAGTTTGGAAATCTCGATACCCTCTTCGGGCGTGATGCCACCCGCCTGCACCTCGTCCGCCGTATAGCGAATGCCGACGATGAATTCGGGCCCGACCCGTTTGCGCACGGCGGCAAGCACATCGGTCGTGAAGCGCAGCCGGTTTTCCAGCGTATCCGCGCCGTAGGGACCGTTCAGCTTGTTGGACAGCGGCGACCAGAACTGGTCCATTAGGTGCCCGTAGGCTTGGATTTCGATCCCGTCCATACCCCCGGCTTGCATGCGTTCGGCGGCGGTCGCGTAATCTTCGATCACGCGTTCGATATCCCAATCCTCCATCATCTTGGGAAAGGCGCGGTGCGCGGGTTCGCGGTCGGGACCCGCCGAAATCGACGGCAGCCAGTCCCCCTTGTTCCAGTTCGTGCGGCGGCCCAGATGGGTCAGCTGGATCATGGCCGCACAGCCATGTTCGTGCAGGGCATCCGTCAATTCGCGGATCCACGGCACGACCTCGTCGCGATAGGCCAGGATGTTGTTGAAGACGGGCGGGCTGTCGCGGCTGACGGCGGCAGACCCCGCGGTCATTGCCAACGCCACGCCGCCTTTCGCACGCTCTTCATGATAGGCGCGATACCGGGCCTTGGGCATCCCGTCTTCGGGATAGGCCGGTTCGTGACTTGTGGTCATCACCCGGTTCTTCAGGGTCAGATGCTTGAGCTGGTAGGGCTGAAGCAGGGGATCGGCGGTGACGTGCTTTTTCATCGGGGTACCTTCTTCTTCAGCAATCAAGGATGATGTCGGTCAGCGGGCGGCTGACGCAGGGCAGGATGAAGCCGCGATCGATCTCGCGCTGGCGGATGCCGCCTTCGTGGGCCATCACGACTTCGCCCGCATGTTTGAACGTTTTGCAGGTGCCGCACATCCCCCGTGCGCAAGAGGACGGGAGCGGCAGTCCGGCCTCTTTCATCGCGGCCAGGATCGTGCTGGTTTCTGCACATTCGAACGATCGACCCGTTCGGGAGAGCAGTACCGTCCGGTTCGGCGTATCGACCCCCGCCGTGATGCCGGGAAGCGGCGAGGAGAAATCGAAGCTTTCCTCGCCATAGCGGTCTGCGGATACGCCTGCCGCATGCGCGGCGGTACGCACCATCTCCATGAAGGTTTGAGGTCCACAGCACAGGACGGTGCGATCCGATAGATCGGGGATGACCCTGTTCAGCAGATCGGCGTCGGGCCGGACACCGCCGGGGCCGCGTGTGACAATTGGCACATGGACAAGGCCGCGAAGACGGCGTGACAGGCCGTCGATTTCGCTAGCGGCAACAAGATCCGTCGATGTGGGTGCGACCTGAATCAGGGCAATATCAAGGTCCATGCCCCGGTCGGTGGCGGTCCGCACGATCGATAGCATAGGGGTGATCCCGCTGCCCGCCGCCACCAGCGCATAGGCCGTTCCCGGCCACGTGGCAGGACCGAAGCGACCCGACGGGCCCAACGCCGCGACGATGGCACCCGGAACAAGCGTGTCGTGAAGCGCGCGCGCGCCGGGGCCGTTCTGCCGCTTCACCGAAATCTCGATCCCACCGTCTCGCGCGGCAGAGGACGCGATGGTATAGCACCGCTCGATCGGGCCGTCCGGCGTGTCGATACGGAACGTCATGAACTGACCGGGATTGTGTTCGATCCGGCTGCCATCCTGCGGCGTCAGGAAAAAGCTCCGCATATCCGCCGTTTCGTCCCAGACGGCACGACAGACAAGCTGGCCCCACCGGTCCGATGGAAACCGCCGCCGCCGCCGTGCCCCCCAATCGGCAAGGTCTACCCGCGTCACGCGCCGTATCCGTTGGCCTGCATGCGGGTGACATACCACGCCGCGAATTCGTCCAGCGCCCTTTCGGTGTAGGGCGAATAGGGGCCGGGCCGGTATCCGGGCGACGAGACGCCGCGATGGGCCAGTCCGACGAGATGCGCGTCCTCCGCGTTCGTGGTCTTCCACACGGATGTGAGTGTTTCAAGATCGTAATCCTCGCCCTCGACCGCATCCGAATGGACCAGCCACTTCGTGCGGACCAGCGTTCTGTCCGGGCCCAACGGAAAAGCGGTGAAGACCACGGCATGATCGGACATGACGTGGTTCCAGGAATTGATCCCCCACAGATGCACATCGCCCATCCAGGGTCTATCCGCATTGCCCAACGGGATCTGCACGGCGGCGCGGGTGTCCGGTGTCTGGCTTTCGCCCAACCCCGCGATGATCAATCGCTGGGTGCGAAAATTCGTGGGCCAGCCAACCGTATGTTCGATGGCCTCGAAGGGCATGCTTTCCTTGCGCCAATATTGTTCATAGCTGGCATAGGCGTCGAGCAGGGCGTTCGCTTCCGCTTTTTCAGTGTCGGTCAATCCTTCCGGGTCGTAGCCGAAATCCGCCGCGTGGAACGACAGGCTAAGTTGCGGATGGTTGGACGCGCAGTGATAGCACTCTCGGTTGTTCTCCATCGTGAGCTTCCAGTTGCCCTCTTCGATCAGGTCCTGCTCGAAAGCGACCTTGGCATTGCGCAGATCGTAATCTGCCAATCGCGGCTCCAGAACCGCAGCCAGTTCCGCGATATCCGCCGGAGGATCATTCGACAGGCAGGCATATAAGATCCCTCCGATGTCGCGCAGGGCGACGGGCTTGAGGTGATGCAGAGACCGATCGAAATCGACCCCCATATGCGGCGCGCGCGCAAGCGCTCCGTCCAGATCGTAGGTCCATTGGTGATAGGGGCAGACAAGTTTCCCCACGACCGACCGGCCCGGCGGCAAAAGCCGCGCCCCCCGGTGAGAGCAGACATTGTGAAAGGCCCGGAGCGCGTCGTCGTCGTCGCGCAGGATGACGATGGAGGCGGGACCGATATCGATCGCAATGACATCCCCGGCCTCGGGAATGTCGCAGGTCACGCCCACGGCGATCCAGTGCTGCCCGAAGATCACTGTGCAATCCGCCTGCCAGGCTGCATCTGACGTATAAAGCGGTGCCGGAAGACTGTAGCCCCGTCGCCGCGCCGCCAGTAGCGTCCCGATATCATCGGGACGGGAATTGCCATGATCCAGCATTGTGTCTCCTCGGCGCAGGATATGTCGCCACTACGATCTGTCGTATTTGGCATCATGCGCTTGACTGGAGCCCCGGAAAACCGCACTAATTTACGCAAATCCATACGCTCAGGTTATGGCTCAAGTGACTTGTGCAGGAGGCCACGATGTCCCACCAGATCCGCCGCAGCGTTCCCTCCCTCACGGCGCTCGTGGCGTTCGAGGCGGCGGGCCGACACGAGAATTTCACGCGGGCCGCTGCGGAGCTTGGGGTAAGCCAGGCCGCCGTCAGTCGACAGATCGCTGCGCTGGAGGCCGATTTGGGCGTCGCCCTGTTCATACGGGCCAATCGCCGCGCCCAGCTGACCGTGGGCGGCAAGTCGCTTTACGATGCGGTGAAGGACGGGTTCGATGGGATAGCGGACGCCGTTGCCCAGCTGCGCACAACTCATGTGGACCTGACCGTCAGTGTATCGGTCGCCTTCGCGCACTTTTGCCTTCTGCCGATCCTGTCGTCGTTCCGCGCGACCGAACCGCAGATCGGCGTGCGGGTCATTTCCGAGGATGACTGGCGGGCACCCCACGATCGCACGATCGACCTGGCGATCCGGTATGGGCGACCGTCGTTCAACTGCATGTCCATCCTTGGATCGCTCGCCGAAACGATCGTGCCGGTCTGCGCACCCGATATCGCGTCAAGGCTCGACGGCATCTCGGTTGAAGACCTGATCCGCCAGACAGACGTGGCCCTAATCGCATGTGATGCCCCGGAACCGAGCTGGCTCGATTGGTCTCAGTGGTTGTCGCAGATTGGGTTAAACAGGACTTCTGTGCAGGCAGGTTTGAATTTTACCAGCTATTCGGACGCGGCCCATGCAGCTATGGCAGGTCAGGGGGTTCTTCTCGGCTGGACCGGTCTTCTCGATAGGCCCCTTGCCGATGGGCGGTTAATCGAATTGGACTTGCCCCGGATTCAGCCAGAGGAACGTCACTACGTGCTCATTCCAGAACGGCGCCAACCATCACGCGCGGTCAAAGCCTTCGCGCGATGGTTTCAAGAAGGTGCTTTTCAACAGATTTAGTTGCCGACACTAAACTTGAGTTAAGGTCGGTCAAATCAGCAGGTAAAGCAGAAAAGCAGACCATGCCTTCCACGTGGCGAACGACAGCCTTGTCTCTGAAAGAGACTTTCCTTGTCCGCCGGCCCTAGGTCCGGTTTGGGCTGTTCGCTTCGGCCGACACGATGGGTGGCTTATGTACTTTGACGGTAGGCGCGAAGATTCCCTATAAAGGTGGGGAGATCGGCTATTAAGCTTTAGATCGCCGAACGAACGAACGGAGAATTTGCCCCGCAACCCTTCGCTTACGTCAACGCGCGGTGGCGGCGGCGTTGTTGGGTTGACCACAGACGGTACACCTCAAGAACGGCCAGAGGCGCAAAATGCACGAGAGCCGCGCTGACGCCGCCCCAATCGTGCAGGGCAGCCCAGTGGATGAGGGTTAGTATAGCCGCAGCATAGACAAACTGCTGTAGCTTTTTCCACGACCGCCCAAGGCGGCGCACCCATGCGTCTGTCGACGTAACA
>Ga0208018_100132_pt1 | contig 25934 bp, 26 predicted proteins | sample 31_taG_FD_184105 | JGI IMG/M metagenome (GOLD analysis project Ga0208018, IMG submission 184105) | Marine viral communities from the Gulf of Mexico - 31_GoM_OMZ_CsCl metaG (SPAdes) (version 2) | ecosystem: Environmental > Aquatic > Marine > Oceanic | place: Gulf of Mexico | collected 2015-07-12 | reverse complement strand
TCGACACGCTCGAAGAGGCGGACTTTGACTTGCTGACCAGGGATACGAATACGCATAGTGAATTTACTGAAGTAAGTGAACAAGCTCTTATTGAGCACGAAGCCTTAACGCCGCTGTTAAGCGGCGAATGGCTGTTAGTCAAGCTACAGACAAGGCTTCAAGCTCTTGCTGCATTGCAGCAGGGAGCTCTGAGGACCAAGGGTCCGAGATGTATTGCTCCTTCTTAGGAGCAGCACTCAACTTACGTGTGTAGCCGTAAGTCATAAACTTCTGATAAATAGCACGAAGGTGATTACGGTCAGTAGCAGGGATGACCTTTAGGTCAAGCCCGCCAACTGCGTAGCACACTTTCATCTCGTTATCTACGACGAAAGTCCAGGTGGAGACACCCTGTTTCGTGTTCTTACGCAAGGAAGCGATAATGTTCATAATTGAATTGTTCAAAGGACAATGAGAGTTAAAGCCGCAGTTATGCGGCAAAGGCTGTTAGCCACCTACGACACAACCACCACGTGGTGGTGTAGGTTCAATGCGAAAGTCGCAGCAATGATTGCATTGCTCAGCGAGAGCTCGCATACGCTGACGAGCAGCGTCGTAGTCACTGATTGAACCTGAACCGGTGCCACGCCATTCGGCAGCAACGGGGTTCCAATACTGGATAGTAAACATAGTTGTTAGATATAAAGGACGCCAGGACTTAAAGCCGGCGTTAGCCGGCCATAGGCTGTTATCAACGGACTTCAAAGCCGTTATCAAGACACCACTCAATGTGGACATCGTGAGCATCAGCAGGCCACAAGTGATTGGCACACTGGTTAGCAGTAGCAGTCTCAAGACTGTTAACAACTGCACCAGTGCCAATGGTTGCAAGAGCTAGAAGCGTGGTGCTGATGAAGACAGCAGGAGCAGAAGCGAAGAAGTTACGCATTAGTGAGAAAGTTATTGAACACTAAGAATTAAAGCCGCAGTTATGCGGCTAAGGTTCAGACAGGAGTAGTTGCAAGCTCATACTCCTCAACACTGAGGTCAGAGAGTGGATCACTCTCAACCTCAATCTCAGTAATCTCAGCAAAATCAAAGCCACACTTGTTGGCGACGATTAGCGAGGCATAAGCAGTAGCTGCTGCCTTGCTGCTGAATAATTTGGTATAGCTGGGAAGTACAGCACTCGTGTAATCTTCCATAGCTTGAACTAAATAAAACATAGGTATTACCTAAAAAGAACACTAAAAGTAAAAGCCGCTGTTAAGCGGCTAAGTGTGTTCAAGACATCTCTTTGATGGCATTGATGACAAATCCTTTCTCAGTGGAATGAACGTGCTCAATACATTCATCCATATCAATGCAGTCTTCAACCAAGATGAACTTGAGTTTATCGGGATTATCCATCTTTGAAAGGGTAACCTTGAAAGTTTTCATAATAAATGAGATTTAGATATAGAACAAAAAGACTTACAGCGTTCGTTAGAACGCAAGGTTGTTGGCTGTTACAAGCAACGCTTAAAAGAAACACAGAAGTGCAAGCAATTAAGCGAAGAAATATCAGCAATAAATTCTCACAGCTGTAACTGCAAGAACAAGAGCGAAAGCAATTGGAAGAAACATTATGATTTAAAACTTGATTTACACAAAGACTAAAAGCGAATGTTAATTCGCGGCTGTTAAATGCTGTTCAAATGAAGAAATATTAACTGTAAAACAAATAACATTAAAGAATATACACAAATGTAACAACCGTTATACAAGCGAAAAACTTGAGCTTGAAACAATGGTGATAGCATTTGTAAACGCGCACACGAAACTGAAGTTCACACACGAAATGAGAGACAATTAAATGCAAATGATAATCATTCTCATTAGTGTGAACTGAAGTTACTCGGGTGAATCACGTGAGCCACACGAAAGCGTAGCTTGAGTTAAGGCGAACAATTAAACTTAAGTGAACGAGTGTTAACGAGTGAACAACTGTTGTACACACTATATTTTTTTGTTCGGCCAGGCTCACGGGATAGTAGTATATTAGACGTGTCAAAAATTTTGCAGCAATTTTGACCCTCTATAGGGCCTTTTTTATGGACAATAGTAGTCATAAGGTCTAAGAACTTTCACTATTGCTACAGGCTGTCCTAGACGCCGCAGAAAAGGCGTTAAAAATGGGCGTCAGGGTACCTGTTTGGTATCGGGCAGAAAAACCACACAAACCACGGTAAACCACCGTGTTTTCTATAAACCTATATTTGTATTCCCTGTCCCCTCTCTATTAGTTCATTTATTTTGCAGTTTATAGAAAGTAGTGTGGTAAGCGTGGTTTTGTAGTTGATTACAATTGAAATAAAGATTTTGATAAAAATGAACAAAGATAATCCACTTTTATACAGCTCTGTCCGTGCTGAAAGGGACCAATTAGAGGCAATTAGCCAAAAAATCTGCAAACCTGGCCATTTTTACAACCCAAATGTAAAAAAATGCCTGCCTGGAAACCCATATTCCATGGGAATTCCAAATAATGCGCCAATTATGGACCAATCTGGCGGAAATTCGGGCAATTCAGCGAATATGGCTATCGCAAAAGAGGCTGCAATGCGTAAATCTAAAGGATAAGGCTGATATTTGTAGAATATTGAGAGATATATTAGTGAATTAGCCAAATGAGCTCACGTAATAGATTTATGACGCCGGAAGAACGGCGTGAAAGAGAAAAATACGGATTATCATTTGGCTTAGGTAAAGCACCTATGAAAAGGGGTGCAGGATCTCGCGCAAATGCTGGTAGACGTAGTGTTCCAGTCGGCGGAAGTACTAGTTCTTCAAATACATCTTCAGAAACTGGGATTACATACGGAAAAGTAACTCCAGGCTCAGGAAATGCTGGTAGTGCTGATAGAAGCTACTATCAACCCGCTAGAAATTCAGAGGAAACTCTGACAGGGCGTGACAGCAGGCGTGGTAATAGTTCTGGAACACAATTGAGCCCTACACCCGCAAACTTCGACGATTTTCAAAAAGTACTTGAAGGTAGAGGAATTAGCTTCAATTTTGGCCAAGGACGGATGGGAATGCAGTCAAATTCCCTGCCTAATACCGCTGGTAATGCACCAGATACTAGTAGCGGCAATATTGTACGAATTACAAATGGTCAAAACGAAGGTAATTACGTAAAAGTCGATAATCCAGATTTTGACAAGATTATTCGAGGTGAAATGGCCGGTGGTTTTGCCGGTAGTCAAGGTGCGCAAAGTGGAGAAAGTTCTGCAGCAGATGTAGGCGATCAAATGAGTTCACTGCGGTTTGATCCCAGTAAATATGTAAAAGATGACGAACGACCTGATGATATCTATGAAACTGCTGATGTAGGACTTGACCGACGTAGCAGAGCGTTTTTAGACGGTCCAGACGACAGTATGCTGGCTTTACGTAATGCTGACGCTGCTCAAAACACAATTAAGCAAAACGGTAAGGTTTACGCAAAAGGTTCAGATGGAAATTGGATAGCTCTTTCTGATGAAGGTGCTGCGGCTTTAAAAGCCGACCGCAATCAAGTAGCAAGTCAAGAATTTGCAGATAAATTCAAATATGTCGTAAAAACAGCAGCACAAGAGCAAAGTCCTGATTCTGGGAACCCTTTACCTGCTACAAGACAGAGTTATGTGGATATGGCTGAAAGTAATATGGGAGGTACATTATATGTACCGTCTGATAGCAACAGAGCTGAAACATTTAATCCAAACGCAAGTGCTATTACCGGCAACCCTGCACAATTTGGTTTAGCTGATTCAGACACTGATTATTTCACTCAAAAGCCAACAGGTGAGCCTAATAAGAGTTGGTTACCGACTGAAGATGAATTCAAAGAGCGTGAAGAGATGATGAGACTTATGTATTAAAACTATCTACAATAGTTTTAGGTTTATCAATAAAGATAGTGGCTCTAGAAGATAATCAACGCATACAGAATAGAGTTATTACGGCAATTGGCAATCAATCTGCTAGTAATGACTTTAGGCAGCATAAGCACGACATTAATGGTAAATTAATTGCCAGTGCAGAGGCATTTGCTGCTGGACGTAAGTTAGGTATGTCTGAAGAAGAGACATTATCTATGTTGTCTCGAATGACAAGACGCCAGAGAAGAAAGGACGATAGTTTCACACAACAAGACGCTGAACGTCAATTAGCACAATCAGCTAATAGCTTGGCTGACGTCAGTAGTGGTGCTGAGCTGCAAGGAGTTCGATATAGAGAGATGCCAGAGGTAGACCCCTTTGGTGCAATGCAGGATGAACTGCAAGAATTTGGAGGTGGTCAAGGTGCTGCTGCAGCCAGGGAAGAAATGGTAAATCTTGGATTTATCGACGGTAATGATTTAAGCGAAGATGAGCGAATTAGAAGAGGTGACGCTGTTCAAAGACCTCAATCAGGACAAGCTGGTGTACGTGATGCACTAAACCAGTTAAGAGCTGCCAATCAAGACCAACAGCGGTTCTCTTCAATGATGGGCGGAGTATTAGGAGGAGGAGCTGAAAGTATTCCAGGTGCTGCTGGAGTAGAAGGTCGTTTAGAAGATAGCCTTGAGTATGGGCCTAAACAACGTGGAGCAGAGCGCTCATTAGCTGCTGAACTTGTCCGACGTGATAACGAAAGGTTTAGTGGTAGACGTGGTGCTTATAACAACATTAAAGGGCAGATTGAAGCAGAGCAGATTGGTGAACGACTGTATATGCCACCAAGGCCTGGATATGAGACATCAGCAATGGTTGGTGATATGAACCTTGACCGTATTGGTGCAGGTAGTTATCAAACGCCATTACCTGAAGCAATACCTGGACCTGGCGGTGTGTATTTAGATCCAAGCACTGGTAACCCACTTGCAGTGCAAGGGCCAGAATTCCAGTCACCTAATCTTGATCAATCAGCACAATTCAATGCACCACAAACAACACGTTCGTGGATGGTAAACCAGCAACCTGACTATTATCAAAGTGAGCGTAGTTTTGGTAACTACCCACAAGCAGACATTTCAGGAGCAACACAACTGTTTGCTAGTCGTTTGAGAGGTATGCCAGGATTTGGTGGTATTTCAGACAATGTGAGAAGTATTGATGAAATGCAGCGTGCTGTTGATATTGCATCAAGGCGCGATGATATTAGCTTTGCTACACGTGAGCCAGTAACCGATGCACAAGGCAACGTAACGCTAAAGAGTACTCCACAAGCTAACCCTGATATCAGAGGATTGCTGAGTGCAATGCGTTATACACCTGCCGAGGAGATGGCACTAGCAAATGCTATGTATCAAATGGAAGTTGCTAGAGGAACAACAGTTAACCAGCAAGGTAAGCAACAGTATTTCACACGACAAGGGCCTAACGGTACATTGACGCCAGTTGGAATGAAGATCTCAGAAACCAATGGTGGAGCGCAGGTGTTCTTTGATTCACCTGAAGCAATTGACCCACGTGAAGGTCAAGCGCGAGTAGCACGTATCAGTCCAGGTCAAAAGATTGAGGGCAGAGACATTAAGACCGCACTGAGTGGCTTAAGCGATCCAGATGCGGCAAAACCATTTATCGGTGCTGTTGAAGAAATTGATCCTACGACTGGTAGACGTTCACTTGAAAGTAATGCAGGCCCTGCATATAAGACTAGATATAACAAAACTGGCGCTGATGATTTAGTAGGAATTGAAAGTGCATTACGTGAGCAAGAACAAGAGTATGCATATAAGAGGGCAAAGACCGCTGCACGTAAGGACCCACGTGCAGTTGTAAGACCTCAGTCTCAGCAGCCTGTGGATGAAAGTGCATTGCGCGGTAAAGTAGTAAAAGCAGCATTAGTCTCTGAACGTGAAAAGCGTAATAATAGTAGACGTGCTGAGCAAATGAGTGAGATCATTTCTATGCTTCCGCCTAATGCAAGAAGGACAAGGTTAAGAGGATAAACATATGCACTTTAATCCAAAACAAATTAGAGAAGGCAATCGCATAAAGCGAGAAGCTCAAGAAAGTCCTACAACTTTTTCAACAGAAGCGGGTGGAACATTTAGTGAACCTGCGGGCGGAAAAGGTAAAAGAACTCAAACACGGATGGCTGGACCTGGAGGTGCTTTTGCGATGGCAATTGCACAAGACCCAGAGTTAGCACAAAAAGTAGCTGAGTTTAGTATGCAGTTTGCAGAAACAAATCCTGGATTTGAATTCTATAAAGCAAAACAGCAACAGCAAATGCTGGCAGCTAAAGCTGCTGAAGCTTACAAAAAGCCACAAGAACAAAGCTTATCTTCAAACAAACAAAGTCAAGAGGAATTAGTGCAATGATTAGATTAGCAGGGAATGCCCTCAAATTTTTGAAGAACAATATGGGCTCTACTAAGGCCGAAGTTGCACTGAGAGTTCTTCCTGACTTAGCGTTTGGTGGATTAGCTGCTGCACAAACACCTGGAGACTTTGGAGATAAAGCTATCGCAGGTCTTACTACTGCAGTGCCTTCTTTAATTGGAGGTTCTGCTGCTGCTGGACTAGTAAAAAGAGTGGGAGGGAATGCAGCACTTCAGAACTTAGCTGATATGGGAGGAAGTATTGGTGGTGACTTTGGTGGAATGTATCTAGGTGATTCTATTATGCGTGGAAAGGATTTAATAATGGGAGGTCAAGGACTCACACCATATGAAAAGATGAGTGTTCAGCAACAGCAACAACTTGCAGAACAAATGAAAAACGAAATGCTTTTTCAATACGGATTAATACCAGGTACACGTGAGCAATATGTTATGGATCCAACGACAGGTATGGGAGTTGCGTAATGGTCAAGAAAGCTGGAAAGCTTGGAGCATTTGATGCATTTAAAGATGCATTCAAAGATGCGTACGGTGAAGGCCGTGAGGAATGGACACGTTCATATCGTGAAGGTCGCAAGTCTTTAAATAAGTCAGAGGATGCACCAAGAATAAATGAAATGTCTGGTGCTTATCCAACGGGCGTAAGGCTTAAAGAATTAGTAGATGATATAAGCGGGAGAGAGCTGTCTAAAGAAATTCGTCAAAAAAGGCAAATTAGGAGAGACCTAGGTCTTGGACCCAAAACAGGTGTACCCGCTCGTTCAGGTCAAATTGCAGGAACTGTAGCTGCGGACTTAACACAAGATGTGACGCGCAACTTTTATTGGCTTCTTAATGCAGCGCAAGCGACAGGTAATGTTATTGCTGAATCAGCCTTAGCTTTAGCAAATAAAAATCAAAAGGGAACTCCTAAGGAGCTATATGGTAGAAGCCCTGTTATAGGCCCTGAAGGTCAAAAATACAACTACAGATATCCAGATAGCATACCTTCTGAATATGTAAATCAAAGTGGTAAAAGACTACTGCCTAAAAAAGGATATAGCTTTGATGACGATGGTACGCTATTTAAAAGAAACTTTGAGCCAGGTGATAAAGCAGCATTATTGATTCCGACTGGTATAGCTATCAATACAGGCTTAGGATTGATGTCACCGTTTGGTGGTACTGAAGGTTTTAAAGCAGCAGTACCTAGTGAAGAAGACCCGACTAAAACTGAAAATGTTCTTGCGGAAATAGCTTCAAAATATTTCTTAGGAAGAACCGGCAATCTATTGCCATATGATGAATTTAGTCAAGTAAGGCCAGATGTTAGCCCTCAAGAGTACAGAGCATATCAAGCATTTAAATACGACAATAGTCTTGATTTAAATCCATTTGACGACGGCCAAGTTGTTGCACCTGCTGGTATTCTGAAGTACACAAATGAAGGAATATTAGGACCAGAGGTACAGTTCTTAGGTCGTAGTCTGCCTGTGTATACAGGGTTAGTACCGTTCGGTGCCGCACTAGCTGGCGGTATGTCAGGAGTTGCTACAAATAGACCAATTAAACAAGGAATCATAAGAGGACTTGGCGGATTAGCAGTCGGACAAATCGGCGGTAATTTAATTGAAGGTGAACGCAGACGTCGCAATCAAGAAGAAAACGAATTAAATAGAACTCAATATTGATAAACTAAAAGGACTACTAGTAAACCAAAATGAGATTTGCTACAGATAGAATGACTAGCATTGCAGGTTTTCTTGACGACAAACCTTCTTTCGATAAGATTGGAATAAAATCAAGAATAAATGCCGCACAAGATGAAGTCAACGTGGCTTTAAATAATGCTTCAACTGCCGATGCTGTTCTAAGAGGCAAAGCAGCAATTGCATCGGCAGAAGCAAATGCGGATGCTGCAAGAGAAATTGGCAGCTTACAAGGTCAAACAAGTGCGGTTTCAGGAATTGCTGGAGCTGTCGGTGGTTTAGGCCCAAGCATTAGAAGTGCCTTTAGATCAAGTACTTCAAGTGGTGGTTTTGGATATGATTTCTGGAATTCACGCAATACCTTTAGTTAAAATACAAAGAGGTTGATTAAAACAAATGGCACCATTTCAGCCAACAGGCGAGTTTGATTTTAGAAATGCAAGACAGATGCAAGGAGGAGCAGCGGCTGCTGGAAACTCAACACTTGCAGAAACATTTGCTGCATTAAAAAAGCCTGATTGGGGTGGAATGGCAGCTACTAATATTGATGCTGCAGGATATGAAGAAAGAGGAATTAGGGATGCAAATACAAAAGTCAGGAATTCATTAATTGCACAAACAGCTAATGTAAAGGCAACAGAAATTGCTGCAGAAGCAAGAGTACAAGCTGCAAGAGAACAAGCGGCTGGATCACAATTTGGAAGTGTTGTTAAAGCAGGAGTTGGCTTATTGGGTTCAGTTCTATTAAGTGATGAGCGTACAAAAAATACAATTGAACATATTGACGATGCACTTTCAACATTGCGTCAATTAAAGCCAGTCACTTACTATTACAATGAAGAATATAGTTCAAATCCAGAACGTATTCATAACGGATTCATCGCTCAAGAATATGCGAAGGTTCTACCTGCTGCTACTTACTATGATGATAGCCTGGACCGTTTGTGCATCGACACTGGCGAACTAATCGCACTACTTGTGCGAGGAGTACAACAACTTGAATCAAGGGTTACTCGTATGGAAGCCAAAAACGCATTAGTAGAGGTTCGGTAATGAATTCATCATTAGTACCAAGAAGTTATTACAGCGTAGCTCCAGAACCGGGACCTAATATTTTAGATAACCTACTTGGTTATGGTGTAGCAGCTGGTGATGCAATTAACGGCTTTGCTTATAACCAAGCACCAGGCAGCATTGGAAGAGTTTTGCTTGGAGCTGACAGAAATACTCAGATGGGTCTAGAAAGAGGCCTAGGCAAACTTGGATCTATGGTTCCGGGTGTAGCTAAAAATTCTGCATTTAGATTTGCAAGCAGTGCTCCAGTAAGACAAGCACTTAGAGTTGTTCCAGGCTTGAGTGCTGCTGGTGCACTACTGAGTGCAGGCGATATTGTGCTTGGAGATGACAGTATTGGCAACAAAGCAATGGATACTGCAGCAATGGGAATTGGTGGCTTCTTAGGAGCTGCTGGAGGCCCAATTGGTATAGCTGCCGGTGCAAGTCTAGGTAAAGCCGTCAGTGATGGCGCACAGTGGTTGTTTGGTGATAAGAAAACACCAGAACAACGTAAAATGGAACTAGCGCTGCAACAGTTACAAGGTGGGGGAATGTTCTGATGCCTAGAGAAATGATTAATAATTTGCTGTTTGGAACAGTAGAAGAAAACGCAGAACGCGAACTCTCTGAATACAAGCCTGGAAGAGGACGTAAAAAAGATCTTGGAGATTATCTTGGAGATTTTATTACAGGCAGAGGCGCTGCAATTGATAGGGAAGTAGAGAAACAATATGTAGACGAACTAGAAAATACATACGGTACAACGCTGAAAGAGCTTAGCACTGTACCAGGGTTAAATGTACCTACAATTACTAAAGATACAAATGCCGATAAACTGAAGCAGACAGTCAATTTATTGACACCTAAGTATCAAGCTATTAAGACTGCGCTACAAACGTCAGGACAGCAAGGCGCGATTGTTGATCCTAATAAATTTACAACACCAGAAGCAATTTATGCTGAAACTCAAAGACAAGTAAGAGAGCAGGAAGAAAAAAAATATAAGAGAAGACGTGATGAATCAAAAGATGATCTAAAAGAAACTAGGTTATATAATAAAGGCCTTCTTGATCAGCAAGATTTAAAAGAAGAAAAAAAGGAAGCTAGGGCTTCTTTAGAACGTGCTGAAAATAGACGACTTACTGCAGAAACAAATCAAATGAATTTGCAGCTAAAGTATGCTGAATTAGCTGCTAACGACAGATATCGTAGAGAAGACAAAAGAGAAAAAGCTTTATTAGCTTTATTGAACGGTTTAGGAAACTTAGGTGCTGCGTTTACTATTTAAAGCCCTTGAATGATATTACGGAAATTGGCTTTCTCTGATTCACTATAGTTATCGGAAGGTCCGACCCAAGGACTTATATCACCAACACGTTTTATGTGATTCAAAAATATCTTGTCTTGGATTTCTGGAGTAAATTTAGTATCAAGTGATAGTCCCATTCTGCTAACTTCGTCTTGCAAAGTGCTACCAATAAATTGATAGCGACCAACAGCGTGCAGCCCACCTGATTTGATGTGCTCATCCATTGACATACCTTTAGCTTTTGTATTCTGTTTATCGAAGATTTCACCTAAGCTCAAATCAGTAAGACTGCGACCACCCATCTGTTCTTTATAGGAACCACTCTTGCCCAGTACTTTTCTGCCGCTAGCAGCGCCACCTTGGTTAAATGCTTCGTAGCCCCAGCTACCAGACTCATATCTAGCAATAGCGTCAGCAAGAGTTTTGGCACCTCCTTGCAATCCAGCATATTGACCAGACCCGGAACTTTGATTGGAGTCCGAATTTTTACCAGTAGATGAATTTGAGCTAGGTGTATTTGAGCTAGGTGTATTTGAGCTAGTGTCACCAGCTTTTGTATTTTTAAGCCTATCAATTAAGTCTTGAGCCTTAGTAATATCTGCATTGGCCTTATTAATTCTGTCTCCATACATATCAACTTGTTTTTTAACTGCCGCAAGCATAGGATCAGCTTCTTCTTTCTTATTTAAATTCATAGCGCCATAACCAATTAGTGCAGCACCACCTGCCAACATTCCAGTCATCTTTGATTTCTTTTCAAAACCTCTAGTTTTCTTATCTTCATCAATTCCAATTTTAGTTTTACGCATCAAAGCTTCTGCTTGGATAGCAGTATCAGCAGTACTTGCATTATTTTCTGCAACATTAACTGCATTCTTAGCTGCAGCTTGAACTGACGCTTGACCTATTCGATCGTACCTAGGTTTATCATCAGCTAACTTTTTTCTAATTGCTGTATTTTGACTAGTGACTACTTGAGCAGCCCGAGCCCAGTTATTAACATTAGGTGCCATATCAATTGACTAAGCTTTCTTCTATTCTAAATAACTCACTAAACTATAGAATATAAGTAATGCGTTGTAGAAAAAATGGCGACTGTCACATTAGCAGATGGTACAACACTTAGTTCAGAGCAAGTAAACGAACTTCTTGCAAAACCTGAAGTACAAGAATTGTCACAGGCTCCGCCTGCACAAGGCTCAAATGGGACTCAAACGCCTGCACCAACTGCTAATGGAACGAGCACCAATGCTCAAATTTCTAGTGGTCTATTTAATGCTGCTAGTGTCTTAGAGGGATTTTATAACTGGACACCAGATGCTGATGATGTTGCTGGTACTGAAATCAAAAGAGCGTTTGAAGCTGATTTAGCGTCTTCTATTTTTAATAATCAAATGGCCAAAGAACTGGCCTACGACAATGCTGCAATATCTAATCAACAGATGATGACGGCCGCTGCCTTGGAGCTGGGAAATCAATCATCCATTATGCAGCAAGAGTTTAATTATGGAATGGCGAAACTAGGTACAGAATATGATCTGCAAAGTAAATTCGCAACAGATGATGCAAATAGAGAACTAACAAAACTTGCATTCCAAGGTGATATTTTACAAAACCAAACTCAGTTAGAAGGTGAGCAAAATAGACTTAACCTACAAGAGCAAGGTGCAATAGAGCAATCATTACAAGACAAGAAAAATCAAGGTGCAATTGAGCAGTTAAAGCAATCAGGTCTGAATGATACTGAAATTCAGAAGTTAAAGAACATTGGTGCGCTCGATCAGATTACTGCTCAAGGTGGTGTTGAACAGTTCCTGCAAGGCCAGAAAGGGCAACAAGCTCTTCAGCAGATTGGTGCACAGGGTAAAGTTGACCTAGATAAGATTGCTACTCAAGGCTCAATTGAAAAAAGCCTGCAAGATACAAAAGGTCAGCAAGCGCTGCAACAGTTAAAGGCAAGCGGATTAAATGATCAACAGCTTCAGACCTTAAAAAACAGTGGAGCACTTGCACAGATTGGTGCACAAGGCAGTATCGAGAAATGGTTGAATACTGAAAAAGGTCAGCAGGCATTAGCTCAGATTCAAAGTCAGGGTAATGTTGATCTAGCAAAACTAAAAGCTCAAGGTCAGCTAGATACTGCACTGCAAGGACTAAAAGGTAATCAAGCACTTGCGCAGATTGGAGCTCAGGGAGCACAAGAAGCTAATCTGCAGAACATCAAAGGAAGTCAAGCACTGCAGCAGATTGGAGCGCAAGGTAGCGTAGATGCAAAACTACAGGACATTAAAGGTGACCAAGCTCTTGAACAATTAAGAGTAGCCGGATTAAATGATCAACAGCTTCAATCATTGAAAAATACTGGAGCTATTGCACAGATTAGAGAGCAAGGTAGTGTTGAAAAGTGGGTGCAGTCTGAGAAAGGACAACAGGCTCTTCAGCAGATTGGTGCTCAAGGAAATATTGACCTAAGTAAAATTCAAGCGCAAGGAATGCTGGACCAAACCTTACAAGGTATTAAAGGTCAGCAAGCATTGAATCAGCTAAAACTCGCAGGATTAAATGACCAAGACTTGCAGAAGTTAAAAGACAGCGGGGCACTACAACAAATTGGTGCACAAGGCAACATTGAGAAATGGTTGCAATCTGAGAAAGGCCAACAAGCTCTGCAACAAATTGGTGCATCTGGCAAAATTGATATTCAAAAAATCACTGCTCAAGGACAGATTGATACAAGCTTGCAAGGTATGAAAGGTCAACAAGCGTTGCAACAAATTGGAGCGCAAGGCAGCATTGATAAAGACCTGCAAAGTGTAAAAGGCCAACAGGCAATTCAACAGTTAAAACTAAGTGGATTAAATGACCAACAATTACAAACACTAAAAGACCAAGGTGCGATTTCACAGATAATCGCTCAAGGCGGCATTGAGAAATGGCTGCAATCTGAGAAAGGTAGACAAGCTCTTGATCAGATTAAAAGTCAAGGAACAGTAGATGTTGCCAAGATTAAAGCTCAGGGTGCCTTAGACCAGCAGTTACAAAATATCAAAGGAGGACAAGCCTTAGAACAGATTGGTGCACAAGGCAGCATTGATAAAGACTTACAAAGTGCAAAAGGACAACAAGCTATTGAACAGTTAAGGCTTGCTGGTTTAAATGACAGACAATTACAGACACTAAAAGATCAAGGTGCAGTTTCTCAGATATTGGCACAAGGTGGAATTGACAAATGGCTGCAATCAGAAAAAGGTTTACAAGCACTTGAGCAGATTAGAGGCCAAGGCACAGTAGATATTTCCAAGATTAAAGCTCAGGGTGCCTTAGACCAGCAGTTACAAAATATCAAAGGAGGACAAGCCTTAGAACAGATTGGTGCACAAGGCAGTATTGATAAAGACCTGCAAAGTGTCAAAGGTCAACAAGCTATTGAACAGTTAAGACTTGCTGGACTAAATGATCAACAATTACAAACACTAAAAGACCAAGGTGCAGTTTCTCAGATACTGGCACAAGGTGGAATTGATCAATGGCTACAATCTGAAAAAGGTTTACAAGCACTTGAGCAGATTAGAGGCCAAGGCACAGTAGATATTTCCAAGATTAAAGCTCAGGGTACCTCAGATCAACAGCTGCAGAGCATTAAAGGCGAACAGGCACTTCAGCAGATTGGTGCACAAGGCAGTATTGATAAAGACCTGCAAAGTGTCAAAGGTCAACAAGCTATTGAACAGTTAAGACTTGCTGGACTAAATGATCAACAATTACAAACACTAAAAGACCAAGGTGCAGTTTCTCAGATACTGGCACAAGGTGGAATTGATCAATGGCTACAATCTGAAAAAGGATTACAAGCACTTGATCAGATTAGAAATCAAGGTACAGTAGATATTGCAAAAATTAAAGCTCAAGGTAATTTAGATCAACAATTGCAAGGTATCAAAGGTAAGCAAGCAATTGAACAGATTAAAGAGTCTGGAATTAACGAGCAAGCTCTACAGGAGTTAAAAGATGCAGGTGTAATTGATCAGATTCTTGAACAAGGTGATATTGATAAAGCACTGCAAGCAATGAAAGAAAGTGGAGCGCTCAATCAAATTGGAGCACAGGGTCTAGAAGCAGTTAAACAGATTAAAGAACAAGGGACAATGGATCAAATCCTTCAAGGAATAAAGGGTAATCAAGCGCTTGATCAAATTAGAGATCAGGGTCAAATAGACCTCGATAAAATTGGAGCTCAGGGTGAAATTGATAAAGGCATTGAAAACATAAAGCAGAAAGGAGCAATAAGCCAGATTGGCGCACAAGGTGCAATTGATCAAGCACTGCAGAAGCTTAAAGGTGTGCAAGCAAGAGAACAGATTGGAGATCAAGGTAAAGTTGATGTCAGCAAAATCCAGGCACAAGGCGGTATTGATTTACAGTTGCAAGACAAGAAGAGTAAGAACGCCCTTGATCAAATTGGTGCAACAGGTTCAGAAGAGCGCAAGAATATGATTCAGAAGACTAAAGAAGAAGATAAGACAGCTAGCAGACAAAGTAAGTACGCCAGAGGACTGGCAGGAATGTTCTAATGAAAACTGCAACTAAAACAGGTAAAGTCTATTTAAATTATGTAGACGAGTGGCTTGATACATTACCAGCATCTGAAAGCGAACAGTTTAAAGAGTTTGCTGAATACACACCATCAGTTATTGAAATATGGGTGTATGCAGGCATTATGCAATATCCAGGAACATTTAACGATTTAGTTAGATGGGTAAAGATGAAGTTCAAGAAGTTGAACAGACGAGAAATTTTAAACAGTGAAATTGCTGCACTTCATTCAGACATTCAAGATCTACGTATGGCTGTCACCAGCGGTGAGATAAAAGGTGACAATGGTGCAGCACGTCTAGCAGCTTTAGAGAAAGAACTGAGGTCACATATCGAGGTCTCAGAACGTTTAAACAAAACAACTGATAAGCGTGGATTAATTCTTGCTGGAGCAGATCGTGTGATGAGAGAACTTACTAATATATTTAAAGATGACCCACAGTTTGCAGAGCCTATTGAAAATGCAATGTCTGCTGTATGGGCAAAAGTGTACAGCGAAGTAAGCTCCTAATGTTTATTACACCGCCACCTCCTTTACCTGAATTACCGGAAATTATTGACCAAAGTCTAAGTGCATATGCTGCACAGGCAATTACACGTCCACAACTTCCAGGGCTTCCAACTATAAATACTGAAAGTTTACTTGGCTACAGTCCACGTGCAATAGAAGCGGCTAGATTTGCAGAAGCAATGCGTATTGCATATGAAATAACACGTAGACAAAATGCAATAGCTGCTATGCGTGCAGGGGAAATGAACAGAAGAGCACAAAAACTAGCAGAACGTCGGCGTGCATGGTGGCGTTAGATTGTGTGGCCTTCAGGCAACATAATACGCTTCTGTGATGTCTCAAGGCCACATTAAACTGGCGTTAGACTGTAGTCACTAAATAATAGTTATATGGCAGTTCCAAGTATTGCACTTGCGTATAAACGCACGGCTTTGATGAAAGCCACAAAGGTAACTGTCAAGGCACCTTCGCCAGAAGTATTAGAAGCAAGAGATAACTTTCAAGCATTCTGTACATTGATGGGTAAACCGCCAGCAAAGCATATGTTGGAATGGCACAGTCAATTATGTACAGGAGAAGATAGTGAATGTTTAATGGGCATTGGCGGGCCTAATACAGCAATCCTTGCACCACGTGGTTCTGCTAAATCAACAGTGCTTGGATTGTTTGCCGCTTGGATGATTGGTAGACATACAGCTGCAAAGCAGATGCTTCGTATTCTATATATTGCGTATATGGTTGACATTAGTCGAGCAAAGTCTGCGACAATTAAAGGAATTCTTACATCTAATAAATATAGAGAAATCTTTCCTATGGTTAGACTGTCAAAAATAAAACGAAGTGATGAATACTGGAGCATTGACTATGACTTTGCAGGCATTGATACGGCGGGTGAAGAAGCTTTCACCATTGCATGTGGAGGTCTCAAGGGAGCAATTACATCAAAAAGATCGCAATTGGTGCTTATCGATGACCCTATTAAATCCGCTGCATCCATCAACAATCCTGACATTAGAAGGGAGATGGAACAGACATGGTCCAATGTCATTGCACCTACTATGTTCCAAGGTGCACGGGCCATCTGTCTGGGTACCCGATTCCATTTCGACGACATCCACGCAACTTTATTTATCCCCAAAAACAATTGGAAACAAATCATTCAGAAAGCAGTCATAACAGACGCCGAAGGTAGGCAACGTTCGTATTGGCCAGAGTTCTGGTCGATGAAATACTTAAACGAACGTAAGATGGAAGACCGTGTTGCGTTTGCTTACCAGTATCTAAATACAGCAGTACAGTCCAGTGATGTTGGTATATCACCAGAGTTAATTATTAAAGGAGAAGTACCACAAGAGTATGACTGCTTAGGCGTGGGTATTGACTTAAGTGCAGGATTGTCAGAAAAGAATGACTGGACTGTATTTACATTAGGTGGTATTAAAGATGGAAAAATATATTTAATTGACCAAAGGCGTGTACGCAGTATGGGCAATTTAGAGAAGATGGATACATTATGTGAAATGTTAGCTGATTGGCATATTGTCTTAGAAAACGATGAAGGCCAGTACTTTCCCACAATGTCACCTTGCATTATTTGGCCAGAAGCAGTTGCTTATCAGTCATCATTTGAAGGTGATTTTAAACGAGTAATGTTTGACAACCGTGCTCTATATAACTTGAGCTGTTCACCAGTAAAAGGATTTAAAGGTGATAAGTTAGCACGATTACGAGGAGTGCTTGGTTTGTATGAGCACGGTAAAGTTGTTTGGAACAAATGGCGGAAGTGGAATATTTTAGAAGACGAACTAATTAACTTTGGTCATTCACCTCACGATGACGCTGTAGATAGTATGGTATTAACAATGGGAGGGCTATTGCGTAGAGGTTCGCTACAATTAGATTACAATCAAGATAGTTTTCACCTTTAAGTACGATGCAGTTTACAAGTGAAAAGAACGCCCAAAAGAAAAAAGCTCGGGCTTTAAAGCGATTAGAGAAGTTTGATAGAATGGCAAACTCTGAAGGGGGGATATCTGGTAAAGCACTTATTAATCAGCGTAAAGCAAATCAGATAGTAAACCAAGCTGATCGATATTTAAAAACTGGTCAGAATGTACAGAAAAAAGGTCAAGATGTAATCAAAGGTCAACAGGTAACTAATATTGCCGACTATGATTTTGGTAAAACGTATAATGTCGCAGATATGCGTGAATTGCAGAGAATGGGATTCTCTGCTGATGAAATTGCGCGAGATATGGCAAAAAGAGACGATAAAGTTGGATACCACCAACAACAATTTCTTAAGAAAAATAATGTAAAAAGGGGTAGAATTTATAGAAAATCTAAGGATGAAGAAGTCAGAAAAGCAGCTAAAGAAAGAGCACAATATAGAATGTCTATAAAAGATAGTATGAACAATAACAGCGTCAATAACAGCAATAACAATAATAGTATTAATAACAGCGGCAATACAACAGTCACTGATAACAGCAATAATAGTATCAATGACAGTATGAATACAAATAATAGTATTAACGATAGTATGAATACAAACACAACACTAAACAATAGTGCTAATGACAATAGCAATAACAGTGTTAATGATAGTTACAATACAAGCCTAAACAATAGTGCTAATGATAATAGTAATAACAGCACTAATATAAACGACAGCTTGAATGACAATTCAGACAACAGAATTATTGATAGCTTAAACGATAACTCTAATAGAAGCACTAATGATAGCTATAACGATAATAGTAATAGAAGCATAAACGATAGTATGAATGCTAATAATAGCTATAACGATCAAAGTGATAATAGGGTTACAGATAGCTATAACGACAATAGTCAGCGTTCTATTGATGATAGCTTCAATACAAATACACAGAATACTACGACTAATACTACTACTGACAGCTACAACAAGTACGACAATTCAGACAACAGTATAAATGACAGTATGAATACATCTTCATACTATACAGATAATAGTAGTACTGATATGAGCACTAATGATAGCTATAACACAAATACTTCAGATAGCTATAACACTGATGCAAGTACTAATGACAGCAACAATATGATTAATTCTGGAAATACATCTGATAGCTATAACACTTCCTACGCTAATAGCGGAAATACAAGTGCTAATGTTACTACTTCTAATAGTAATAATATGACTTCTACGATGAACAACAGTAATAATATTGACAATACAATGTCAAATTCAATGAATTCTAATCTGAGTCAAACTGACAACAGAGATTATAGTACAAATAATAGCAATAATACGACTATGACAAATAGTGGTAACCAATCTGGCAATAGTGGTGCTGGTTCAGGTAACCAACTGACAAACAGCGACAATAATATCTTTGGTAACAACAATATGAGTTACGGAGATATAAATAATAGTTTTGGCAATACTGGTGACTTTAACTTTGACATCAACAACAGTACATTCGGTCCTGGTGCTAACTTTGGTAACAACTATGGTGTAAATATAAATGCTCAAAACTTTGGTAGCGGACCTGGACAATCTTCAGCTCTTGAAAATATGCAAGGTATGGAAGCTTACAAAGCTTTAAATAATAATCAGTTTGCACAATCTCAGTCTCAAATGAATGGATATGCAAGCGCAGCTGGTGCAATGCAAATGGCAGGACAAGCCAATATGATGCCAAATGGGATTGCACAGAATGCATACAATATGGCCGGAATGAGCACAGCAAACTATCAGAATATGTCTCAAGCACAGCAAGGCTACTACTTAGGCGATATGTTTGATGGGAATTATCAAGCACCTGACTTTACAAGCCCAGGTTCACCTAATAAACCAAAAGATGAAACAAAACAAATTGCTAATCAAGCAAACTTTTAAGGAGTAGATGAATGAAAACCTGGGGTCAACAATCTGATGAAGTTAAAGAACTATACCGTGAAAAGTATAGTGATTTAGGTCCTAAAGATTTTTACAAAGACTATACTGACTCAATGAAGGGTTTGGGTGAGTACGCCAATATCTATAATGACTTTAAAAGAGAAGCTGTTAATGCCCAAAGGAGCCTTCTAGCAAAGTATGGAGGCACCGACAATTGGGTTGATTATAAAAACTTTGACGATGAAACTCTTGCTGCCTGGAAAGCAGATCAAGAAGCTGTTAGAGCTAAATACGGTAGTGGTCAAGTTGCATATAGAGATTATCTATATGGAAAGTTAAGAAAAGCTGGCGACGCTATGGGTCCGACAACACCAGTTGATGACGAAGATGAGCCAACAATCCCTAACGTCCCAACAAGGCCCCCACGTCCAACAAGACCGGTACGTCCGCCAAGAGACGAACGACCAATAACAAGACCGACAAGGCCCGAAAGGCCATCAAGACCAGTGAGACCAGTGAGGCCAGTGAGGCCAAGGCCTGGTGCTGAAGGTCCTGTAATCAGGGATAGTTTTAATGGATCTTTCAATTCAGGTAACGGTAGCGGTAATGTCGTTGAAGGTGATGGAAATATTTTAGGCAAAGGCAATACAGTCATCGGTGATATTACAAACAGAGTCGGTAACAGAGGCGATACCCTGCTAAATATAGAAGATACTACATTTGGTGATGGCGCACAAATCGGAAATGATAGAGGTAAAAATAAAGTAGATTTTTCATTCAGACCAGCAAGATCAAAAGAAGAACGAATGAAAGATTCTCCTGCAATGGAAAATCTTAGTGAAGCATTAGATCTGTTGTCTGGTGCTGCTGAAGTGACTAACAGCGGAAACCGTAGCGGAAATAGTGGTGCAGGTAGCGGAAACCTAGTCAGAGGTGACGACAATATTTTAGGTGATGACAATATCAAAGTTGGAGACATAAAAAATGTAGTAGGCAATAGTGGCGATACAAACGTAAATATTTCTGGTTCTACATTTGGTTCAGGCGCAAGTATTGGCAATAACTTTTCTAGAAATATTGTTAACGGAAGATTCGGTTCTGCACTAGATGAAGATCGTCAAAAAGAAGCCAGATACGGAGCATTTACTCCTAGAGGCAGAATGGCTGGTCTAAGATTTAGTTAGTATCGTTAGACTAAAAGAAATAGTGTATTTGCAATGAGTAATGTTAGCTCACAATTTCAAGAAATTTTAGATTCTGCAAAGGAGAAGAGAGGAGATTCTCCTGTAGAAACAATGATCGTGCAATCGCATTTAGCACAGATGCGCTTGTTTATTTTACGAAGAGGGATTGAATTTTTTTGTGAACAAGATTCTTATGGTGGTCGTGGAGAATTTCTAAAAAAAGTATATGAAGATAATATGCTTGAGATGAAACTTGAGAGTATTATTGATTACTTCTTATGTGACGGTCAAGGTTTATTCTACTTCAGACCATCAGGAGATATTTATCAATTATTCTATTTTCCTAAAGACAGCTACCGTGCATACAGAGATCAAAATGGCAATTTAGCAAGCGTTGAGCTTATCTATAGCTTTGCTGTAAAAGAGCCAAGTATGATGGATATGTTTGGTCAGCCAAACAAAAGAGGTGGTCGTAAAAAGTATATACGACTAAAGGTATATAAAGACAGGATTGAGCAACAACTGTCTGATGAAAAGATTGAATTTGAAAATCACAACGGGTTGCCTAATTTAACTCAAGCTGGGCAAACAACTGAAGTGACCAATAGCTTAGGATTTATTCCTGCTGTTGAAGTTTATAACCATCTTGACTGTACTGGAGAAGCAACAGGTAGTGGTGAGTTTGATGCATATCAAAATCAAATACTTTATCACGATGAACTAGTACGAAATGTTCGCAAGAATATGAAGTTCTTTGGTAATCCTACGCTCGTATCTAGCAGGCCAAAACACGACATTCTTGATAGTGGCGATGATAATGCATTTAAACCAACGATTAGTTCGCAAGCTGGATTCTATGATCCTGCTTCAAGACCAAGCACACGTGTTAGCCAACCTTTTGGTGCTGCTGGTATTGATGGTCAAATCAAAGTACCTAGGGTAATTGCAAACCTAGAACCTACTGACCGTGTCTCATATATGACACCTGATGCAGTTAGTGGTGATCAGAATTTATACATCAAACAATACAGGTCTGAAATTAGACTTGCACTTGGTGGGGTAGATGACATTGATATTGGAACTGCATCTACAGCTTATGAAATGAAGTCTTTGTATGGACGTGTTTCAGCAACAGCAGATAAAAAAGCAAAAGCATTATTTGACTTTGGTTTATGCAAACTGCTTTCAATGATGGTTCAACACGAAGAGTACTTGTTTGAAGAATCATTTGCACAAGCAATGGAATTGAAGAAACCTACAATTCCTCTTCAAGAAAACTATGAAACCCCTGAAGAGTATTCAAATGCTCAAGCTACTTATGAAGTCGCAATGAAAGACTACCTCAAACAGAGAAAGACTTTATTTGATGCTAGTATGGAGTCAGGTCAAATCCCACAGGGAGTGACTGGATTAATTCCTGATGGTAATAGCAAAGTAAACTGGCGCTATACCGGAGACATTTTTGAAGAAGATTCGCAAGGCATTTTAAATAATAGTATTGTTGTAAGAAACCTGCAAGAATTAGGTGTCGATTCGATTGAAGCTCTTAAATATCTCTTTCCAAGCAAAACAGACGAAGAACGCTCTGCTATGTTGACCGGCTTTCCTTTTAGGATGGTTCAACAGTCACAACAAGCATTTAATACTTTTATTGGAATGTTAGGTCAGTTGTATCAGCTGCCACATCCACAAATGCCAAATCAGCCGTTAGCAGCTGATCCAAACCTTGATATAACAGGGTTCTTATATAGATCACTTGAGTTTTTACGTAAGGAGTTAAGTTACAGTGGAAAGTACAGTCCCGACGATGCAGGCAACCGCGCAAGCACCCTCAGCGATGCCGACCGCCGCCGCGCCAAGCTCGGCCTCCCAATTCGTGACGAGCGGCCAGTCACCCTTGCAGCCGATGCCAGCAATGGCGGCCCAGGCCCCAGCGGCCCCGGTTTACCAGCAGGCGGTGGCCCCGCAGGGTTCGGCGGGGAATCCATGGCAGGAGGCGTTTCAGGCTCTCAGCGCCAGCCTGAATACGCCGCAGGCATCCCAAGCCCAGGCACGGTACTCGGCTTATCAGACACCGACGCCTCAGGCCAATACCCAGGCGGGTTGGGCTTCCCATCCTCAGCAGGTATGGGCCAACCAGGGTCAGCCGACTTATACGCAGCAAGCTTCAACCCAGGCCTATACAACGGCGGAAGTGGAGCAGCTGCTACGACAGCAGCAGGCCCAGATTCTGCAACAAATTCAACAAGGCGGAGGCGCTCCTGATTCATACCTAAGTCAAGTTTCTGATGTTTCATTAGAAGTACTTGAGCACTTTGGTTCAGAAGCACCAGCACTGCTTAATAATTATGCCTGTGCAGTAGAAGATGCACTGATTGAGCAGGTAGGACGTAATCAGTCTATGAATGTAATGCTCGATGCTGCTAGCGAAGAGCGTGCTGCAATGAACCTTATGTTGACTGATCCAGATATTCTGGCAGATTATGTCAATGGATTCTTTGGTGCTGATGGTCCTTATCCAACCTTGACTAATGAAGAGGCACGCAGGTTAGAAGCATACGAACAACAACTAAATCAACAACAAGCAAGACAACAGTTTGCTAATGAAATTGCTCAACAAGAACGTAGGGCAGTACCACCTAGCTTCCAACGTCCTCAACAAGCAATGCCAACGCCTGGTCGTCAAGAGCCTGCACGTCGGACCTTCTGGGGTGACTTCAGCAAGATTATGGACAACAATCCTGAATCAGCTTGGCAGTTCCTGTCTGGCGCACCTCCGATCGCATTCCAAGCAAAAATGCTTGTACAAGATTTCTAATTAAAACGAATGGGGATATTAATTTATCCCCTACAATATAATTAAAGATTAAAAAGTAAAATGGCTCAACCGATTTTCAACTATAGGGTTAATCCGTCAGAAGAAATCTTAGCTTTATCTTCTACTGAACGTGGATTAGGTGCAATGACACAACCTAATCCAGGTATGCCAAATATGATGGATGGCGGTAAAACTAGTAATCCATTTAGTAATGCACAGATTCAGCGTAATGCACTTCTGTCTCAGCAAAACCTTAGGCAGAATGCAATTACTGCTCAAACGCAAGCAGTAGCTGATGTCCGTGGTCAAGCTCGTAATTCAGTAAGTACACAATCAACACAAGAGGCACGTGCTCAGCAATATATGAATCAGAACCTTGCTAACGCAATTGAAGCAAGTCAAACTGGTGGCGCTGGTTTAATGACTTTAAATAGCATTATGGAAGGTCCTCAAGGTGCAAAATTTGTGAATGATATTGCCGTAAGTAAAACTATGGCTGAGCCTGCTGGTGAAGCACCAGAGCTAGGATTAATGATGAAAATGATGAATGCCTAAAGATTGCAATAAACAGTAGAATAAATACAGTTGTAATACCTTAATATTGTGCGTTTAGCTGGCGAAGCGTGTAAGTGTGATCCTGAGGTATTCCAAACTATTTGGAAACACCTTAGATCTGACGGTATGCCTGATCAGGCTGCCAATCAACTTGCAGCTGAAATGATGGTGCATGGCACCGATATTGATGCATCCATTGAAACCTACGAGCGTTATTACAACAACTACAGAGAGAAAGGCTTTTGCGATGAAGCTGCACAAGCAATGGCTGTAGAAGCAATGGAAGGTAGGGAAGAGCCACCATCTGAGAACTTACGATTTGCTCGTATTTACGGTGATGAATTTGAAGTAGATGAAGGTATGAGCGGACGAAGTATTGCAGATATTGCAGAACAAATGTCAGGAGAAAGACCGACAGAAGTTTATATGAAAGGTCAGAGAATCTATTGACAATAGTTAGAATTAAGGCCATAATTAATATATAGCCAAGCGAACTATATGTCACAAACAAAACACACTGGAGATTCTGTCCGAGCATATTTGCGTGATATCGGAAGAATTCCACTTCTGGAGCACGATGAAGAAATTCTGCTTGGTCGTCAAGTACAACGCTTAATGTACATCAGAGATTTAGAGGAAGAACTGAATACTTCAACTAAAGAAGATTTAGCCAAAGTATTAGACATTTCACTAAAGCAGCTAAAACGTGAGATACGTGAAGGAGAGCGTGCAAAAGACAAGATGGTTCAAGCAAACCTTAGGCTTGTCGTTAGTGTTGCTAAAAAATACACAAAGCGGAATATGGAACTTCTTGACATTATTCAAGAAGGCACTATCGGCTTAGTACGTGGTGTGGAAAAGTTTGACCCAGGACGTGGCTATAAATTCAGTACCTATGCGTACTGGTGGATAAGACAGGGCATCACACGAGCTATTGCTGAGAAATCACGTGCAATCAGGTTACCTATTCACGTAACCGAAAATCTGAACAAGCTCAAAAAAGCACAACGAGAACTCAGTCAAATTAATGGTGAGATGCCGACTGTTTTTCAATTATCTGATTACTTAGACTTAAGTGTAGAAGAGATTAAAGATTTAATGTGCAAAGCACGACAACCTACTTCACTTGAGATTAAAATAGGTGAAAACAAAGATACAGCATTGATTGATTTACTAGAAGACGAAAGTCAATTACCAGATAAATTACTGGAAGCACAAATGATAAAAGATGACATCCGAAAACTTATCAAAGAATTACCTGATATGCAGGCTGCAGTAATTAGTATGCGATATGCAGTTGGTGAAGATGTACTTGAGCCAATGTCTATGACTGCTATTGGCCAAGTGCTAAATATGAGCCGTGATCGTGTACGTACACTTGAGCACAAAGCAATTAAGACTATGCGTGAAAAATCTACATTGATAAACGAGCAACTTTAATACAATAAAGAAAAGAATGCAGCGTATTGATGGACGTTACACAAGAGATTCGCCGTAATCATATTATTTATGGTGCTAGTGATTACACAGCGCCCCAAGGTTTGGCATCTGGCAAAAAGTTAAATTATGCTGAAGGTGCAACAATAACGAAACCTTCGTTGCAAAACTGCAGTATTGTGCCGTTTACATTTAAGTATGAAGATACAGTTGGATTATTTGGAGCGGAAAACCATTTTATAAAAATCAATTTAAACATTATTGGTGATAATGTAAAGGCTTGCTTTGAAGAAGCTGGCTGGCAATGTGCAAGTACAACAAAACAAAATACCGAAGAATTGTACTGGGATATGGGAGATATTGATGCAATGGCTCCTGAATTAGATCCTGTCTATGAGTCGGCAGCAATCTTTGAAGATGCATTGCCAAATTTAGCGCAAGGTTATTTAAGCGTTGATTTAAATAATTTAAAAATAAATAATAAATATATTGATAGTTGGCTAGACGTAAGGCTATATACAAAACAAAGGGAAGAACATCCTTACGAGAAAATGTATGTAAGACCA
>Ga0208018_100131_pt1 | contig 26133 bp, 55 predicted proteins | sample 31_taG_FD_184105 | JGI IMG/M metagenome (GOLD analysis project Ga0208018, IMG submission 184105) | Marine viral communities from the Gulf of Mexico - 31_GoM_OMZ_CsCl metaG (SPAdes) (version 2) | ecosystem: Environmental > Aquatic > Marine > Oceanic | place: Gulf of Mexico | collected 2015-07-12 | reverse complement strand
ATAGCCTGTTACTTACTTATACTTAATAGTCTAATGTCACACTTTTTTTAATATAATAAAATATGTAGTGTGATGTCGTAAGTTAATTATGAATTATGAGTGTTCGCGCTACACTATTACTATAAAATAAACTAATAAATAATTACACACCTATAAACAAAACTTATTATGAGAAAATTTACTCACAAATTAATACTAAAATTATACACTTACAAAACTAAATTGTATGATTTTCTTGGACCCGCTCCATCAGAAACTAAATGGTAATTACAAACAAAATTAATAACACTTTGGATAATAATAATATGAAACGAATAAAATATATATCACTCTTATCAAAATGGCTTCAAAGTAATCCAGAAGTATATATACAAGAGCTTTTACCTCAATGTATATTAGAAGAAATATATTATTATCAAAGAGTTCAACAAGAATAAATAATACACCGGAGTGAATGGCTCGGCAGTAAATCGTGGCGTACTTAATATAGATGAAAAACTCTGTAACGCTAGTAGGTAAATCGCGCACGTGTGTGAGAAAGGTTCGATTCCTTTACACTCCACTAATAATAAATAACTATGCAATACAGAAATATACCTTATGAATATCACGAGTGGACGAGCTATGGTGGCTTGCAATGCAAAGCGTACACATGCGAGTACTTTAACTTCTATCCTTATCACTTAATATCATTTCCTGCAGACACAGAAGCAGAAATGAAAAACAAAATCGATGAGTTATTAGATAATCGAGTACAATACGAATACAAGCGTAAACTGTCTAATGCAGGCGCTGCAGCGTATTATGCAGGCAAGTCCACTCATGATAATTATACAGGCGATTAAAACAATATTAACTAATTAAAATTAAATACTATGCAATTTATACTAAACTTAGAAAATGGTAAGCAGATAGACATGTCTAGCTACATCATGAAACAAATCAGAGGCGAGATGACTCGCGAACAAGTGCAAGAAAAAATTAACCAATTTAAAAATCAGAATTAACTATGGCTACAAAATCTTACACACTACTAAAAATTAGTTGGCGAATGTTTGACAAACACTTCAATGAGCTAACTCAAGAACAAAAAGATAAAGTATTAGAGAGATATTATGACTATTACTAAAACACTATATATAGATATGGACGGCGTACTCGTCGACTTGCAATCAAACTTAGACAAGCAAGGTTGGCATCAGAATGTCTTCAAAGACCCACCTCCAATTTATGGTGCTGTTGAAGCGTTCAATGAATTATGCTTCGATGAAGACTACGACGTCTATATTCTATCGACTGCTCCATGGAATATACCAAATTCTTGGACACAGAAACGCTTATGGGTTAGTAAATACTTAGGTGATAAAGCTCATAAACGCTTGATTCTTTGCAATCACAAGAACTTATTACGCGGTGATATACTCATCGATGACAGAACTGCAAACGGTGCAGGTGAATTTGAAGGCGAGCTAATACAGTTCGGTACAGAAAAGTTTCCAAATTGGGAACAAACACTTAAATACTTATTAAAATGAAAAAGATAATACGAAATACACTATTTACTATAATGGTCGGAGCGTGCATGTATCAACTCGGTAGAATCGCTCAATACAAAGAAATAAGAGAAAGAGCTAACATTTCTAATCAGTTTGGTGAAGGTTACTTCACAGCGCTTGATGTAGAACAAATCGTAGAAGGTTATGAAAACTAGAAAAAAACGTAAATTTTCACACCATAAACTCTTACAAGTGCAAGTTAAAATGCTTGAACAAGAGTACTATGATCGCTTAAACGCTGAAATACCACAATGGCAACAAGCGTTTTACAAATAAAATATAATTATCTTTGGATAATATATATGTAACATTTAAAATTATAACTATGCAATTAATAAACTACATTGATTTCACTTCAATATGTGAAGATAACAATTTAAAATATGGTGATTTGTCACCAAAACAACAAATTGAATTAGAAATAATACTACAACAATTTATAAATCAAAATAAATAACTATGCAAAAAATTAAATTCTTCAAAAAAGACAATCACCACTTCGCCCGTATTGGCACTCAAGACTACAAAGGCTATACAGTAGGCAACTTGCCAGCTAAATTTGCTTTCATCTACAACGAAGATGAAGACAAAGACGGCATTAAAGAGTGGTTCAACTACAAAGGTCTAACTTACGTTCCAAAATCAGATAATCCATGGGCGTAATGACTATGAAAGAGCTATGCAATTACTCTTTACAACAGAAAAAATTACGTGCTGCGGAGCATAGACGCAAGCACGCCCACGACGGTATGTGCAGTGGACTTACTCAATCTGAGTATAATCGCATGACGGTGCGACAAAAATCTACATTTTCAAAAAGTAGAAAGTTCACGCACAATCGTATGTGGCGAGAAACACACAAGAAATTTGACACTAAACAATTAAATATTATAGTAAAATCATGACAGAATACGGTAGAAAATTACTAGAACAAGAGAACGAGTTTGTAAAAGGCATGCTCGTTGAATATGGAATCAGAGAGGTTACTACACCTCGGCAAGCTAAAAATGGTACTCGTGAGTTTGAGTTTCCTGTGCCTTGCTATTCAAAACAACGACTTAAGTGGTTTAAGCGTAAGAAATATGACTTAAAAGATTTACCTCGATTACGCATCGCTTCATTTAAATCAGGTTATGTACGTAAGCAAAATGGTGCATGGACAGCGTATCAAATAAATCCTGTCTATATGCAAAACACTCAATATGTTTGGCAGCGAGACAATGGTGATTTATATGTATCAAAAGGTGAAACATACGCGCGTGCGCTTATATATTCACCAATTGTAAGACTAAACTATATACTACAATTTTATCTTAAAAACTACGCAATATGAGTAAAATGTCAGAAATAGATTTGATTGCACAAGGTGTAGCGGATCACTGTATGGAAATAATGTATGACACTGTTGATTGGCAACTAGGTGATCAACCACTAGATGGCGATGACTTTAACGAGCTTCACAGTTATGTCATGAAAAAAGCAATAGAAAATATGTTTTTCAGTGTTTTTAAAGGCGTTACTTACGAGTCAAGATTAAAAATTACAAACAAAATTCAATCGCTATTGGATAATATAAACGAATAATAATTAAAATAATAAACTATGTATTGTAGATGCGGTAAAAAAGTACACCCTGTGAGGTTAGAATTAGGTTATAAAACGTGTGTTGATCACTCAACCACCCAAACATACTCGTATGTACCTATTATCGAGCACAAAACAGGTAATACAATACAAATTGTCAGTCAAGAAGTAAGTGCATCGGTGCACAGAGCTTGGCGACGCAAGTAGACTGTCGCTGTGTGTACTCAGGGAGGAGATGACACAGCAGGTCTAATAGCTACATGATTAAAGGCGTAACGAAGCGAATAAATAACAGGTTACCGAGTCCAAATGCTTCAAAACGGCTCGATGATTGTAGCAAAACACCAATAACATCAATGCTCATTTACGCTTCGGCAGTATCAAGTAGTGTAGTATGTGAGGTGTTTTTGGGCGTGAAATGGTTAGGAGCGTATGTGTGTCCTTTTTAGGCATTACGGAAGTGTATTACGCAAAACGCAGGTTCGATTCCTGCCACGTCCACTAATTTTAAACTATATAATTATGCCAAATATGAGTTATTGCCGTTTTGAGAACACGGTAAACGACATGAGAGATTGCATTTACGCGATCGAAGATGGTGACACTAGCGAATTAAGTAGCAGTGAAGTCAGAGCGCTTGAAGAGTTTTTAGATCTAGCGCGTGAAATTACTAATCTCGAGTATGATATCGAGGAAATACTAGAGAACTATGAAAATTAAAGTAAAACAAATGACAAGTAGCAGATCAGGCAGACCTGTTGCTAACCAATTTATTATCTATACAAGTGAAGGTAGATACTTTCAAAGTTATGATAGTGTTATTGCTTTTAAAGACAATGAAGGTAATGTGACATTAGACCTTTATGACTGGGACTATTCGCGTACAACAGGTAAATACCGAAACGAATTTTTACGTGAATATATTGCAGATACAAGAGCTAAAATAGAATCAGGTGAGTATAAACTAGAAAATTTAAATAAATTATGAATAGACTTACAATTTACGAAAGACTAAAGCCCGAAGTTGAAGGAGCTTTATTATCAAACATGGTTGACTATGAATATACCATCACAAGTATTATTGAGAAACTAGGATCAACTACATTTTACAGTGATCTAAGCATCGGTGACATTAGCTCGTTATATACATTTTCAGATATAGACCTTATTAAAGTTTCAGTATGGGATTTTAAATACGGTGACAACATCTTAATATCTAAAGATTATGAATAGTGAAATTAAACAACGAGCACACAACAAAGCATTTAGCAAAATGTTAACACTTGAGCGTGACATTAGCAAATTAAAGCTAGATATTAGATCTGGCGGCGATGGACGTTTAGGTGTTGACTTGCTAAAAACTTGCTTATCATCAACAGAAAAAGAATTACAAACCTGGCAGTATATTGCCAAATTAATAGAAACAAATGAGTAAAAAAATCCTAACACAAGAACTAATTGAACAAAAGTTAGCCGAAAAAGGCTATCCTTTAACACACGATGAAGGCATGACTTACGAGTTTATGCTTAAAAAAGTATGCGAATACTACGACGCAGAGATCAGCGAAGACTGGGACGATAATGCAGATTTCTTTATATATTCAGAAACAACAGCTGATGGTTATGAAGTTTTTATTGCTACAAATAATACAGGTAGTCCTAGCATAAATGAAGATGTTTACTACTATGACAGCGATCTACACGAAAGATTAGAAGATGCTTTATATGATGGCGCTAGAATATATGTAGACTACCTACAAGCTGATTATGTGCAATATGCTGCTGAACAAGCTTATGACAACTTGTATGATGATTTATTAAAAGAAACAGAAGACGAATTAATAGACGAAGGTTATGAATACGAAGACGAAGCAGAAGTTGCCTAAATGGTTTAACGGTACACTGTATTCACAAGGTGAAACAGTAGCAAACCCTTTTACAGGTGAAGAAATAGAACTTACAAATGTTGAGCTTAGTCTTTATGACTTTATAATGGGTTGTAATATGCTATTCGAACGTGGATCAGCTAGAGTAAATGACGAAATGATTAGAGACTTTGATCGAGCTTTGACTTGGTTTAGAGTTAATAACCCACAAGCCTATATGGTATTACTAGATTAAATGAAAAAAGATACAGTTAAAATATTTTTATACATAGCATTAGCTTATATATTAGTAGTATATGGTATAATGTTTATATGCTCAATATGACAGAAAAAGAAATGAACCAGCTTGCAGACATTATTGTTGACAAGCTAATAGAAAAACAAAAAGAGTATGATGAACAGTTTCACATTGATATTCAAGAAACAATGATGAAAGACGGAGGGTACATACGCCAACTATCTACAGAAGAATTATTACTTGCTGAAATTGGTAGGCTTATGACCCTATTGTCATCATACGAAGACAAAGAGCAGTACGAAAAAGCTGCTATTATTAAAAATAAAATAGATAAATTAAAAAATAAATTAAAAGAACTATGATAAACCCTATGCTCGCATACAAAGTAGGCAAAAAAGATGTCGACTGGTCCGAGAAAGTATTTGTACAACCTAAGCTTGACGGCGTGCGTTGTATATTTACTAAAGACGGTGCGTTTTCACGGACGGGCAAACAATTTAAAAATGTTGCTCATCTTGAATATGATTTAAAAGATTTTTTTAAGCAGTATCCACATATGATACTAGACGGTGAGCTATATAATCATGCTCTAAAAGATGATTTTGAAAAGATTATATCATTAGTCAGAAAAACTAAACCAACTGAAGACGATCGCCGAGACGCACAACATTTAGTACAATATCACGTGTACGACTGGATTCCTTCAGATGATTTTGTAACTAAAGATATTACTTATGAACATCGGTATGATTGGCTAAGAAATAATCTACCAATCGCTAGATCTATGACTTTAATTGCTAATACAAGAGTTTATAATTACAATGAAGCTAAAATACTTCACGATATACACTTAGCTCAAGGCTATGAAGGCTCTATGCTACGCACAAATGGCTTTTATGAGCAAAAACGATCTTATAATCTACAAAAGTTCAAAGACTTCAGCGATGATGAAGCTACTATTGTAGGTTATGAGGCGGGCAAAGGTAAACGCACAGGCACGCTTGGCAAGTTTTATATGCAAGATGACGAAGGAAACCAGTTTGGCTGCCCACCAGGCAAAGGTTATTCCTACAAGGATTTGGCATTTATGCTTGAAAATATACACGACTATATTGGTCAACGTGCCACGTTTACTTATTTTCAACGAACACAAGCAGGTTCTTACAGGCACCCGCTATTTAAAGCACTTAGAAATTATGAATGAAAAAATAAAAGATTTAATATGGGAGTTTGAAGAAGGTCATATGGATATATATGACTTTGTACATAAGCTAAAAATAATAATAAATGAATAAAGATCCACTAGCAGAAAGATATTACAATATAATCAAAGAAAAGGTTAAAGAAGATTATTATTGGGAGCAAAAAGTAAAAAACTTTATAAAAACAGGTAGTTATTATGATAAATAGAGATAAACATATATGGGAGGGTTGGACAGTCGGTAACTTTATAGATGATCTAGAGCCAACATTTGACAGAATAACAAATGGTAGTAGCCAATGGATGCAAACAACCTTTGAGTCAAAACAAGACTTAAAGAATTGGGTTAAAGACAATCAACCTTATTACAAGAAGCATATACCAGAAGTATATAAATACTTTTTACAAAAATCAGGATTATGAATGACTATAGAGCAACAGGACTAGCAGAAGGCTGGATTGAAGGAACTGAAGACGAAGTAATAGATGCTTGGCAATATCTACATGATACTGGCCTTGCTTATAGATTACAAGGTTGGTTTGGTAGAACAGCACGAAATTTATTACAAGCAGAAGTTATACAATGAACATATTTTACTTACATAAAAACCCATACAAAGCTGCAACATACTTTTATGATAAACATAAAGTTAAAATGATCTTAGAATCAGCGCAAATGCTTTGTACAGCTCATCACGTATACGGTAATGGTGACAATGTACCTTATAAAAAGGCTCATGTTAACCATCCGTCTACGATATGGGCTAGATCAAGTAAGTCAAATTACTACTGGCTATACGAGCATATGTTAGGCATCGGCAAAGTATATACTAAACGATACGGTAAGTATCATCTTAGTATTGAAAAATGCAGAGATGCTTTAGCATTTGCTCCTATAGGTATGCCTGATATTGGTTTTACAGAACCACCACAGTGCATGCCAGATGAATATAAAGTTGAAGGCGACAGCATATCAGCTTATTGGAATTATTATGAACAAGATAAATTTAAAGTAGCAAATAAAAATGAGCAAAAAATTATACGACCATCTTATAAAGACGAACTACAATGGACTTAGAGATAAAATTAAACAGCAATCAAAAACTAGAAAATCTAAAAAAACAAATTCATAATAATGAATTTTTAAACAACCATATAATTATATGTACTTTACAACCTCAAGGGACTGTGACAACAGCCCTTAATAATAAATAAGTAATAGGCTAATGTCACAAAACAGAAACATAAAATGGTTAATAGATAGGCATGTTATATATAGGAGAGATCCTGTTAACGATGCGCCAACTATAGAAACCGAGCATTATAAATACTATGAAGATGGTACGCATGAATGTTATCACTTGTTTAATAGCAGGGCTAAGATTACTACGTACAAATCTTTAAAGTGGCATTTTTATGTTTTGTATTATCTAAATCCTTGTAAAGAAGGTATTAATGTCGCTTTTTGGAACTTAGAGTATTTAAAAAAATGTTTTGAGTTTATAGCTGATAAAGAAAATGGCTTTGTAACATTTTTTATTAGTGATAAAAGGCTACAAGCAATGATAGACGAAGTGTTTAAAACCGGCGGTGAACCACCAAAGAATAAAAAACGCAAAGTTATATTTAAAGACTTTAGCGGATTATCACCTGAACAGAAAATGAGTATTGTAGGTACATTAATCGGTAGATCTAAGCGTGTAGATGATGAAGCAATTTATCAATGCATGCTTGATCTAAACGATTTTGGTAAAAAAATAACAATAGGTCGAATAGCGGGATTACTAAACTGTTCAGCTAGAACAATACATAGAAATATGCACGAAGATCTTAAAAAAGAAAAAGATTATTTAAATCAACAATTATGACAAAAGAATTTAACGAATGGATGGCGAGTATAGGTAATATATACTACGCTAATAACGAGCTAATGTCACAAGCATACGATAAAATAGAACAATATGAAAAAGTATAATGTACAAAATTATATAAGATATAAAGAAGATCTTAAAAAGTCTATGCCTTCTGAGAAGTTTTACGACTATTATACTAGAGATGAACTTATTGTAAAGTTTTTACCTCTTGTAGAAAATTTAGCTCGTAAATTCTCAACAACACAACAAGCTTCAGGTGTCTTAAGTATTAATGACTTAATACAAATAGGATCTGAAGCTTTAATACGTGCTGTAGATAAACTAGACTGGGATCGATTAATTGATGCGGAAGACATCGAAAAAACATTAAAGTCTTTCTTTGCAAAACGAATAAAAGGACATCTTAGAAGACGTATAGACATGGCTAGAGGTAGCATGCGTATACCGGAGCACAAGCTAAATGAAATACGTAAAAATCCTAAAGATAAAAAAATGGTTGAAATGTTTTTTAACTCAATATTTTTAAGTATAGATGTACCTGTTATAAAGCCAAACTCTAATAATGATGATGATACTATGATGTTTGATCACATTGATACTTCTGAGCCTTATAATATTCATATAATGAATGCTTACTTACAGAGTTTAATGCAAAAGCATCTTGACAAAAACGAATATGAAGTATTACGTTTATCTTACGGTCTTGATTGTGATAAACACTCAGCAAAACAAATAGCAGACAAACTAAATATAAAAGGTGTGAGCTCTTATGTGCGTGTTTCTGAGTTAAAAAAGCAAGCTGTAGACAAACTAATAGACAGTGTTGATCACTCACAAGTGCTTGACTTTCTGTAAGTTACGTCTGTAAAACTTAAAATTTATGTGTAATTATATTAATATAAAAACCTTATAACCATATGACCATAAACGAAAAACTGGCTACGATCCAGACAAAGTTTAAATCGAAAAAAAGTAGGTTTAACTCATTCGGCAAATATTACTTCAGATCAGCCGAAGACATTCTCGAAGCAACAAAACCCTATCTGTTAGAGTTAGGAGTTAGCGTAACAATTGATGAGCAATTATCAGAAGCTGCTGGTATACCTATTATCTGTTCAACAGCTACAATTAGCGATGGCAAAGAAGCGATACACGCGTCTGCTATTGTTGGTGTAGATCTGAACCAGAAAGGTATGCAAACACCTCAACAGTTTGGGTCTGCGTCGAGTTACGGTAAGAAATACGCACTGGGTAATTTATTTCTTATCGACGATACACAAGACAGCGACGCTGTTAATACCCACGGCAAAGCGCCAAAAGCTAAAACTAAAAATACCATAACCTCAAAAAAAGATCCAGCATATGACAAAGCGGTTCAATACATAGCAGCAGGCGGTAAATTAGAAGCTATTAAGCAAAAGTACAATCTTTCTGCGGAAGTAGAAGGTGCGTTAAATACTCTATAATGAAAGATGTATTAAAAAAGTTAGAAAATGATGAACATTATTATGGTGAATTTGGAAAACAATACCTTAGTAATTCTGATATTTCTACATTACTTACAAACCCTTTAGCTTTAGGAAAGCAGCAAGAAACTCGACCTGCTTTTTTAGTTGGTGGTTATTTCCACACAGCTATACTGGAACCTGATAAACTTAAAAAATATAAGATTATTGATTCTAGTACAAGAAACACTAAAGCATATAAGGAGATGTCTGGTGGCGAGTTATGTCTACTACAACACGAAGTTGATCAAATCGAGTTAATGACTGAAAAAGTATTAGCAAACGATACGTGTAAAGATTTGATACGTGGTATAAATGTAGAATATGAAAAACCAGGTATTACAGAGCTTGAAGATTTAAATTGGAAAGGTAAAGCTGATATCGTTAACCACGATGAAAAACTTATTATTGATTTAAAGACAACTGCGGATCTTAATAAATTTAAATGGTCAGCTTCTAAGTACAACTATGACAGTCAAGCTTACATTTACAGTAAGTTATTTGGCTATGAATTTGTTTTTATAGCTATTGACAAAACCACTCATCAACTAGGCATATTTGACTGCTCGCCTGAGTTTTATGAACGTGGAAAAGACAAAGTACAAAGAGCAGCAGAACAGTATAAATTATTTTATCAATCAGAGGGTTTTGATCCTCAACAATTTTTTATTAATCAAACATTATAACAATGGCAAGAAGAAAAACCGTAACACCAGCAACCAAAGTATGTACAGTAACAGGATTAGAAACTAGTTTAGATAATTTCTACAAGAATCAAAACCACGTTAAAGCTGTAGATAACTTAAGAAGAAACAGTGGCGCTACAAAGTCACAATTACAAAGGATGTTTAATCAATTAAATGCGTACGTATAATGGCTAGTATTATTAAAGCTAGTATAAACCTTAACAACATTGATAAGTCAAAAATTATTGATGGTAAAAAAGGTAAATACTTACCTATAACAATTACGCTTAATGATGAACCAGATCAGTTTGGTAATCAAGGGCCAATAGTTATAGCTCAAACAAAAGAAGAACGTGAAACTAAAGCAGCTAAAGTTTATTTAGGTAACGTTCAAGTAGTGTGGACAAACGGTGACAATGTAGCCGCTGCTCCAAGACAAGACCAACCACAGCAGGCTGCACCAGCTGCGCAACCTGTAGATGATTTACCATTTTAATTAAATTAAATGCAGACAACAGAGATCAATGGATTCGAGATTGATATATTCAATCAACATAAGCTAGAAGCTGGTAAAAAACAAGGTATTTGTCCTTTGTGTTCAGCTGATAGAAAACCCAAAAATCAAAAGGCAAAATGCGCGTCTTATGATTGGGAACGGGGTCTCGGTACTTGTCATAACTGTAATTCAACTTTTCAATTGCATACGTATAAACGTAAGGGTGAAACACAAAAAGTGTACGAACGACCAAAAGAAAAGGTTGTTAAACCGCCAGACAGTAAAGTTGTTGAATGGTTTAAATCAAGGGGTATATCTCAGCAAACCCTTACCGATCTAAAGGTTGGTGAGGGCGCTGAATATATGCCACAAACCGGTAAACCCGAGAACACGATAAAGTTCAATTATTTTATGGGTGGTGATTTAATAAACATTAAATACCGCGATGGAAGAAAGAACTTTAAATTATATAAGGGTGCTGAGAAAATATTTTATAATATTGATAGTATCATTGGTTATGATTATTGTATTATAGTTGAAGGCGAAATGGATGTGCTAGCTTTGCATGAAGCTGGTATTACAAACGCCATATCAGTTCCTAATGGTGCAACACTCAATACAAACAACTTAGAATACTTAGACAACTGTATTGATTACTTTGATGATAAAGAAAAAATAATTTTAGCAGTTGATACTGACGAAGCTGGTCAAGCATTACAAACTGAACTTGTAAGACGACTAGGATCTGAGGTTTGTTATCTAGTATCTTTTGATGATTGTAAAGATGCTAACGAATACTTAATTAAATATGGAACAGAAAAATTGGCACAGCGTATTACCGGAGCAAGACCGGTACCGCTCGAAAATGTCACGACATTTAGGGACATTGAAGATGAAGTCACGGACTTCGTTCGTAACGGGTTTAAACCTGGATATCAAGTTGGCCTTCAAAATTTTGATGAAATCTTTTCAACTTATACTGGTCAGTTCATTACTGTTACTGGTATTCCGTCTAGTGGGAAGTCAGATTTTGTCGACCAAATGGTTGTTGGATATAACCAAAACTATGGCTGGAAAACGGCGTTTGCTAGTCCGGAAAATGTTCCAACCTACCTTCACGCACATAAGTTAATGCGTAAAGTTTGGCAGGGTATGCCAACATCAGCAGATATACACGGAGACAAATGGAATCAAGTTGCAGATCATTGTAATAGTAATTTCTTTCATATTGACATGGAGCGTTATACTTTAGAGTCAGTACTTAAAAAAGGTGCTGAACTTGTAAAACGTAAAGGTATTAAATGTCTAGTTATTGATCCATTTAATAAAGTCAGAGATGTTGATTGTAAAACAGAAGATGTTAACCGTTATACAATGGAATATCTACAAAAGATCGAGATATTTGCTAAAAAGTTCGATGTGTTAGTATTTATTGTAGCGCATCCAACTAAAATGTATAAAGACAAAGATGGAAAGATTGAAGAACCTACGATGTATAATATCAAAGGCGGTGGTGAATGGTATGACGCTAGTTATCATGGCATATTGGTGCATAGGAATTATGAGGAAAAAACGGTCAAAGCTAAGGTGCTTAAGGTAAAGTTTCAAAACCTCGGTGAAAACGGAGCTGAAGCACATTTTAAATGGGAACCTAAGTCAGGTTGTTTTGTACCTCACGAACCTATAAATATTGGAAATGATAAAATGCCCTGGGAATAATGGCTAAAAAAGGTAAAGTAAATATGGGTAGTTATAATCCTGATGAGCTTGAATTTAAAGCTTATCATTGGTGTATAAATAACAACATATATATTGCTCCTAAAGCATTAACTGAGGCTAGATGGTCTATTGTTATAACTAACAATAATAAAACCAATGAAGATCCTAACAGCTATACTAAAGCTGATATATGGATCAAGATTTATGAATACTATAAATATTATTATAATAAATATGAAAAACACATTTCACAACGCAAATGAAGCATACGAAGCTTTATTAAACGAAGTTATAATAAACGGTATAGACTTTGACAATACAAAAGCTTTATTTAATTGTGGCTTTTATATTTTAGATCCACAAGACAATTACATATCAAATAAGCAACGTAATTGGAGTTTAAAGTATGCGGAAGCTGAATGGCAGTGGTATTTATCTGGTGATCCAAATATTAAAAAACTTGGCGAGTTATATGGTAAAATACCACCAATATGGAAACGTATGGCTGATGAGCACGGCAATGTTAATTCAAACTACGGTTATCAGTGGAAACGTAAAGCTCAAATAGATTATGTTTGCGCTAAGTTAAAGTCAAACAAAAACACTAGACACGCTGCGATATCTATTTACGATGCTAAAGAATATGATAAATACAAGAAAGATACTCCTTGTACTTATGCAGTTCAATTTACAATTATAGATAATCAGTTATGTATGTCCGTCTATATGCGTTCTAATGACATCTGGTACGGTTTCTGCAATGATCAGTATCAGTTTTCATCATTACAAAAAATGATTGCAGATAGACTAAATTTAGAAATAGGTTGGTATTACCACCATGCACACAACATGCACTTATATAACGATAAATTATGAAAAAAACAATTATAACACTTTTACTTATTTTTTCTTTAAGTATTCAAGCTCAAGAACAATTTGAAGGATCTTGGACAAGTGATACTTCAACTCACACTACGGTTATTATAGCTAGTGAATATGCTATATTAAAAGTTTTTAACTTTAGTTTTGAAGAAGACTCTTATATAGAAGAAGAAATAATAAATCAACAAAATGATAGTTTTGAAACAAAGCTATATAATGCAGAAAATGGATACGAAGTTTTTATAAAATATTATTTTATTGAAAATGAAATGTATTGTGAGTTTTCTGGAGATTATAACGGTTTAGTATTAATGCAGAAAAAATAATTATGTATTATTTATACCACATACCGGGTAAAAAGATCGGTGTTACACGTGATCTTAATAGTCGGGTTACGCAGCAACAAGGTTATGCTGCAGACGAATACGAAGTTCTACTTACTAGCGATGATATAGATTTTATATCAAACAAGGAAATAGAACTTCAACAGTCTTATGGCTACAGGAAAGATAGAACATTGTATAAAAATTTATTTAAATCAAATATGAATATAAACCCAACAGAGCAAACAAGTACATTTCCAGTTCCAGTAAGTAAGCTTAAAGGCCATTTAATGGATAATTTAGGTTTAAGCTGGACAACACCACAAGGTTATGAATTTAAAATTACTAGAGAAAACATACCTTGGATAGAGCATAACGCTAAAACCTCGATGTTTAACGATAATCGAAGCTATATTTACAACAAGGCTTTTTATGAAGCCTTTTTTAATCCTAAGCATAAACAAACAGCGCTTAAATACGACACTAGTGTAGATAAAATACCTAATAGATTTGATCTTATAAGACAATGGGCTGATAAAAGAGGTATATATGATAGTGGTGACAGTAAAACACAGTACGTTAAGCTTATGGAAGAAGCTGGTGAGTTAGCTAAAGCTTTATTAAATAGAGATATACCTGAAGTAGTTGATGCTATTGGCGATATGGTTGTTGTATTAACAAACTTAGCAAGACTTGAAAACTTTAATATTGAAGACTGTATAGATTCAGCTTACAATGAAATAGCTAATCGCAAAGGCGAAATGATTAATGGAACATTTGTAAAAGAAACAATATGAAGATAAACACTAAAGACGAAATAGTATTATCAGTACTAAAGAAAATGGATCAACGTAGTATTATTGGTCAACAAAAATACGGAGCTACAATGATGCAAGAGATTGAAGGTCAAAAAAAAGATCTTAATCGTTTTTTAGTTGATGTTCAAGAGGAATTAATGGATGCTTTGTTGTACATTGAAGCTGCTAAACGTTGTTTACAAGATGAAATAGAAGAAGCAATGATTAACAGAATTAATATTGTAGGACAAAACGGTAATGATGGTTTACACTATCACGATATCGAAGTAAATGAAGAAAATACCTTATAAACGAAAACGTAGAAAAAAAGGTCCAGTGCAGTCGAAGAAGGTGTCATATGATGGCATCAACTTCGCCTCTGGCTTAGAACGCTATATGTATATGGCTTTACGTAAAGCTAAAATTAAAGCTAAATACGAAGGTGAGACGTTTGTTTTATTAAATGGTTTTCATTTTGAAAACGAAGTTTATGAAAGACAGGCAAATGGAAAAGGTGAATATAAAAATAGAGGTTGTAAACGTATACTACCTATAAAATATACACCAGACTTTATTGGTGATGATTTTATAATTGAATGTAAAGGTAGAGCGAACGAATCTTTTCCAATGCGTTGGAAGCTGTTTAAGCAGTTAGTTATGCGTCAGTTTCCTAACTATACATTATATAAACCACAAAATCAAAAAGAATGCGACGAGACAGTAAGACTGATCCTAGAAAAGCAAAACAAATAGCTAGGCAAAAATATGCCGAGCGGCAAATTGATAAGTTTATTAAATGGAGCTGGGAAATTAGAGGTAAAGTTAAATATAAAGAACTAGTAGAATTACAAGATCAATATGAAATAAAATGCTATGGCAAAACTAAAACTTAATAATTACAGGGAAAAGAAAAAAGTAAAACGCAAAGGTGTTCATGCAAAAAGTAAAACAAGTAACAACAAAAATAGTAAAAATTATGTTAAAAAAAACAGAGGACAAGGAAAATAAAGTTTGGAGTTTGTCAATAGGTACTTATCCCGGTATTTTGTTGGGTATGAGAACATATCAAGAAGATAATCAAACAACACATGTGTTATATTTACCATTTATAGATTTAGCATTAGAAGTTTATAAGTAATGGATCAAGATGTAGAAGCTCAATTTCATACAATAGACGTGTTTATACGATCTATTTTAGATGATATGAATAAAGTATCGTTATCAACAAAAAAAGCTGATACAATGGCTTATATTGATGCGTGGAAAAATGATTTATTAACAATTAAACATATAATGGATTTATAATGGGATTATTCGATAAAAGAATAGCATATAAACCTTTTGAATACCCAGAATATTATACAGAAGGTTGGTTAAAACAAGCACAAGCATTTTGGTTACATACTGAAATCTCAATGCAAAGTGATATTAAAGATTGGAAAGAAAAATTAAATGATAAAGAAAAGAATCTGGTCGGGAATATACTTCTCGGCTTTGCACAAACGGAATGCGCGGTTTCTGATTACTGGACCCAAAAGGTAGTTAGTTGGTTTCCTAAGCACGAAATACAACAAATGGCAATGATGTTTGGCTCGCAAGAGACAGTACACGCAGTTGCTTATAGTTATTTAAATGAAACATTAAACTTAGAAGATTATGAAGCGTTTTTGCACGAGCCTGCTACAGCACAGAGATTTGATAATCTGGTTGCTTATGACGGTACAAATCCTATTGGTATTGGTAAGTCACTTGCCGTATTTTCTGCTTTCGCAGAAGGCGTTAGTCTGTATTCAGCTTTTGCTGTTTTATACAGCTTCCAGTTACGTAATTTACTCAAGGGTATTGGACAACAAATGAAATGGTCTGTAAGAGACGAATCATTACACAGTAAAATGGGTTGTAAGCTTTTCCGCGATATGTGCAGTGAAAATGATCAATTACTGCATTTATGTCGAAAAGATATAATAAAAGCTGCAGAAACCATGATAACACTTGAAACTAAATATATAGACAAGATGTTTGAAATGGGTGATATAGAAGGCATTAAAGCCAACGATCTTAAACATTTTATAAAAAAGAGAGCAAATGAAAAACTGGTTGAACTTGGTTACATTGACCTTGGCTCGTACTTCGCGTATGACAAGAATGCAGCGTCTAATCTTGATTGGTTCTATCATCTTACCGGCGGGGTCACTCATACTGATTTTTTCGCAATACGGCCGACGGATTATTCGAAAGCTAACGAAGGCGAAGACTTCGATGATATTTGGTAACATAGTAACAGAGCAAGAAATATACGAACAATTATATGAAAAGTCAGAAGAGTAGCAGAGTAGATCTGCTTGAAAAAAAGATACAAGCCTTAATTGGCGTTGTACAGCAACTGTTAGATGAAAATGCTTATTTAAAAGATCTGGCCGTAGGAACATTAGAAACAATTAAACACATGCCAAATTATGAAGAAGCAATCGAAAAGCTTAAAGCGCAAGTTACTGAAAAAGCTAGTGCAGAGGCGGAGACTAAAACCTGAGGAACGTCTAGCAGTTAGAATAGGTTACATGGGCAGTGGTTTTTTAATCGCTGCTCAATGGACTATAACACCTGAGTTGTATATACTAGGTTTTATATGCGTCGTGGTTCAAACGTCATATAGAAAACAATGGAACCTTGTAGCACTTAATATTAATGGGCTTTTAGCCTGGATAACACACTTATTTACGTAATGTGGAATGAAAACTGGAAAAAAGGTGAAGATTACCCTACGTGGGGTAATAACGACATATACAAGAAGACTATATCCGGGGGATATTTACTCCTCGACGAGTCACCGAGAGAAGCTTACATGCGGGTTGCTAAAACAGTTGCTCGTAGATTATATAAACCGGAGATGGCGGAAACTTTCTTCGAATACATCTGGAACGGGTGGCTTTGCCTCGCTAGCCCAGTATTATCTAATACAGGTACTGATCGCGGTTTGCCTATTAGCTGTTTTGGGATTGATGTGGCTGATTCTATACAAGATATAGGACAGAAAAATTTAGAGATGATGCTACTCGCTAAGCACGGCGGTGGAGTTGGTATCGGAGTTAATATGATTAGACCCGCTGGCGCTAAAATTACAGGAAATGGAACATCAGATGGAGTCGTGCCGTTCTGCAAAATATACGACTCAACAATTCTTGCAACTAATCAAGGATCTGTCAGAAGAGGAGCTGCTTCAGTTAACATTAACATTGAGCACGACGATTTTGAAGAGTGGCTTGAAATACGAGAACCAAAAGGAGATGTTAATAGACAATCGCTTAACTTACATCAATGCGCAGTTGTTGGTGATAAATTTATGCGACGCCTTGAACAAGGAGATACAGATGCTAGATCTCGATGGAGTAAATTACTTAGAAAACGAAAAGCAACTGGAGAGCCGTATATATTGTTTAAAGGAAATACTAACAAAGCAAATCCAAAAGCATATAAACAAAACGGATTAAAAGTACATATGACAAACATATGTTCAGAAATTACATTACACACAGATGAAAACCACAGCTTTGTTTGTTGTTTATCATCATTAAATTTAGCAAAATATGAAGAATGGAAGGGTACTAACCTTATATATGACGCCACGTTCTTTCTTGACGGAGTTATGGAAGAATTTATTCAGAGAGCCAAAGGATTACGTGGATTCGAGAACTCTGTACGATCTGCACAAAAAGGGAGAGCACTGGGCTTGGGAGTCCTCGGATGGCATACATATCTCCAAGAGAAAGGCCTTCCTTTCGAAGGTTTACTTGCTCAGTTTGAAACTAGGAAGATTTTTTCGCAACTCAAAATTGAAAGCGAAAGGGCTAGTAGAGATCTTGCTGAAATTTATGGCGAGCCTTTGTGGTGTGTTGGTACTGGTATGCGCAACACTCACCTTCGCGCTATTGCTCCCACTGTTAGTAATTCAAAGCTTTCGGGGAACATCTCGCCTGGGATAGAGCCTTGGGCTGCCAATGTATTTACAGAGCAATCAGCTAAAGGAACTTTTATACGTAAAAATCCTACGTTATTAAAATTATTAAGAAAACTTAAAATTAACACAAATGAAACTTGGGATAAAATACTCGCAGATGGTGGTAGCGTTCAAGGTTTATCTGAGCTTGATGGGGTTGTTGTTGGCCCACACGAAATCCCTGCGAAAGAAGTATTTAAGACGTTTAAGGAGATTAATCAACTAGAGTTAGTTAATCAAGCTGGTATACGACAACAATACATTGATCAAGCAGTAAGTTTAAATCTAGCATTTCCTAGCGTAGCAACACCCAAATGGATTAATCAAGTCCATATGCAAGCTTGGAAAAACGGTATTAAAACTTTATATTATACGAGGACAGAGTCAGTGCTTCGTGGAGATATAGCACAACAAGCAATGAGCGAAGATTGTTTGGCTTGTGATGGGTAATTAAAAAAGGGGAGGTCTTACGACTTCCCCTTCTTGGTTACAGGAACTTTTGGGTATGGTACGCCCAGTTTATTTTTGTTCCTTATTTTTGTTTTGTTATTTCAAAACTTTTATCACCTATTTTTTTTGTTTCGTAATCACCTCCCATCAAGTAACCACCTTTAACAAATTTTTTATTAGGTATTCTTATAGTATCACCTTTAGCGCCAGCAACACTTCTTTCACTACGTAGCGTGTAAAGTCCTTTTCTATCTTTTTTAACTTTACCTGTATTCTCTCCAACCGTAACCGGGTCAATTTTTTGTTCTAATGGACTGATGACACCATTAGGACCATGCTTATGACCATTAACAGTAATTCTATGAGACCCGTGATTTAAAGCACTATCTCCTTTATCTCCGCTAGTTACTTTCTTGCCTATTAGCTCGTTAAATCTACCACTATGACCAGGACCTTTAGGTCCTTTTTTAGTATCTAACTTGCCTTGATATTTTTTATTTATCTCAGCTCTAGTTAGTGGCTTATCTTTTTTTTGTTTTTTATTTTCTTGGTTTAAAGGACTACCATAGTTAGCCTTCAAAGGGCTTTTAGACATAAAAGGATTTGAAAAATTACTCATAATTTTATTTTTTATATTTAGTAGAGCTCATTCTTTTCAAAGTTGCTTCATCGGCTTCAGATCCTTTTTTACTCAAATCTTTAGGTTTAAAAGTTCTCTTATCTGGGTTTATACCTGTAGGTCCAGTTTTTTCACGATATTGCTCTCTTAATTTTGACAATGCTTTTTCAGGAGCAGATGGCTTACGCTTACCCATTATCCTCTCTCTTTCTACTATCTGTTTTTTAATTATTGCTCGTTGCTCTTCTGGTGTTTTAGATCGCATTTCTTTTGTAATATAACCTTGATTTAAAGGAGTTGGTTTTGGAGCTGTTGGTTGAGACATTTTTCTTTTTGCCTCTAATTTATTTTTATTAGCTACTCTTTGTATACCACCTTCTGGTTTTTCAGCGAAACCAGGCATTCTTCTTTCTCTTTTTAAATCTTGTTCGAACTCTTTTTCGGCTAAAGATTTTACTTCTTCTCTTTGACTTAGAGGAGATGATTTTGTTAAGTATTGTATACAGTGTTTTGATGTAAATGGTTTCATTATTTTTCTTTTTTAAACATTAATTTGTATAGTAACGAGTTCCATTTACCTTTTAAATATTCGTTAAATGCAACTAACTTATTTCCGATTTTTATAAAAAACTTTCCCATATTAATAGTCGTCTTTTGCTTTTTGTTCTTCAGTCATTTTATTTTCAGCCTCAATTTGCTTTTTCTTCATAGCTTCGATACTTCCGTATTTAGCTATAGCTATTGAATCTCTTCTTTTAATACGATCCATTATATTCTTTTTTGTCTGAGGGTTTAAAGACTCAAGTCTTTTCATAAAGTTAGGATCTTTAAATTCTGCTGGTACGTGTTCTTCTTTCTTTTGATCTAATGGTGATCCGTAATTAGCACAGCTTTTCTTTTCTAGTGGTGTACCATAGCTCATTGGACTACAGTGTTTTGACATAAATGTTCCCATATTTATTTTTATTTTTTAGATTTATTTTTTTGGCAAAAGTTTCTAGCAGCTTCTACACTACCAAATCCCCATTTTTTTAAAGCCATTGCTTTTTTAGTTGGTTCTCCTTTAGCATCTTTCATTGCGCCTGCCATACCAGCAAACCTACAAGCAAAAGATACTCTTCTTTTACTAACACCTTTAGTTAGTCTTTTTCCTAAAGTCTTACCAGTTTCAGATTTATACTCTTTACGCATTTTTCTGTTCTGCTTCTCGTAAGCCTCTTCTTTTATATTAAATGGTGTGTTCATATTAATATGTCCAAATTACGTTTTGTGATTTATCTTTATCGATGTCTACATGTATAAACGTACTTGCAACACCTATTCTATTGAAACCTACTTCTAGCAATGCAGTTAACATTTCAAACCTATCGTCAGATTTTACGCACGCTACATCTATCGCTAAACCTTTTAAATGCGAAGATGAACTAACTCCACCAACCTTGCGGTTGTGAGATTCTGTTCTATATCCACTAGTTACACGTATTGGCTTACCATAGATCTCTCTGGCTTCATCTATCATTTTAAGAAGCTTTGAATCCATAAGTTGACCACTACCTTGTATATCAGGTGAATCAAATTCTTCGTAATTAAAATATTTCATTATTTATTATCTCTTTTAATGTGTATCCACTTAGATACAGTATATCCTATTGTAATTACAAGTAACAATATTTTCAAACCGTCTTCTATTTGTGTAAATGTTGTTACGCCGAGAGTCCCAGCGTTCATTGCGTATAGTTTAATATCTGATATATTCATTTTATTTTTATTCGCCGCAGGGCTCTCCTGTTTTAACGTTAATCCAATTTTCTTTTTCAAACCAGTCACGTAATGTAGCGCCTTTTTTACGAGCACCTTTGACCTCTGATTTAGTTGATCTCTCTCTTTTACCTTGTGCAGCAGCAGATTCTTTAGCGCGGATAACTTTTTCTTTAGCTTCCTTACTCATTGATCTTACTTTTGCGGCAGGTAAACATACTTTACGTGTACCACCACCTTTAGCTTTATGAAGTGGTGTATTTCCTGGTTGTATATAAGCCATTATTTTTTACCTTTATCTAATTTACGCATTGCAGCGTTTCTAGCACACTTCATTTTAGCAGCGTAACTAGGATTCTTTTTTCTATTAAATACTATTTGCTGGTTTAGACTACCAACAATAGCTTTTTTATTTCTGTTTCTAGATCTGATTAGCCAATTAGCTAAAGCATCACATCCAAGTTCTTTGAACTTACCTTCTGCGTCTTCGTATTTAGAGTCTTTCCATTCAGGTCTTTTACTTGCCATTTCTTCTACAATTTTGCATGTTAATAAACCAGTTAGCTAACTGTACATCGCGTTTAGTAGCTTCTCTTCTAGCTTTTAATTTATTTACTTTACTACAAGTAACATCACCTCCGTATAGTTTATTAATACGAGCTTTTAAAACTCCGCGATATGCTTTTGCCATTATTTCTTTTTATTGCCGTAATTTTGCGGTCCACCAGCTTTAGTACATCTTACACCCCAACCTGAAGCATAAGCACTAGGCCAAACCTTAAATTTTCTTTTTGCAGCGGCTTTACAAGCTGAACTGATCTTACCGTATAAAGGACTATTTGCCATCTTTATTTTTATTTTGTAATTTTATAATTTCTTTTACTCTTTGCTCTTCTTTAGTTAATGCTCTAATTTGTTTCTTAGTTAACCCTAAATCTAAAAGCATTTTAACTTGATCAGATTTGTTAAGATCAAATAGTTTTTTAGTTTGCTTTTCAGTTTCAGTTAATACTGGCTTGTCTTCAGCTAAACCAAAATATGGTAATCCAACATCCCATGTAGACCAACCTAAAGCTAATGCAACTTTTTGCCAGTTTTCTGTAGCAGGATTTAATATGTTACGCATGTTATTCATTTTCATTGCAGCCCTGTCTAATGGTATATTAAATACAGCTGATATTACTTGCGCTCCTGCCAAATAAGCTGGATTATCCATACTAAAACCTTTTTCTTTTATTTCTTTACCATTCCAAGAAACAGTTCTAGCAGCTGATTTTAATTTTCTAATTTTAGATCCAAGAGCTGGAGCTATAGAAAGTAAATCATCGAGAGCTTCTTCAAACTCAGGTGACTTCTTGTCTAATTGTTGAGCTATTGTTATTAAAGCATTTTTAACACCAGCAATAACTGCACCTTGAATACCAAGACCTTTTAACTGAGAATCAATAGCACCGTTTAAAGCTCTTTGTAACTTTTGTTCTTTGTTCTTTTTAGTTAATTCTGCTTTTTCTTCATCATCATCTTCATCATCATCAAACATCGCCCAAGCTAAACCACTTTGCATAGCATTAAACAATAAGTTTTGTATAGCGCCGTAGTATAATATTCTAGATATTTTAACTTTTGGATCACCGCGGCCAGCTATTAAATCTTGCAAATCACGTTTTTGTATACGTACATATTGAAGTTGTGTGTTACCAAACTGAAGTACAATACGACCTATTAAAGATCTTTGCTGTTGACTAATACGCATAGGACTACTAGACTGCTGATTTTCTTCAGCTATTAATCTAAAGTCCTCAAAAGCTTGTTGTTCTGCTAGCTTTCTATCCATACCTTGTTCAACCAAAGATTCTATTCTATTTCTATAAAATGTAGCACCACCAGAAGCAATAGCAAAACTATCTGCGTATCTAGTAAACACAAAACCTTTATTAAGTAAGTATGATATAGCAGCATTAACTTTATTTTTACTACCTTCAACAGCATCAGCTATTTCAGATTCACTTACATTGATTTTAAGACCATCTCGTCTTTCAAGCAAGTAATCAGAGTTCATTAAAGTTAAGAAATCACTCCAAAATTGTTTTTGGTTAGCAAATGCTTTACCCGCCTTTAATATATTATTATCACCCCAATTTATAAAGTTTACCGCAGATATGGTCTGTAATACCGCAGATCTTGTATTTAAGAACATTATAGCACCAACAGAGTTGTTTAGCCAGTCTAATATTTGATTAGAAACTCTATCACCGCCTAGTGGTCTGTTGCTACCACTTTTCATTGCTCGAAGCGAGTCTTTCAATGCTTCAACATATTTAGCACCAAAAGCAGCTTCAAGTTTATTCATATTCTTTTCAGAGAATATAATGTCTACATTTTCTTGCCACTCTTGTAAGTATTCTGCTCTATTAACTTTATTAATACCAGATATAACGTCTGTAGTAATATTACCTGCTGTCCAGTCTTTGTCTGGCTTTGGATATGGTTTACCTTTCTGTATGTTAACAAGTTGATCAGCAAAAGCCTGTAGTTCTGTGTTTTCTTTAACAAAATCTGTTAATCTTTTTTGATCACGCTTAGAAAGTCCTGGAACTTCCAAACCTTGACTATCCCATATATAAGTTCTAATAGCATGTTGATAAGAATACTTGGCTATACCGGTTTCTTGCTCTAAAGTTTTTGGTATACTTTTAAATTGTTTCTTTAAAGCTTTGTAATCTCTACCAGCCGCAACTTTAGCTTGTGATATAGCCATTTCAGCTCTATTGTAAGGGTCAATTAGATTTTCTTTATAAAAAGCCATTTGAGCATCACCAACTTTTCCTTTACCTAACGTTTTGTATAGTAAGCCTACGAAGTCTTCAGCTGATGGTGTTGTAAAGAAAGTAAACTTACCTTTACTTGATCCAACTGTTTTAGCTTTAGCGGCTGAAAATTGTTTATAAGATTCAATACCTGTTTTAGCTTCAATAATATCGTTAAATACTTTATCGAAAGTTTTCGTTTTACTAAACTTAGCCTGCTGTACTTTTGATTTAACATCTACTTGACTAAGCACATCTTTAACAGCTTCAACATTTTTAATAGCATCATCAGCAAAATAAAAGTCATTATAACCTTCAGCAGCTTTACTAGCTATCCATCTACCTTTTGCAGCTGCAGTTCCATCACCAAGACCTGTTATGTTTTGTAAAGGTATATCAATACCATTAGCTTTCATAAACTCTTGTATAGGTTTAGCGGCATCAGCGGGTCTCGCTGTTAATATAAATATATCTTCAGTACCTCTCGCTTTAGCTATTTTTTGAGCAACACTAAATAATGGTCCTTTTTCACCTTCAATTACTTTGCTAAACTCTCTAAAATCAAACTCTGCGCCTTGACTTTCTAAAACATCATATTCAGTAGCAAAATTACTCGCGTCAACTTTGCCAACTTTATTAGCGTTTATACCAGCATAAACTTTTTGCAAAAAGTCATTAGGTAATGGTTTTCCATATTCTATAGTTTCCGTGTTAATCTCGTATAAACGATCACCAAAGTCTTCTCTATATTTTTTTAAGCTCTCTTGAACATTTTCGTAAGTTTTCTTTACTACGAAATCAGGCAGTGATCTTTCTGTTCTAGCTCTATTTCTTTCAATGGCTGTTTCAAGAGGTGTTGTAGCTACAACCATATGTACTTCATAACCAGCATCTTGTAAAGCTTTTATTTTCTTAGTAGTAGCATTGTAAGAAGCGCCTGTACCATCAATAACCATACCATTACCTGCGGCAGCGTACTTATCAAACTTAGCTACAGCAGCTTTTCTAGCAGCAGCACCAAGCTTTGATCTAGTAGATCTTTGTTCTGCAGTGTAATCAGATTCTTTAGCTGGTAATCCAGCTTCAGCCTTCATAGCTTCTAGCGCTATATCTTGATTAACCACTTTATAGCCACGTCTACCAAGTTGTAATCCTTTACCAACATTTGTTTTACCAGCGCCAGGACCACCAACCATAAATATAGCTTTTAAATTTGTAGAACCTTCGCTAAAACCACCTTCTACATTTGGCACCGTATAAATAACTTGACTTTTTGATTTAGCTAGCGTATCATCAAAATCAAATACTCTAATTTTTTTAACTGGAGCATCAGGGCGTCTAGCTTTGTTTAAAGCACCATCCAAAATACCTTGATTATAAATATTTTGTTGAGCTGACAATTTTGTTTTACTTTGCATTGACTTAGGAACAACTTCGTCTAGTGCTTTTTCTACTTTAGGCAAATCTTTAATGCCTTGTTCGTTTAATTTTAAGCCACTAGGCGTTACACTAAATAAATCAAAAACAGATTTATTATTAGCCAGCATAATTGATTGAGGGTTTATACCACCTTCTGTATTAGCCACATTTATATTAAAATATCTAGCCCAAATATTATCTGTAATTTTCCAGCCTTCTGGAGTAGATTCTACATAATCATATCTCCCGCCAGTTGGTTTAAAACCTTTTAGCCTATCGTCGTTTGTTTTTAATAAAGCTCCTTGAAAAAAGTTTTTCTTTACATTTTTAAAATCAGAA
>Ga0208018_100129_pt1 | contig 26637 bp, 23 predicted proteins | sample 31_taG_FD_184105 | JGI IMG/M metagenome (GOLD analysis project Ga0208018, IMG submission 184105) | Marine viral communities from the Gulf of Mexico - 31_GoM_OMZ_CsCl metaG (SPAdes) (version 2) | ecosystem: Environmental > Aquatic > Marine > Oceanic | place: Gulf of Mexico | collected 2015-07-12 | reverse complement strand
GGAGATAGGTTTAAGTCTTTAAAAGTAGTGGACACAGTTATATAATTTTACGGTGCAAAGGTACTATAAAGCAATTAGTTTATCTTTTTAATCTTTAGGTAACTTGAATCACCAAAATTATTGAAGTTTGAATTATTGTTGCCGTCTGCAACAACAATAAAATCTATATATCCAGTTGTAGCAGTTATCTCAAAAACAGCTATTTGTGGTATGCTACCTTGAGATGTGTTGGAGTTTGGACTCGTTAATGCAGCAGTAGTGCCTTCATTAGTGTTGTTTAAACGCATTATATAACTTAAAGTAGATGTTTGATTATTCGGTCTAATATTAGATTCAACTTCGTATACACCTCGTGGTAAGGTTAACCTTCTATTAGATGTATTATAAGATGAACCAGTAATATTATTAAAAGATTCTTGACTAAAATTAAATGCAGTATTTACATTACCTATGGTTGTAGGATTTGTTCTCAACATTATTTGTGTAGTATTCTCAGTAAGCAACTGTTTCCATGAAGAGGCGTTATTATCCCAATACAGGAAACCTTCACTATAGTTATTATCCTCTTGTGTAAGATAAATGAGCATACTATGCTGTGCAGCACCAGGATTTGTATTTGGTAGTGCATTTAAACGAGGTATAAGAATACCATCTGTTTCTTTTGGAGTATTTGCATTTACTGGGTTAACATCTAAAATAGCATCTGGCTCTAGTTTGTTGAGACCTAAATCTCCATCTTCTCTAATAGACATTCTTACTTGTTGAGAAACACTTCCAATAGGAGTTGTATTTACCACAAATCTTGAAGGAGTACTATTGTTTGATGCAGTACCATCTAAATACAGTCTAAAACCACCAACTTCTGTAATTTGGTCACCATCGTGAGTTTTAAAGATTACAGAACCAATCTCACCATTTGCAGCTAAGGTATTTGGTGCATCTAAACTACCGCCAGTATTATAAAATATTAAATTTGGCGGATTAGTATTTGCACTTGTAATTTGAAAATCATTATCGCCAGGACCTTTAAATTCAAATCGTTCTACTGGTGTATCCGTGCCTATTCCTATACGACCATCATCTGTAAACACCATTCGAGTACCATTAACATCTGCTTGTTTAGCATAAATTAATTGTTGCCCTAATGTATTCTCTCCATCTAACCACTCACCACCAAAAGGAATCCAGTCTGGAATGTCATTATCCCAAAAATAGAAACCTTTAGTATCATTACCATCTGTCTGTGATAAAAAGACGATCATACCATCTTGCGAAATACCTGGATTTACATCAGGAAACTTCTCAAGTCTCGGTATTAGTAAACCATCTGTTTCAGTTGGGTTAGCCGTACTAGATGCTGAAATATCTAATATACTTTGAGGATTTATATTACCAATTCCTACTTGACTAAAGCTATTGTCTGCTATAAAACATAACAAAACAATATAAATATAATTTTTAATCATAAAGCAACTTGGTATTTGGTTGATAGTAAGCTGATTAATTACGATTTAAAGATACTGATAAAATGTTAATATAATGTTAAAAATTAAGATTTTATTAAGATTTTCAGATAGCTCATTTAGTTTAATGTTATTACATAATTCATATTTAATTTATTTTGCTTACCAATTAAAAATGCCATTTCTTTATATAATGAAAAAGATTCTTTGCTTTGCAGGCTCAAATAGCCGTCATTCTATTAATACCATATTAGTAAATTATGTAGCTAATAAAATTATAGATCACGAGGTTAAAATTATCTCATTATTAGATTATGAATTACCTATGTATAGTCTGGACTTAGAGAATGAGCGTAGTTTCTCAGCAGATTTACAAGTATTACGTAACATAATAAAAGATCATGATGCTCTTATTATTTCAGTTAATGAGCATAACGGAAGTATATCTGCTTTTTTTAAAAATCATTTAGATTGGCTATCTAGACTAGATCGTAATTTTCTGGAAGGTAAAAAGGTGTTATTAATGAGTACATCACCAGGCGCAAGAGGAGCAAAGTCTGCTTTGGAGTTTTGTAAATTGGTACTTCCTAGGTTTGGGGCAGAAATTGTTGAGAGCTTTAGCTTCCCATCTTTTCAAGATAACTTCTCAGTTGAGGAAAATAAAATTACAAATGATGTCCTTGAGATGGGACTTAATGATATGTTGAGTACCTTTGAGCATCACATTAATTTATGATCCTTGCGTGTAAATAAAACCTTTACTCTTAAGAACACTTCTCATTTTAAACAACAACTTCTTCAATGGTCTCAAGATTTTAATGAGGTTGTTTGGTTAGACTCTAATCTGCATACTCAAGCATACTCAGAATATGATGCTATTTTAGCTGTAGATGGTTTTACAGTATTAAAAACAGATGCACAAAATGCTTTCGAAGACCTTAAGACATATCAATCTACTACTAAGGATTGGCTCTTTGGCTATTTATCTTATGACTTAAAAAATGACACAGAGCTTCTTACCTCTAATAATTTTGATGGCTTAAATTTTCCGGATCTTTATTTTTTTCAACCTAAAAAATTATGGTTGTTAAAGGATAATATTTTAGAAGCACACTATCTAGCAATGGTAGATGATGAGATAGATGAAGATTTTAATACTATTAATACGCTTCAGCTATTTGAGGAAGTATCATCTAACACATTAAAAATTAAATTAAGAACCTCAAAAGATGATTACTTTAAAAAATTAAATAACATTTTAGAGCATATTCATAGAGGAGATATTTATGAAGCTAATTTTTGCCAAGAGTTTTACACGTCTGGACATATAACACCATTAGCAACCTATAAACGATTAAATGCTATTTCAAAACCGCCATTTGCAAGCTTTGTAAGGTTGTTTAATAATTATGCCTTATGTGCCTCTCCAGAGCGATATTTAAAAAAATCAAAAACTACAGTTGTAAGTCAGCCAATAAAAGGAACTTCTAAACGGTCTAAGGATAAGAATAAGGATAATGCTCTAAAAAAAGCTTTAGAAAACGATCCTAAAGAGCGTTCTGAAAATATTATGATTGTAGATTTGGTTAGAAATGATCTATCTAAAACTGCAAGTAAAGGATCTGTGACAGTACAAGAACTTTGCAAAGTCTATACGTTTGAGCAGGTACATCAACTAATTTCTACAGTTACATCTCAAGTAAGTGACAGTTTATATCCAATTGATGTTTTACAAAGTACATTTCCTATGGGCAGTATGACAGGAGCACCAAAGGTAAGTGCCATGAAAATTATTGAAGAGTATGAAGACGCTAAACGTGGTTTATACAGTGGTGCTATAGGTTACATAACTCCTAACGGTGATTTTGATTTTAACGTAGTCATTAGAAGTATACTCTACAATGCAGAAAAAGCTTACATTTCTTATTCTGTTGGTGGTGCCATTACTGCCAACTCAATACCAGAAAAAGAATATGAAGAATGTCTTATAAAAGCAAAAGCTATGCGAGAAGCCTTACTAAACAACGCATAAATTGTATTTTTGCACTTTAATTTTCAAACGTGTTACAAGCCTTTAAATCTCATATAAATACTACGTTTCCCAAACTTAACTCCAATAAATTACTTTTGGCTGTAAGCGGTGGTTTAGATAGTATGGTATTATTACATCTCTGTAAAGCTTCAGGTTTAAATATAGCTATCGCACACTGTAATTTTAATTTACGAGGCAAAGAAAGCGATGCAGATACACTATTGGTTAAGAAAGAGGCAGACATATTGCAAATTACTTGTCACGTAGAGCATTTTAATACAGAATCATACGCTGCGGATAATAAGGTATCCATTCAAATTGCTGCAAGAGAACTACGTTACCATTGGTTTGACGAAGTAATTAAAGAATTTGATTATAATTATGTTTTAACAGCGCATCATTTAAATGATGATGTAGAAACATTTATTATCAATCTTACAAGAGGCACTGGTTTAGATGGTCTTTCTGGAATACCAAAGGTAAACAACACTATAATTAGACCCTTACTACCGTTTTCAAGAGAAGAAATACATACCTATGCTTTAGCTGAAAAAATTATTTGGAGAGAAGATGCTAGCAATGCATCAGATAAATACTTGAGAAACTCGATAAGACATCATATAATTCCAAAACTTGAAGATTTAAATACTGTATTTCTAGACAATTTTAAGCGCACACAACATCATTTACAGCAGTCCTCAAAACTGATAGAAGATTATACCAATGTGTTATTCAAAACTCTGGTAACACATACAGATAAAGGTTTTTCTATTTCTTTGACTAAGCTTAATGATTTTGAAAATCACGATGCAATTCTATATCAACTTTTAAAAGCATTTAAATTTAAAGATTGGAGTAGTGTGTACGCACTTAAAGACGCACAGTCTGGAAAGCAAATCTTTTCTGAAACACATAGGTTAATTAAACACCAAGATGTGTTATTGCTTTCTGTGAATGAAGAATTACATTCAGAAACTGTTACCGTTGAAGCTGAAACTAAGACGGTGTCATTTCCATTAGGTACTTTAGAGTTTAATAAGGTTGAAGCCTTAGCTAAACTTAAAAAACATATTGCCTATGTTGATGCAGATGCGTTGCAATATCCGTTAACCATTAGGCGTTGGCAAGCAGGAGATAATTTTCAGCCATTTGGTATGAAAGGAAAAAAGAAGCTTAGCGACTTCTTTAAAGACGAAAAGTTATCTTTACCACAAAAGGAAAATTCCTACGTATTAACTAGTAACAATCGTATTGTTTGGGTGATTGGTCACCGTATAGATCACCGCTTCAGAATAACAAAACTAACAAAACACATAACTCAAATTGTATGGCATTTTTAAAGAACGGCCTTCTATTTTTATTTTTCTTAGTATCTGTGTCTACTCAGGCACAATTTGGAAACACGGAAATTTTTGAACCTGTAGAGTGGAGTACCTCTATTTCTAAAAAAGGAGATATTTATGAGGTAAGTATAAAAGCTATAATAGATGAAGGTTGGCATTTATATTCTCAAAACGAGGTAGAAGCTGGCGGACCAATCCCTACTGAATTTAGTTTTCCCAACGCAGACGGAAACTTTGAGGTTTTGGGTTCAACTAAAGAACCTGAAGGAAAAGAATTATTTGATCCAGTTTTCGAAATGGATATTAAATATTTTGAAGATGAGGTGACATTTACTCAAGATATTAAATTCATCAATTCACCTATTGCTGTTGAGGCTGAGGTGTTTTTTATGGTTTGTGATGACGAGCGTTGCCTTGCGCCACAATCTGTGCCTTTTGTTATAACCTTAGATGGCAGTAAAGCTAATACACCAATAGCCAACGTTTCTCCAGAAGATATCGCCAAGTCTGAAGCATTAGATATAGATGTAAAAGGATTTGAAAACTATGAAGCAGAAGACACAGAAGAAAGTAGTAACCTTACCATTTTCTTTTTAGGTTTTATAGGCGGTTTAATAGCATTGTTAACACCTTGTGTATTTCCTATGATACCATTAACCGTATCATTCTTTACAAAAGGTGCAAAAAATAGAAAACAAGGTTTAACTAACGCAATACTTTATGGCTTATTTATTTTTGTCATCTACTTATTGCTAAGTATACCATTTCACTTATTAGATTCATTAGATCCAGAGATACTCAACAATATTTCAACCAATGTAACGCTCAACGTTATATTCTTTATCATATTTATAGTATTTGCACTATCATTCTTTGGCTATTTTGAATTAACACTACCGCAGTCTTGGAGTGCAAAAATGGACGATAAGGCTAATAGTGTTGGTGGTATCATAGGTATTTTCTTTATGGCCTTAACCTTAGCTATAGTATCATTCTCCTGTACAGGACCAATATTAGGATCTCTCTTAGGCGGTTCTTTAACAAGTGATGGTGGAGCAATGCAACTTACATTTGGAATGGGCGGCTTTGGTTTAGCTTTAGCGTTACCGTTTGCGCTTTTTGCATTATTCCCAAATTGGCTAAACTCATTACCAAAAAGTGGTGGATGGCTTAATACCGTAAAAGTTGTGTTAGGTTTTATTGAGGTGGCATTGGCATTTAAATTCTTGTCTAACGCAGATCTTGTACAACATTGGGGTATCTTAAAACGAGAAATATTTATAGGAATCTGGATAATAGTTGCTATTGGTTTAGCATTGTATTTATTTGGTATTATTCGCTTTCCTCACGATGGTCCTAAGAAAAGGCCTCATAAAACAAGAATAGGATTAGGAATACTTACATTGCTTTTTGCAATGTACTTATTGCCTGGATTAACCAATACGGCATATGCTAATCTTAAACTGTTAAGTGGTTTCCCACCACCATTGTTTTATAGTATTTATGATAAAGAAACAGAAGGTCCTTTAGGTTTAGAAGCTTTTAAAGATTTTGAAGAAGGTCTTGCTCAGGCACGCATTACTAACAAACCAATATTGTTAGATTTTACAGGTTGGGCTTGTGTTAACTGTCGAAAGATGGAAGAGCAAGTTTGGAGTATTCCTCAAGTATATGATCATATTAAAAATGACTATATCTTAATTTCCTTATATGTTGATGATGATAAAGAATTGGAAGCTTCAGAGCAGTTTAAATACATTAAACCAAATGGAAGCTTAAAGACAATTAAAACTATCGGAAATAAATGGGCTACCTTTCAAACACTTAACTTCAAAAACAACTCACAACCTTACTATGTGTTGTTAGATGGTGATTTAAATTTACTTAATAAACCAGTAGGATATACACCAAATGGGACAGAATTTGAAGCTTGGTTGGCAGAAGGACTTAAAACCTTTAATGAGAATTCTAAATAATTTAGTTGAAGCTTAATAGTTAAAAAAGAAGTGTTTATGACTGATAAAAAGAACCCTAATAAAGATCACGACAAACAACGTGATATGGATGAAAAGCGTAAGAACTTAGATCATCAAGATAAGCAAGAACAAAAAGACCGTGAGCAAAAGAAAAAGTAATTGGTCTTAGATATAAAAAAAAGCCTTTCAGAATTTCTCTGAAAGGCTTTTTAAATTTAATTGATACAATCTTATAGATCTTCAACCAGATCACTTTGGTTTCTAAATACAAGTTCATCATCAAACGCATCTATAAGAATAATACTATCTGTAGTTACTTTTCCAGATAAGATTTGTTTAGACAACTCGTTAAGCACCTCTTTTTGAATTGTACGCTTAACTGGTCTTGCACCAAATTGAGGATCAAATCCTTGTTTTGCTAAAAGGCTTATTGCTTCTTCTGTAGCATCTAGAGTAATATTCTGTTTACCTAGCATTTTAGTAACCTGTCGCAACTGCAAGCTTACAATCTCTTTAATGTTATCCTGATTTAAAGGCGTAAACATTACGATATCGTCTATACGGTTAATAAACTCTGGTCTTACGGTTTGTTTAAGTAAACCTAAAACTTCAGTTCTTGCAGCTTCAATAGCAGTAGGAATATCTTTAACCGCATTAAACTTCTCTTCAATAATACCACTTCCCATATTACTTGTCATAATGATAATGGTGTTTTTAAAGTCTGCAATTCGACCTTTATTATCTGTAAGCCTACCTTCATCTAAAACCTGTAATAAGATATTAAAAGTATCTGGGTGCGCTTTTTCAATTTCATCTAACAGGACAACAGAGTACGGCTTACGTCTTACAGCTTCTGTAAGCTGTCCACCTTCGTCATAACCCACATATCCTGGAGGCGCACCAACAAGTCTACTTACTGCGTGACGTTCTTGGTACTCACTCATATCTATACGTGTCATCGCGCTTTCATCATCAAAAAGGTATTCGGCTAGAGCTTTAGCAAGCTCAGTTTTACCAACACCAGTTGTACCTAAGAATAAGAAACTTCCTATTGGCTTTTTCTGGTCTTGTAAACCTGCGCGGCTACGTCTTACAGCGTCGCTTACAGCAACTATAGCTTCTTGTTGTCCTACCACACGTTTGTGTAATTCATCTTCTAAACGCAACAGCTTTTCACGGTCACTTTGTAACATTTTGGTTACCGGAACACCTGTCCATTTAGCAACAACTTCTGCAATGTCTTCGCTTGTTACTTCCTCTTGTATGAGAGACTTTCCAGATTTTTGAGCTTCTACGTTTTGCTGCAGTTTTTCTAAGCGTTCTTGAGCTTCTTTAATTTTACCATAACGTATCTCTGCAACTTTACCGTAATCGCCTTCTCGTTCAGCGCGTTCAGCTTCAAGTTTAAACTGCTCAATATCTTGTTTGGCCTGTTGTATATTGTCTACAACATCCTTTTCATTTTTCCACTGGGCATGTAATTCATTACGTTCTTCCTTTAGGTTAGCTAAATCTGAACGTAAGGTTTTTAATTTAACTTCATCTTTTTCACGCTTAATAGCTTCAATCTCAATTTCCAGCTGCATAACTTTACGATCCAGAACATCTAACTCTTCAGGTTTAGAGTTAATCTCCATCCTTAGTTTAGATGCAGCTTCGTCCATTAAATCAATAGCTTTATCTGGTAAGAATCTACTAGTAATGTAGCGTTCAGATAATTCCACAGCAGCAATAATAGCTTCATCCATAATTCTTACTTTATGGTGTGTCTCGTACTTTTCCTTAATACCTCTAAGTATTGAAATTGCACTTTCTGTATCTGGTTCATCTACAATTACCTTTTGAAAACGACGTTCTAAAGCTTTGTCTTTCTCAAAATACTTTTGATACTCATCTAAAGTTGTTGCACCAATCGCTCTTAGTTCTCCTCTTGCTAATGCTGGCTTTAAAATGTTTGCCGCATCCATTGCGCCTTGGCCGCCACCGGCACCAACTAGCGTGTGTATTTCATCTATAAACAAAACAATGTTTCCGTCACTTGAGGTTACTTCTTTAACAACAGCCTTTAAGCGTTCCTCAAATTCTCCTTTAAATTTGGCACCTGCAATTAACGCGCCCATATCTAAAGAGAAAATTTGTTTGTCTTTAAGGTTATCTGGAATATCACCAGCAATAATCCTATGAGCTAAACCTTCTGCAATGGCTGTTTTACCAACACCAGGTTCACCAACCAACATAGGATTGTTTTTAGTTCTTCTAGATAGTATTTGCAGCACTCGTCTAATCTCCTCATCGCGTCCTATAACCGGATCTAATTTTCCAGTCTCTGCACGCTCATTAAGATTAATAGCGTATTTGCTTAAAGAGTTATAAGTGTCTTCTGCACTTTGTGAAGTTACTCTGTCGCCTTGTCTCAATTCTTCAATAGCTAATTTTAATCCTTTTTCTGTAGCACCTTGATCTTTTAATATTTGTGCAATTTTACTGTTAGATTTAAAAATGGCTAATATGAGATGCTCTATTGAAACATACTCATCATTCATTTTTTTTGCGATATTGGAAGCTTCGTTTACAGCCTTTCCTGCTTCTCTAGATAACATAATATCACCACCACTTACTTTAGGGAAACTTTCAATTTCTTTATCTAAAATTTGAGTGAATAATGGTACATTAATATTTAGTTTTTTCAATAAAAATGGAGTCACATTTTCATCTACAGTAGCTATAGCTTTAAATATGTGTTCATTTTCTATTTGTTGATGGCCCATTTCCTGAGCAAGCTGTTGCGCTTGCTGTATGGCCTCCTGTGATTTTATAGTATAATTATTAAAATTCATCTTCTTAAGTTTTATAGCTAGATAAGCAATTGGTATACCATTTAAATACACTGCTAAAATGGCATAAATATTAAATATTTACACGACAAAATGTCACATTGTAGAAATAGTATAAGTTATAAATTTAATGAATATGCATCAGGGTTTCTTAAACAAATTATAGTAATACAATTTTATTTCATGTAAGAACCAATAAAACTTTGTTGTTTTTAAAATGATGGTTTGCTGAGATGAAAACTTAAAAATTTACAAATGGCATAGCAATTGACTTATTAAGTATAACCACTTGAAAAGCATGACTTTTCAAATTAATGAGTCAAAAATTAAACGCTACGTGCACAATTTTGTGACATTATGGCGAAACATATACTATGAGCAGAACAAAGTTTACAGATATTGACAGTTTGTCATTGCAGGATTTAGAACAAGATGCCGAGTTAATTCCTTTAATGACGCCTGAAGATGAGGAAGAAATTAATAAAGAAAAATTACCTGAAATCTTACCAATTTTACCACTTAGAAATACGGTGTTATTTCCTGGTGTAGTAATTCCTATTACTGCAGGACGCGATAAATCTATCAAGCTTATACAAGATGCTAATAATGGTAGTAAGGTAGTTGGTGTTGTATCTCAAAAAAGTGAAGAGGTAGAGAACCCAACTGGAAAAGACATTAATACACTTGGTGTAGTTGCCAGAATCCTTAGGGTTTTAAAAATGCCAGATGGTAATACTACTGTAATTATACAAGGTAAAAAGCGTTTTGAGATAGATAAGGTTATAACTGAAGATCCTTATTTACAAGCAACTATTAAGGAAGTTCCAGAAGCTAGACCTGAAAAGGAAAATGAAGAGTTTTCTGCTATTGTAGATTCTATTAAAGAATTAGCACTTAAGATTATAAAGCAAAGTCCTAATATCCCTAGTGAAGCTTCGTTTGCTATTTCTAATATTGAAAGCCCTTCGTTTTTAATAAACTTTGTGTCGTCTAACATGAATCTTTCTGTTGCAGACAAACAAAAATTACTAGCTACAAACGATTTAAAAGAGCGTGCTTTAGCAACATTGAAGTTTATGAATGTTGAGCAGCAAAAGCTCGAACTTAAAAATGACATACAGAGTAAGGTGCAGAGTGATATGAGCCAACAACAGCGCGAGTATTTCCTACACCAACAAATGAAAACTATTCAGGAAGAGTTAGGTGGCGTTTCTCATGAGGATGAAGTAGAGGAAATGAAACAACGCGCCAAGAAAAAATCTTGGGGAGAAGATGTAGCTAAACACTTTAAAAAGGAGATTTCTAAATTACAACGTATGAATCCTCAGGTTTCTGAGTATTCTATACAGCGTAATTATTTAGATTTATTCTTGGACTTACCTTGGAATGAGTTTAGCAAAGACAAATTCGACTTAAAGCGTGCAATGAAGATTCTAGACCGTGATCACTACGGTTTAGAAGATGTTAAAAAACGAATTATAGAATATCTAGCGGTTTTAAAACTGCGTAACGATATGAAATCGCCAATCTTATGTTTATATGGTCCTCCAGGTGTTGGTAAAACATCTTTAGGAAAGAGTGTAGCCGAAGCTTTAGGTAGAGAATATGTAAGAATTTCATTAGGTGGTTTAAGAGATGAAGCTGAAATAAGAGGGCACAGAAAAACCTACATTGGTGCAATGCCAGGTAGGATTATACAGAGTCTTAAAAAGGCAGGAACTAGTAACCCTGTATTTGTCTTAGATGAAATAGATAAAATAGGAACAGGAAACCAAGGCGATCCTTCTTCTGCGTTGCTAGAGGTTTTAGATCCAGAACAAAATAATGAGTTTCATGACAACTTCTTAGAAATGGGGTTTGACCTTTCTAAGGTTATGTTTATTGCAACGTGTAACAGTTTAAATACCATACAACCAGCTTTACGTGACCGTATGGAAATTATAAACGTTACGGGTTATACTATTGAAGAAAAGGTTGAAATAGGTAAAAAGCATTTATTACCTAAGCAGTTAGAAGAACACGGTCTTACTAAAGATCACCTTAAGATAGCAAAGCCACAACTTGAAAAAATAGTTGAAGGTTATACTCGCGAAAGTGGTGTAAGAAGTCTTGAAAAGCAAATTGCCAAAATGGTAAGATACGCTGCCAAGAATATCGCTATGGAAGAAGACTATAGTGTAAAAATCACAAATGATGATGTAGTTGAAGTCTTAGGTTCTCCTAAATTAGAGCGTGATAAATATGAGAATAATGATGTTGCAGGAGTTGTTACAGGTTTAGCGTGGACTAGAGTAGGTGGAGATATTCTCTTTATAGAGTCTATACTTTCTAAAGGAAAAGGTAACTTAAACATTACTGGTAACCTTGGTAAAGTTATGAAAGAGAGTGCAACCATAGCTATGGAGTACATTAAAGCACACGCTGAAGAATTTGGTATTATACCAACTATTTTCGAAAAATATAACGTTCATATTCACGTGCCAGAAGGTGCAACACCTAAAGATGGCCCAAGTGCTGGTATAACAATGTTAACGTCTTTAGTCTCTCTGTTTACGCAACGCAAAGTTAAAAAGAGTGTGGCTATGACTGGTGAAATAACTCTTAGAGGAAAAGTATTGCCAGTTGGCGGAATTAAAGAAAAGATCTTAGCTGCAAAACGCGCAAGGATAAAAGAAATTGTTTTATGTGAAGACAATCGTAGAGATATAAAAGAAATAAAAGAAGAGTACTTAAAAGGCTTGACGTTTCATTATGTGACAGATATGTCTCAAGTATTAGACGTTGCTCTTACTAAGCAAAAAGTAAAAAACGCTAAGAAATTATAACATTTAATATTTTAAACTGATTAAAGCCACATTATCTTATTACATAGATTATGTGGCTTTTTTTATGCTGTGGTATTAAAAATAATTTTGTTTAAAGCTTCTGTGTTTAGCTTGTGTGCTCCTTGAAACTCCAAGGTTGTAAGCCGTTCACTAAATAGAATTAAAGCTCTTCCTTTTTCATATTCTAATTTTTCATCTGTTAACCATTCATCTTCGTTACCGTAAAGAAGCCAAGCTTTGCCTTTAAATGTTTTAAAGTCTAAGGGTTCTAATTCTTTTGGAATACCTCCAGAATGTAAAACAAGATTATCACATGATATGCTGTATTTAGCTACAAATCTACTTGCTATGGAAACGCCTTGAGAAAACCCTAATACATGAAATTTCACATGACTGTGTTTCTCTAGAATAGGTTTTATTTCAGCTTTATAAATAGCATTAACATACGTAAGCACGTTTTCAGTTTCTACTACAGTATTTTCCTTAGTTAGCCAAGAAGCGCCAACTCTTCTAAAATCTTTACTTTGGTAGTATTTACTTGGAGCTTGTGGAGCAATAAAGTAATGGTCCATAGCATCAAATTCTTCAAACTCTCTTATAAAATATCTGCTTAAGTAACCCATACCGTGAAAAACTAGCCAGATATGTTTAGTGTCCTCTGTTAGTTTATTTAGGGTAGAATAGGAGTTGCTACTCTCATACTTGATTTGCTTTTCCTTAGAATTCATAGCTATAGATTGTATCTTTACAAAGTAAACCAAACGAAATGAAATATTCTAAAGAAGAGGTATTAAGTAGATGTAAAGAAATTTGCAAGAATACTATGATGGAAACTCTAGACATAGAGTTTATTGATGTAGGAGATGATGTATTGGTAGCTAAAATGCCAGTTACTCCTAAGGTTCATCAACCAGATGGCGTTCTTCACGGTGGTGCAATGGTTGCCTTAGCAGAGAGTGTTGGTAGTGCAGCAAGTATGTTATTTCTAGATGCAGAGAAGTATTATATAAGAGGTATCGAGATTTCGGCAAATCACGTAAAAAGTATTCGAGAAGGTGAGGTCTTTGCTTACGCTTCAGTAGTTCATAAAGGGCGCACAACACAGCTTTGGGATATCAAGATTAAAGATGTTGAGGATAATTTAATATCAGTAGTTAAACTTACCACAATAGCACTGCCTAAAAATTAATGACACAGTTTAAATCTCTCATAGAAAAAGCAAATAAGCAGCTGAACAATAAATTGCCGTTCACACTTTTTAATCTTCCAGATAGTTCTACAATAAAAAGTTACTTCCAGCTTAATGATACATTACTGCCAACAGTAGATTTTTCTGAAGATGGTTTTGTCTTTGCACCTTTTAACCTTGAGGATACCACTATTTTATTTAAGACTGAACACTGCGAGGTTTTAGAAACTCCATTTTCATTTTCACAATCGTTTAGCAAAGCGTCTGATGTTAAGACATTAGAAGGTAATAAAGCAAAAGGAGCACATATAAAATTAGTAAGTGATGCTGTTGAAACAATAAAGCAAACAGATTTAAGTAAAGTTGTGTTATCCAGACCAATTAGGCACTCAACTGAGAAATCTGCTTTAGTGTTATTTGAAGAATTACTTCAGTTATATCCTTCTGCATTTACATATATCTGGTATCATCCTAAAGTAGGCTTGTGGCTTGGTGCTACTCCAGAAACCCTTTTCCAGTTAAATGGACTGCATTTTAAAACAGTTGCTTTAGCAGGTACAAAAACTGATGATAAGTTCTTAGAAGATTGGGGAACAAAGGAAATAGATGAACAGGAAATTGTAACTACTACTATTAAGAAAGCGCTTTCACCATATGTAAGAACAATAACCATTTCTGAGGTAGAAACAGTAAAAGCTGGTAACATCTTACATTTAAAAACTAATTTAGAGGGCTTCTTAAAACCTAATACAAAGCTGAGTGCAATATTGTCCAGCTTACATCCAACACCTGCAGTTTGTGGTTATCCTAAAGACTTAGCGTATTCTTATATTACTGAAAACGAATCTTATGATAGGTCGTTTTACACTGGATTTTTAGGAGAAATAAATAGCGGAGATATTAATAAGAATAACACAGAAAATTTAGCGTATAGAAAGCAACGATTATCTACCAAACTTTTTGTGAATTTAAGATGCCTCTCAATGTTAAATGATACAGTGACAATTTTTGTTGGTGGCGGAATTACTGCAGAGAGCAATCCAGAATTAGAGTTTATTGAAACAGTAAGAAAAAGTGAGACAATGCTAAGAGCATTGTAATTTAACAAGCTCAATAGCGCATCCCCAAGCAACTGTAAATCCTGCGCCACCGTGCCCATAATTGTGGAAGATGTTTTGGTAAGTTTTATCCAACTCAAACCTTACAGATGGTCTTTTTGGTCGTAAACCTACAACTTCCTCTAAGATCTCAGGTTGATTTTTAGTTGTGTTATACTTAGAAAATCTATTTAAAATTAGTTCGGTATCTGTTGGGTCTACTTTTAGATTCCAATCGTTTTCGTAATCTGTACCACCAATAATACAATCGTTAGTTCTATTAATAAGATAGGTTAACGCACCTTTAGTGGTCGAGTCTGCATAAGACGGTAAGTTAATAGGAGCACACCTTAATATTTGACCACGCATTGGCTTAAGATTGTTATCATTACATAACTCTCTTGCACCTAAGCCACTACAGTTAATAACAAGATTATTTAAGTTTGAAGCCTCTTCTAATGTATAAATCTGTTGTTTTATAAATGTGCCATTATTCGACTTAAAATGGTTAAAAAGGTAAGGTAAGTAGTGTATTGGTTCAACTAATGGTACTGTACTAATATGAGCTTGCGTCATTTTATTTAAAAGCTCATCGCTTTTCGCAATTCTCACACTTCCGCTAGGCAATACAGATATCCAATTGGTATTAGATTGCGTATTGTAAACAGTTGTAAATGGTATAAAAGACACGCCGTTATCATTAGTTTGATCCTTTTCATATTCAGAATAGGAGAGTGCTGCCCATTGGTGTGCTTTATGTAATGGTTCAATTTGAAAAGGAAACCATATTGCACCAACTTTAGACGAAAGGGTTTCAGAACATATTTCCTTTGCAACAATTGTAACCGTATAGCCAGCTTCTTGTAATTTAAGAGCTGTTGTCAATCCAATAATACCACTTCCGATAACTGTTGCAGATTTCATAATTTATAAAGTGATATTAAGATTTTAATTTAAGTAATTTTAAATTTTAAAAAACTATAAGAACAAAAAAATGATTCTTAGGAGTATAGGATAAAAGTGTCCTAATTTAATGAAGATAAGAGTTGGTTTTACCTCAGTTCTTTGTTGCCACACGTTTTTATCTGCGCGTTCTGAAATCAGTATTGGCAAATTCAAAATTAGAAAAGTCTTTAAAAATTAAAATTCGCTTTTCATCAGTCCAAAAATTATCTACCACCTCAAAGTTACCTCTTGGAAAACTAATTTGGTCGCCATATTTTAAATAGTTTTTCCCGCCAAATTCGCATTCACATAATTTTCCACGAAATGCAGTTCCGTAAACTGTAATTTTTTCTTTATGGTTTTTCTCCCATTCCTTTTTAATTACTTGAATTTTTTCTCTATTATCCTTAACTAAATCTCTCAAATCGGTCAAGTATTGGCTATAATTTTTTGGATAATTATATTCGGATGCGGTTGTGTAAATATATGGATAGGATTTTTTACCTAAACAACAATTATCCAATTGGTCGCTTGTGTAGAATTCGTGAAGATATATCGTAAAAATTTTTGGTTTTTTATATTCATCCGAGTTTTCATACTTTTCTAATTCTGCAACCCAGTAATACACGAAAGTTCCGTGCGCATCCTTATTTCGCTCCATTTCAAAAGTCAAAATCACAAATTCTTTTTCGGTCAGATTTTGAGAAAATCCGCTGAATGTGATTGCGATTAATAATATGAAAATCAGTTTTTTAATCAACTCTCGATTGTTTTTTCAAATGTGTAGCAACGGTCTCCTTTACTTTATCCCTTTAATATAATAGCTATTAACTTTACTAAGAGACAAGAGGAGAACTAGAACGGTCTTTGGGTTTTGCAGCTCCTTTATACGTATTAGTCCTCTTGTCTTACTTAGGTTGCATCAGGACCATTTGGAATACTAGGAATTACTCCTAATAAAGGTGATAGTCATTGCAACATTTATTAATAGATCCTTCTATAAAAGGATACCAATATTTAAAAATATGAAAAATTATGTTGACGTAATCGGCATCGATGTATCGAAACAAACGATAGATGCACATATCCATCACAAGGCGAAGCACCGTAAGTTTTCTAATACCTCCAAAGGTTTCAATGCACTTTTGTTATGGGTGGAGAAGTATCTGGAAGGGCAGAGTTATTTTCTCTGTTTTGAGAACACAGGTCATTACTCTACAAACCTGAGTGTCTATCTATCTGAGAGAGACATTGATTATGTAGAAGAAAGTCCACTTGCCATCAAAAGGTCTGTTGGTATTGTGAGAGGCAAGACAGATAGGCTTGATGCTGCAATGATTGCCAGATATGCTTGGTTGCATAAGGAAGAACTGGCTTTAAGCACTCCAAAACAACAAGATGTTCAGGAGCTAGGTAGATTGTTGGCAACCAGAGAACAGTTAGTAAGAGATCGAACAGGGAAGATGAGCAGTCTCAATGAAATGCAGAGTCTTTTAAGTAGTCCGTCGACAGATGACTGCTGTAAGATCCTAACAAAAAGTATTCATTATCTGACTAAGCAAATCGATGCGCTCGAGCAATGCATAAGGGGACTAATGAAACGAGATGAATCCTTTGACAGGAACTTCAAACTATTAAACACACTAAAAGGTGTAGGCTTAATCCTAGCAAGTCAGATTATCTACCATACAGGTAATTTCAAGAGGTTTGACAGTTGGCGTCAATTCTCAAGTTATTGCGGTGTTGCACCATTTGAGCATAGTTCAGGAACCAGTATACGCAGGAGAAACAGGATACACCATATAGGTGATCGAAAGATGAAACCCTTACTTACGATGGCCAGCGTAAGTGCCATACAATGTGATAAAGAATTGAAACATTATTATAAGAAGAAACTGGCAGAAGGGAAACCAAAAATGGTGGCTTTAAACAATATTAGGAATAAGATATTATCAAGAGCTTTTGCAGTAGTAAAACGAGGAACACCTTATGTTGAGCTACAACAATATGCAGCTTAAAAAACATTGAAATAAATTAGGATTTTACCTTGGAATACGTATAACCGTCAGTTACGGGCAAGTTAGCGAAATTTTTCGGTTAAGCACAGACGTTAGCAATTCCGAGTGGATTCGGACGTAGTCGAATCCGCCGTAATTGCGGTTATACATTGTTACCCAACGTTTTTTTGTCCGTTTAATATAAGTTAAAATCTTTAAATATGAGTACGTATATCGCAACTAAAATAATCGTCCAAATTTCTCCGATAACCATTTGCTTGGAAGTTTCGGTTAATTCAAGTCGAGCTTTTTTAAGATGCCAAAATTGAAATCCAATACTTAAAATAAATGCCAATAATGGTAATTGATAATCAAAAATTTTAATCCAAATGAGATTTATTCCTAGCCAAGTTAAAATTCCAGCTATTAGAACTCCAACATAAATATTTGTAAATCGCGAAACTATTCCGCCAACTATTGAAATCGGTATTGCTTGTATCGCAAAATATTGAACTAAAAGCAAAACCAAATAACCTAAAATAATTGTATAATCCATAAACTAAAAATTATGTCAAATTTTAAAATTTCTAATGACTTAACTAAGTTCAAAACCCAATCCGATATTGATTTAGCAGTCCAAATGCTCAATTTGATGCGTAATAAATCGTATTCCGAAATTCAAGATATTACTGATATTATTAAATCAATAGCAAGAGATAATGTCAAATTATAAACTGTCCAACTTATCATTGACCAAATATAATTTTCCACTTAATTCAGAATTTGATTCTTTCAGTTCTTTTATATCGGTTTGCAACTTTTCTATTGTTGTCATTAAGTCAAGAATTGTTTGCTCTAATCTTTGTATGTCTGTCATAATTTTCTGGTTTTGGTCAAATGTTGGGTAACGGTCTAGGCTATGAGTAGTTGCGTGGGTTAGCACTAAATTTTGCAAGTACAGACCAAACTGAAAATCCGCGAGGATTTTCAGAAGTAGGCGAGAACAAGCAATTACTTATAGCCATTGTTGCCAGTAGTATTTATTTCACATTTTCATTTATTTCAAACAATTTTTTATAAATCGCTTTTAAATTTATTGTTCCTTGCAAACCATAATCTTGGATTTCCTTGACTTCTCCATTTTCGTAAATGACCTTTAATATTCCTGTTTGGTCATCAGTCCAATTTACTGAATAAGAATTATTTAGTTTTTTAAGTTCGGCATATTCAATTAATCCGGTTAAATTATCATAATCAGTTTGGTTTAGCCTAAGACTTTTCGGTCCAGAATGGTTTGTAAATCTTTTACCGTTATATTCTAAATTCCTTTCTGAATCTAATTTTATTTCAAAAATTGAGCAAGTCCCATAACATCCAGTTGTTGAGAAATAGAATTCTTTAACTTTATTAACTTTAGGTTTACTATTCTTATATTCTACAAGCTCGCCAAATTTTACTGTTAAACTATCAACTTTATATTTCACATCTCTAATTGTCCATTCAGATTCTTTCGTTTTGCTATTATATGATACGACTTCTTGATTTTCTTTAATTTTTATGTTCGGATATTCTTCGTCATCAAATTCTTGGATTTCTGTTTCGAAAATCAACACTTTTTCATTTCCGATTTCTGCGATTGAGTCTAATTCTGGTTCGTTGTCAGAAAAGAACTTCGTGTTTTTGAAATTTAATTCTTTATAATCTTTATCTCCGTTGTTAAGAACTATAATTAAAGGTACATATGCATTTACAATCAAGTCGGTAAAACCATTGTTATCTAAATCCGTTTTCTTTACAAAGTATTCAAAATCTTCGTCATCTGCCTCAACCTCTTTGTCAAAAACTTCTTTGAAAGTATATTTTTTATTGATTTCCTTTTCTAAAAATTTAGCAACTTTCTTATTTGAATTTAGTTCGTCAATAGTTTGCCCAAACATAAGGTTTAAGTTTAGCAATAAAATTCCAATGACGATTGTGTTTTTCATATTACTGGCAACGGTCTCGGCTATGAGTAGTTGCGTGGTTTAGCACTTAACTTAGCAAGTACACACCAAACTGAAAATCCGCGAGGATTTTCAGAAGTAGGCGAGAACAAGCAATTACTTATAGCCATTGTTGTGGTGCGTAATTTTTTATTTATAATTCTTTTCCATTATTAACAATTCCTTCTTCAATTTCATCTGCTGCTTTTTCAATAATGTCTTTTGTACTATCTTTTAATGTGTCAACTATTGTTTTGTCCTTTTTTTTATCTCGGTCAAAAAAGTTCAATATTGGATTGTCAGATTTTTGATAGTTTAAAATTAACTTTCCAGGATTTTCACTTGTTACATTTAAGAAGCTATTTAAAAGTTTTATTCTCAATTCTTCTGACATATCAGCATCTTCAATATTTTCTATTTGTTTTGAAAGACCTTCTATTGTCATACTCAAAACTTGTTTATGAGAGTATTCTTCAATAAGTCTTTTTGATAAGTTTACCTTTTTATTTGCGGAAATTGTAGTCCAAATTAAAGGAATGTAGAGAGGAAGAAATGCTAACATTATTTTAGGTGCTCTTTCTATTGTATCTGTTAAAGTTGCACCTGATAAAAGATAAAAAATACTTATTCCAATTGGTAGTAAGGCTGATAATGAAATGTATAAAATTCCATTATTGAAACTCTTTTTATATTCTTTGTATAATTCTTCTTCTTCACTTTTTTTAGTTACAAATGCAGAACTTAAACCGGCAGTTAAAGCATTTGGAAGCAATGACTCAATTTGTTTATTTATTTTATCGTATTCACTTTTTGAATTTGACTTTAGTTTATCTAAATCATCCTGATTATTTTTGATAAAATTGTCGTATTGAACTTTGCTCGAATTTTTTAATTTTTCAAGATTTTCTTCTAAATGTTCCGAACTTGCGGTTAAATTATTGTATGATATTTCTAACTTTTTCTTTAAACCATCTACGGTTATAATTTCTCCATCTTCATCCTCATCTTCATAGCCAAGAATTTCTCTATGAAGTTCATCTATCTCTGTTTTTTTCGTTAAAATTCCTTTATAAGTTGTATTCGCTTTACTTGAGTTTTCCTCAATTTTTGCAATTAACTCATCTAATTGATTAATTTCTTGTTCTATTTCTGGATGCTCCTCTAAGACTTCACTAATTCTGGTTACGAGGTTAGATAAACTTGTACTGTTTTCTAATAATTCATTACTGACTTCAATTGACCTTGAATGTTTAGACTTTATATCCGCTAATTTCTCGTCAATTTCAGTTTCTATAATAGCTAGTTTTGATTGTATTTCAATTGCTTGATTAAGCCTTTCTTCTGTCTTATTTCTATATTCAGCTGCTTTTTTTGAAGCTTGTTTAGCCTCTCTTTCGATATCTGACGGTTTTTCTGCAACTTGTTTTTCAAGTTCCAAAAGTCTTTCCCAGAGTTTTTTTCTTTCTTCCTCTAGATATTCTATTTTCTTTGAATTTTTTCCGTCAAACATTTTTTTCGGTTTTTTTGGTTATGCACCACAACTGTTTGGGCTATGATTTCGTTGCGGAAAAATCCGCAGGATTCTTTCCGCCGTAGCCGAAAGATAGCAAATTTGCGTTGAATTCCGATTAGGAATTCAGTAGCAATGAATTATAGCCGTTGTTGGGTGTAGTTTTTTATTTTTTCCAATTCCTCAATAATTAAGTCAAGGTCTAATTTAGTACCGCTGAATACTTTGGTTTTATATTTTTCAAAAAATTTCAGTTCTACAATTTCACTTTTCCTCTGTTTATCTGTTATAAAAATATCTGAAATTGAAAAACCAGTTGAAATTCTCATTATGTCAATTGCATCATTCGGCATTGTTTTTTTATTATTTACTGATATTAGTGAGAAAAGACGAAATCTAACGTCCAAAGCTGGAAATCTTGAAAAACCTTGACTTTTTATAAAATTTCTCAATTTTTTAAATTCCTTTAATCTCATTCTGTGCTTTGTAATAAGTAAATATAGAATGCTATCAATCCAAGATTCCATTTGTCCTAATGAAGTTTCGGTGTCTTCAGGTATTAGAGAATTATTTTTTATTAAGTTGTTCAAGCGATTAACAAAATCCTCAATGTTCTCTTTTATTAAACTTTCAAATAGTCCATCTTTAATTTCTTTTTCCAACTTAACGTGCTGAAATTCAGTTGCCATTTGATTAGACTCTTCGGAAGCTTTAATTACATTCTCTGAAAACTCATTATTCAATTTTTTTAGTTCTTCAAACCTATTTTCATAAGGTTCAAAAATTGAATTTTCCTTTTCAGCCAAATAAGTCTTTTTAGTTATTCTATTTCCTCTGATTTTTGAAACAATTTCTTGACAATAAATTGCTATTTCTGGTTTGAAACAATAACCACCTGTTAAAGTTGAAAACTCGCTTTCAATTAGTTTTGCTTTTTCCTTCCTCAACCCGGTATTTTCAGCGAAAAATTCTAATGAAAATGGGCAAAGAATTTTATCGCTTTCATAGTTTTCAAAAAGTAGTTTTTTAATTTTCGACCATTTTTCAGAAACTTCTCCAACCATATTGCTTAAAGCGAATTGGTCAAGATAAATTATTCTTAAGTTTTCAATATTTCTTTTGGTCAAAGTCGATTAAGTTCTGATAGCAGTATTTTGGTCAAATTACACCCAACGGTTTTGGCTATGATACGTTGCGGAAAAATCCGCAGGATTCTTTCCGCCGTAGCCGAAAGATAGTAAATTGCAATGAAATTCCGATAGGAATTTCAGCCGCAATGGATTATAGCTGTTGTTGTGTACTGTGCTTTTTATTCATTGTTATGGTTTTCCACATCATAGTGATTCCAGTTAATAATATTATCAAACCACCAATTAGAAAAGCCATTCCATATCCTTTAGCGAAAAATCCGCAAAAGTAATTCAAGTATCTGTTTATAATTCCAGATGAGTAAATTCCAGTTGCAGAAATTCCGAATGTCAGAATTAGAACTACTATTGAGTTTATGATTCCGAATTTATATTTCCAATTTACCAGTCCAACTGCTAAAATTCCGATTATTAAACTAGCTAAAGTCCAATAAGCTTGGTCAGCGAAAAATTGTCCAATTCGCACGTCAGTCAGACTTTTAAATTTTTCCCAATCGTCATTCATTAAAGCGTCGAAAAGTTTTCCATTATATGCGACATATAAGCGTTTCAATCCGCTAATGATAAAAATCAAAGCAAAACACTCTAATAAAATCAGCTTTAGGTTAAATTTCTTTATCATTTTCGGCATTGTACACAACGGTTTTGGCTATGATACGTTGCGGAAAAATCCGCAGGATTCTTTCCGCCGTAGCCGAAAGATAGTAAATTGCAATGAAATTCCGATAGGAATTTCAGCCGCAATGGATTATAGCCGTTGTTGTGTACTGTGCTTTTTATTCATTGTTATGGTTTTCCACATCATAGTGATTCCAGTTAATAATATTATCAAACCACCAATTAGAAAAGCCATTCCATATCCTTTAGCGAAAAATCCGCAAAAGTAATTCAAGTATCTGTTTATAATTCCAGATGAGTAAATTCCAGTTGCAGAAATTCCGAATGTCAGAATTAGAACTACTATTGAGTTTATGATTCCGAATTTATATTTCCAATTTACCAGTCCAACTGCTAAAATTCCGATTATTAAACTAGCTAAAGTCCAATAAGCTTGGTCAGCGAAAAATTGTCCAATTCGCACGTCAGTCAGACTTTTAAATTTTTCCCAATCGTCATTCATTAAAGCGTCGAAAAGTTTTCCATTATATGCGACATATAAGCGTTTCAATCCGCTAATGATAAAAATCAAAGCAAAACACTCTAATAAAATCAGCTTTAGGTTAAATTTCTTTATCATTTTCGGCATTGTACACAACGGTCTCGGCTATGAACAGTTGCGTGGGTTAGCACGGACTTTTGCAAGTACACGACAAGCTAAAAATTCCGCAGGAATTTTCAGGATAAGCCTGTGATAGCAATTGTTTATAGCCATTGTTGGCATTAGTTATTTTTCCATTATTCTTTGAACCCATTTTATTAGCTCATCTTTATCTATTTTGTCCCACGTCGCTTGTGAACTCCTAATTTCTTTTGAGTTATCTTTTGATTGTAAAACGATTAGTTCCGAGTTTTCATTTCCTACAAGTTTCAATTCAGCCAAAAATCCGACTATGTCTGTTGCATTATTTTCATATAAGGTTCTTAGATATTTTGATAACCTGTATTTTATTGCAGGTTCGATATAAGCTCTTACAAAATAGTCTTTGTAAAAACTTATATTTTCATTCTTATCGTCAAAGTAGCTATATGTTGAGAAATCGTGATAATTTTTAGATGCTGTTTCAGGTGTACCGCTCAAATTGGTTTCCAACATATAGTTTATAAATTTTGGTTCCGAAAGGTTAATTCTATTGATTCTCATATCACGCTTATGTTGGTGCCATTTTCTGGTCCAATCCATTGTAAAGTTACAAATGACAATGCCTTTTATATCAAGTTGAAATTTAAAGTTACCATTCTTTATAAACTCAATATATTTCATTGCTCTATGACCTACTAAACTCGCTCCGAGGAAGAAAATATTCTTATTTGGTAAGTTATGTTTTGCAAAGATTTCTCTAATTTGATGATGCGTATCAAGAATAGAAGTTTTAGAAAAATAAAAATCAAGTGGGATTTCGGTTGAAATTGACAATACAGCAAGTTTTTTTTCAAAAGCTTGATTGTAAATCTGTTTTGCACTCTTATTTCTTTTGTCATATTTTGAATCTTCGAGAAAAATGAGAACTCCATTGATTTCTTTTTCCTCAGGTAACATAAGTGTGTAACCTTTTTGGATTAAAGGTAGAAAGTCTTTTTCTCCAGTCCCAACTCTAATACTATCATTTCTCTTTGGTTCATAATTTTCAATAATGTTTTGAGAAACAATTCTACTATTACAACTCGTTATTAAAATCAATAATAGAAGTATGTTGAAAATCTTGTTAATTTGCTGTTTTTTAAAATTATGCACAGTATTAAAGTGTTTGAAGTTTGTTACACTATTTTTTTTTCAATTTTTCAATTTTACTTTTCATTAGTTCATTATAGTTAAATTCATTTTTTTTATTTAACAAAATTGCCTTTTTATAATTTGCAGTTGCATTTAGGCTATCTTTTTGCATCTCATAGATTTCTGCCAAACCTGCTATTGAAATCCACCAATTTGGATTGGCTTCAGCATTAAATTTAAATACTTGGAATGCTTTTTCGGTATTGTTTTCATCATATAGATAAATATTTCCAAGGTTATTGATATCCCATTTAAAATTAGAATTTGGATTTTCTTCATTAAATTTTTTGAATGATTTTAGTGCATCATCATACTGATTATTTATAACAAAGCTCATTATATCTTCTTCTAAAGTAGAAGCTTTTGTTTCAGGAATAACAATTCTCGCAATATCATTAACTATGATGTCGTGAGCGGGAATTTCACTACCATTAGAAAGTAATATAATTGTTGTTTTATGACTTTCAAATTTCCTAAAAGCTGATAGATTACCACCTGAAAAACCAAAAGAATTTATTTTATTTACAGGATAGTTTCCCCAACCATATAAAAAATCATCATCTTTATTTGAGAATTTAAATGGTGTCCACATTTTAGACTTAGTTTTTTTATCTAAAAGTTGGTTGTTATCTAATAGTTTATTCCATTCAATAAATTTGTTTAGTGTAATGTTTAACCCATTGCCTGAAAATCCCCTTTTACCACTATTGCTTGTGCCTTTTTCAAATTCTTTTGTTTTACTATTATAAACATACCTAATGGCCCGATTTGGGATAATTTCTCGAGAATTAGAAGAAAATAAAACTCCATTTGTAGAATTACCAAACTGATTTTTCAGGACGTATTCATCAAATGTCATTTCAGTTATTTTCTCAATTATTTTTGCAAGAAACCAATAATTAGTTTGATTGTATCTAAATTCATTTCCAGTTACAAATTCCATTTTGTCTTTTGCAAGTTTATCCAATAGTTCTTTATCAGATAAGGTGCTCTCATATCTTATTATATCTGGTAAACCAGAGGAATGGCTTAGAAGGTTTTTAATTCTTATATCTTGCCATTGACTGGGTAAATCATTTAGATATTTTGAAATTTTATCATCCAAGTTTAACTTTCCATTTTGTATTAGTTGAAAAATTCCTGTTGAAGTTATGAGTTTTGTTGCAGAAAAAATCCTGAATAATGTATTTTTATCAACTCGGCTATCCTTTTCTATAGAAGCCTTGCCAAAGTAATTTTCATAGATTATTTTATCGTTCTCAATAACTGCTAATGCTAAACCAGGAATATTGTGCAATTCCATTGTTTCATTAAGGTAATTGTCAATCTTGGTTTTTATTTCAGTAGAATTCGCCTTTTTTTCTTGATTTGAACAAGAAATAATAAAAAGTAGAGATAATAGAATAATTGAAATTTTAATTGTCTTCATAATATTGATTGTTAGTTTTGTTTTATAAAGACTATGATTTTTATTGAGTGTTGCAATTCCCTAATTAATGCCAACTAGTTTATATCCACCATAAACTTCCGCTTAGCTATACTAATAGTCTGTATATGCATAATTACTAATGGTGCTTATTTATCTTAATAAAATTAAAAGTTAAACGCAGATTAATTGATAAAAAACTGTACAACTTATAGTTAAGTTTTTAACAATTGAATCTTTTATTTTTTAATTGGTTTTCAATTTTAAATACAAAAAACCCCTAATAGCTTATAATTAAGCAGTTAGGGGTTGTAATGTGAGCCCGATAGGATTCGAACCTATGACCGCCTCCTTAGAAGGGAGGTGCTCTATCCAGCTGAGCTACGAGCCCGTAGCAATTAGCGGGTGCAAAGATAACAATCATTAACTTTTAAGCAAC